>Ga0187892_10004781_pt1 | contig 22218 bp, 19 predicted proteins | sample MA1701073metaG_FD_139345 | JGI IMG/M metagenome (GOLD analysis project Ga0187892, IMG submission 139345) | Bio-ooze microbial communities from a basaltic lava cave in the Kipuka Kanohina Cave System on the Island of Hawaii, USA - MA170107-3 metaG ... | reverse complement strand
GTGGGGATCGCTTCGAGAGCCAGCTCCCAAGGCCCGACCAGTCGGCGTTTCTGGATCGGTGGCAGAGGGATCCGTGGGTCGCCTCCGCACAGCGTCGCACGCTTGCGGAGATAGGCCTCGACGTCCCGAGCGATGCGTCATCCCTTCGCCGTAGCCCACGGGAAAGGAGGTGTCCTCACGAGAGGCGACCAGCACCCGCACGAAACGATCGACGGCGGCCCGGTGATCAGCGGCCGTCCCCCCTTCCAGTTGATAGACATTGAACTTGCGGTTCTCGTCCACCACTTCGACAGTGATCTGCGCCTCACCCAGACGATAATGCCGCTCCGAGGAAGCGTTCCAGACGTCGTGCAGGCCATCCGGCCCGCTCTGGCGGCCATCGAGGGCCAGGAGGAGTTTGGTCCGTTCGAGGGCGCCCTCCGCCGCTGCATCCGCCTGCGCGATCGCCGACTCCAGTCGGGCTCGGCGGAGGTCCATCTGGGCGCTGAAGACCAGATCGCCCACGAGCACGATCATGAGCAGTAAAAGGATCAGGACGACCAGGAGGGCAAACCCGCCCTCAGGGTCCACCGAGGGGCTGTGTCGCGCGTCTCTCTGGATCGCCATCCGTTTCCTGCCCCCCTGCCTGGGTCGCCTCTGGGAGTCAACGGTCTGACGTGTGCTGGGCGCATTTCATCACGCCCGGACCGGAAGGCTCAATCCGGTTGCCGGGATTCCATGCAGCGCCAGAGACCTGATAGGACAAGCATGGGTGAGAGAGCCATGGTGCCCCGAGATGCCCGGCCGGAACCGCGTCCATCCGAAGGCCCGGCCGAGTTCACCCTATGGTTCGACGGCACGGCGGCCGAACTGTTCCGGTTGGCTCTGCCCCTGGCTTCGGACCTCACCGCCGCCGAGGAGGCACTGGAGGGCGCCTATCTTCAGGTCCTGCGATCGGCTCAGGCATCGTCATGGCCGAGCCGACCGGGCTTGGGGGAGCTGGCTCGCGAGGTGGGGCAGCGGCTCCGGGAGTCCCGCAGGCGATCCGCACTGGCGCGGCACGGGAGGCGACCATTGGAATTCCGCAGAGGGTTGCCTCGCTCGACCATGTGCTGGAACGAACTTGCCGAGCCCCATCGGTCCTTCGCGCTCTTGCGCTGGTCCTACGGGTTCAGCTTGGCGGAGATCGCGGACCTGCGCCGCGAGTCCCTCACGGAAGTCGACCGGCGGCTCCGAGAGGCGGTCCGGCGGATGGTCGACGGTCCCGTCCTGGCCTCCATGCTGGCCCGCCTCCGGGAACGGATCCGGCGAAGAGCGGTCGAGGATGCCTGGCTCCGCGAGCAACTCCGAGGCTTGGGACGGTAGACCACTTCCCGGCCTACTTCGGCACGAGAGGAACCTCGATCTCCTGAAGCTGCCCCTCGACCACCTGGATGGGACGCTCGAACCGACCATAGCCCTCGGCCCACACCAGGAGATCGTAGGGGCCAGGCTCCAAGAGGAGGGTCGTCACGTAGGGATCCTCGCGGTCGTGTTCCACGAATCCCTCCGGGTTCAGGCCCACCTTCTTGACCACCGAGCCCGAGGGGCGACGAAGGTCCACCTCGCTCGCCGTCCGTTCGCGGCTTCCGGGACGCAGGGCTTCAATGATCAGCTGCACCGTCTGCCCCGCCCGTCTCTCCTCCGGCACCCGCACGACCAAGCGCAGTCGGCCGCCTTGTCGATCCGCTCGGAGCAGGAGCTGGGTCTCTCCATCCGGTCGGATCTCGATCTCCTCGCGCAGGGGGAGCCAGAAACCGTGGCCCGGAAGACCGGGAACGACCTGTAGTCGGTACCGGCCCGAAGGAAGGTCCCCAATGATGGACTCGGGCGAGCCGGACTCCCGCGTGTTCCGCAGGGTCTGGAGATTGGTGTCCCGGTCATAGACCGCGAACAACATCGGGATGATCGGCTCCCCTTGGGGGTCCTGCACTTTCAGCCGGAGCTGACCGGGAGGCGTAGGTTTGAGGACCAGGTCCAGCGGAGTCTCGCGGGGTTGCTCAGGAATAGTGAGGGAAGTCTTGGCGGGTGAGAACCCGGGAACGTCCGCCTGGAACATGTACTGCGCTCCGGGCCGGACCACGAGGTCCATCGCTCCGGTCGCCTCCTCCACGCGCAACCCCGGCCGACTCTCGTGTCCGCCGAAGAAGAGCAGGCTGGCCCCGGGCACGGGCCTGCCTTGCTCGTCGAGAACCCGGACCCGCAGGCGATGGAGATCCAAGACCAGGGGAACCGTCTCTCCCGTCTGGCAGTAGCGCTGCGGCGGTTTCCTCCCCATCAGCCCATCCGCGTCCACCACCAGGACCGCATAGTGCCCGGGACGTAGGCCTCCCATGCGGAAGCGACCTTCGGCATCGGTTAGGGCGCGCCCATCCGTGAGCCCGACCCCGGGGAACTCCGCTTCGTCGGTGCGCACGCCGGGACCGCCGCTTAGGTCATCCCGCTTCCGTAGTCGTCCCGCGACCTCCCAACCCCGGCCTTGAGGGCCGCCGTTGGATTCCCACGGCTTTTCCCACGACTTAGCTGTCCTATCCGGGCGTTTCCGTGTCTCGCAACGACTTTGAGGGTTCGAAGGTGTGTGACGCCTCTGGGGGCGCGTAGACGCTTGGCCTGATAGACTTGAAGCGAGGGATAGGTGGTGCGAGGAGTGGGACTCGAACCCACAACCCCTCTCGGGGACAGGCTTCTAAGACCTGCGCGTCTGCCAGTTCCGCCATCCTCGCGGCGGGCCGGGTAGAGCGTACGACCCTGCCGCGGGAGGTCAACGGGCCCGGGTTCCCATCCGGGACCGGCCGTCTACAATACCGGCGAGAATCCGTCACACCCAAGGAGGACTCATGCTCACCCGCACGAACCGCGTCGCGCTGGCGCTCGCGCTCGCCGCCGGGACCGGCGCCGCCCAGACCTTCCTCGACCCGTTCCTCTATCCGCCCGGAACCATGATCCCCGGCTACACCGAACAGCGCGGCGACTGGACCGTCGTCGCCAACCAGGTGAAGGCCCAGGCGGGGATCAGCAACCAGGAGCTGACCACCGACGTGATCAGCGACCGCGACGGCTGCGCCGAGGTCCTCGCGATCTTCGACACCGCCGCGCCCGACCTCCAGCGCACCGGTCCCATCCTCCGCCACTCGGGCACCGGCGCCACCGCCACCTACTTCATGATCAAGGTCCAGGACAACACGTCGCCCTACAACGCCTTCGATTCGTACTTCGTCTACTGGTACAACGGCGCCTCCTTCCTCAGCACCGGCCTCAGCGCCGCGGGCCTCCCGCCCAGCACGGCGATCCGCACGCGGCTCCAGGTGATCGAGGAGACGGGCGGGGTCCGGCTCCAGATGTTCCTGGACACGAACGTCGACGGCAAATGGGACATCGTCCGCTCCGCCGTGACCACCCAGGGGATCGGGAGCTCGGGCCGCATCGGCATCAACGGCGCCCGCGGCGTGATCGCCGACGACCTCAAGTACTTCGACGCCACGCTCTACCTCGACGGCACGCCGGCGGTCGGGAACCCCGTGAACCTGAAAGGGCGCGGCACCGCCGGGCTCGGATACGTCGGCGCGTGCAGCCTCGGCCACTCGGGCATCCCGATCGGAGGCGGCCGCTCGATCCCGCTGGACCTCGACAGCCTCCTCCTGCTCTCGCTCTCGCTCCCCTCGGTCTTCCAGAACTTCCAGGGCACGACCGATGCCAACGGGGACTTCACGATGACCCTCAACACCCCCGCCGCGCCCCAGCTCGCGGGGTTCACGATCTGGAGCTCGGCGGTGACCTTCGACCAGAGCGGCGTCCGCGAGATCGCGCCGGACGTCGAGATCACCTTCGTCCCCTGACCATCGACCGCGGGCGCGCCCCCCGGCGCGCCCGCGCCCTCACTCCCGCCCGCGCGCCGCCCCCCCCACGATGCGGCGCACCTCGTCGGAGCCGAGCAGCGCGACCGCGTGCGACAGGTCCTCGACCCGGTGCCGGAGCCCCATCCTCGCGGAGTTCGCCGCCCGGAGAATCGCCTCGGCGAGGCCGGGCGCCTGGGAGAGCGCCTCGGAGATCTCGCGCGCCGAGACCGTCATCCGGTCCAGGGAGGCGAGGATCCGGTCCAGCTCCTCGTGGAGACGCCGGTCCTCGGAGTCAGGCAGCTCGGGAGGTGTCATGGTCAACCGCCGCCCCTCTCATCGGCCGGACTCGGCCGCGGATTTAGCGCAGGAGCGATGCGACGAGGCGGCCTTTCTCCAGAAGCGCTCCCGATGTCCGTGGCCGGCGCAGCTCCTCGATGATGGGCGCCCAACAGGCCACGTCGGCCGACCGATGACCACGGATCTCGCGGTCGAGCCATCGCGCCAGGGCCCGGAGCAGGCGGCCGGCGTTCTCCGCCGTCGGACGCACCCAGAGATCGATGTCCTGGGTGAACGTGGCCGCTCCGTAGAGCACCGCCGCCTGTCCGCTGATCAGGAGATACTCGAGCCGCTCCCGCTCAAAGCTCCGGAAGAGAGTTCGCATCGTGCGCAGCCTGCGGGTCCTTGAGCAGCCGGCGCATCCTCCAGGAACGGCGCAGGCGCTCGGCCGGGGTCACCGGACCCAGTCGAGCAGGAACGGGTTCAAGAGCTCCTCGACCGTCGGTTCCGACGGCGGGCGCTTCCGGCGGCGGGGCCGCGTCTTCATCTAGATGAAGGAGTGGGGTGAGTGAGGGGATTTGAACCCCCGACCCTCAGATCCACAGTCTGATGCTCTAACCAGGCTGAGCTACACTCACCACCGGCTTCGGGCGAAGGAGTGTATCGAGGCTCATCGCGGGCTTGCAACCTCCCGTTCCCCTCCGGACGATTCCCCCCATGCACGACCTCGAACCAGGCCTCGCCCGCCAGCTGGAGAACGCGGGACAGGAAACCCTCCTCCGGCATCTCGCGCAGGTCGGACCGGGCGAGCGCCGCTCGCTCGTCGAGCAGCTCCGCGCCATCGATCTCGACCTCGTGGCACACCTGATCCGGGAGCACGTCACCGAGGCCCGGCCCGCCGCGGCCCCCGCCGCGCGCCGCCTCGAGCCGGCGCCGATCCTCCCGCCGCCGGGCTCCGATCCCGCCGGCGAGGCCCGCGCGCGCCGCGCCGGCGAAGACCTCCTCCGCGCCGGCCGCGTCGGCCTCTTCCTCGTCGCCGGCGGCCAGGGCTCGCGCCTCGGCTTCGAGGGACCGAAAGGCCTCTTCCCCGCGGGCCCCGTCACCGGCAAGCCGCTCTTCCAGCTCTTCGCCGAGCGCATCGCGGCGCTCCGCCGCCGCTACGGCGCCCCGCTCCCCTGGTTCGTCATGACCAGCGCGGCGAACCACGAGGCGACCGGCGCGTACTTCGAGGCCGAGGGCTGGTTCGGTCTCGGCCGGGACACGGTCCACCTCGTCTGCCAGGGCATGCTCCCCGCCGTGGACCTCCAGGGCCGCCTGATGCTCGAGGAGCGCGGCCGCCTCTTCCTCAGCCCCGACGGCCACGGCGGCGCGCTCCGCGCCCTCTCCGTCTCGGGCGGCCTCGAGGAGCTCCGCCGCCGCGGCGTCGAACACCTCTTCTACTTCCAGGTGGACAACCCGCTCGCGCCCATCGCCGACCCGCTCTTCCTCGGCCACCACGCGCTCGCGCGCTCCGAGATGTCCACCAAGGTCGTCGAGAAGCGCCACCCCGCCGAGAGGCTCGGCGTGCTCGGCCGCGTGGACGGCCGGCTCACCGTGATCGAATACTCCGACCTGCCGAAGGAGCTGGCCGCAGAGCGCGACGACGAGGGCCGCCTCCGCTTCCGCGCCGGCAACATCGCGATCCACGCCTTCTCGCGCGCCTTCCTCGAGCGCCGCGCCGCCGGCGGGCCGCTCCCGTTCCATCGCGCGATCAAGCGCATGGCCGCCCTCGACCCCGACCGGCCCGACGCGCCGCGCGCCGACGTCCAGGGGATCAAGTTCGAGAGCTTCATCTTCGACATCCTGGGGGACGCCCGCGCCGCCCTCACCCAGGAGGTCCGCCGCGAGGAGGAGTTCTCCCCGATCAAGAACAAGGAGGGCGAGGACTCCCCCGCCACCGCCCGCCGCGACCTCATGAACCTCTTCGGGCGCTGGCTCGAGGCCGCGGGCGTCGCCGTGCCCCGCGACGAGGCCGGCAACGTGGGCGCTGAGCTGGAGATCGATCCGCTCTACGCGCTCGACGCCGAGGAACTCCGCCGCCGCCTGCCTCCCGGCCTCAGGGCCGGCCGGCGCCTCCATCTCAAGGCCTGATTCAGCTGCGCCGCTTCACCAGCGTGAGCCGGTTCCGGCTCCCGCGCCGCTCGTAGCGGATCTCGTCCATCAGCGTCCGCATGAGGGCGATCCCGCGCCCCCCCTCGGCGCTGGAGTCGAGCGGCCGGAGGGCGACCCCGGTGGGGTCGAAGGGAGGCCCCCGGTCCTCCAGGAGCAGCTCGACCGCGTCGTCGCGGAAGGCCACCTCCAGCCGCACGGACCCGGCCGCCCCGCCGTAGGCGTGGCGGTGGAGGTTGGTCACCGCCTCCTGGACCACCAGCGTGACCTGACCGACCTCCCGGTCGCGGAGCCCGCGCGCGGCCAGCACCTCGCCGAGGAAGCCGCGGAGCGCCGGGAACAGCTCGGGCGCCGCGGGGAGCGACAGCGAGAGCCGTCGCTCCGCGCGGGCGTGGACCCGCGCTCCGCCGCCCACGGACGGGCTCATCACCCGCGGTCCGACGGGAACGACGCGAGCGCCGCCGCCACGTCCGGGAAGATCTCGAACATCTTCTCGAGCCGCGTCAGCTCCATCACGGCCTTGACGTTCGGCCGGAGCCCGGCGAGCTTCAGCTCTCCCTTCTGCCGCGTCGCGTGCCGCAGCACGGCGAGCAGCGCCCCGAGCCCCGACGAGTCCACGAAAGTGACCGCGCTCAGATCGACCAGCACGTGGTGCCGCCCCCCCTCGATCAGGGCGGTCATCTCCTTCTTGAAGACCGGCGAGGAGTAGAAATCCAGCGGCGCGCCCGGCGTCACCACCGCGATCTCGTTCTCCTCCCTCACGGCGAGATTCATCGCAGCGTCTCCTTTGGCCCGGCGCCGGAATGGGCCGGCGCCTGCTTCCCCGTCTCCGCGACCCGTGCCTCGCGGCGCGCGAACAGCTCACGCAGCCGCTGCACGGACGTTGACGGACTGAACGGCTTCAACCAGAACTCGTCGGCGCGAAGCGCCAGCGCCCGCTCGCGGTCCCGCTCCTGGCCCTTGGCCGAGAGGACCACCACGAGCGTCTCCTGGAAGTCCGGGTCGCTCCGGAGGTCGCGCAGCACCTCGAACCCGTCGACTCGCGGCATCATCACGTCCAGGAGGATGAGGTCGGGACGCACGGCCCGCGCCGTGCGGAGCGCCGCCACGCCGTCGTTGGCCTCGTGGACCTCGTAGCCCTCCTTCTCGAGAAGGAACCGGAGCACCTTGACGATGGACGGCGTGTCGTCCACGACCATCACCTTGCGTCGCGTCATGGCTTCGCACCCTTTCCGCGCGGATTCGCCTGCAGCACCAGGACCGTCACGTCGTCGCTGAGCGGCGTGTCGCCGGCGAAGGCCTCCACCTCGCGATAGATCCGATCCAAGAGCGGGTCCCCGGGCCGCGGCGCGGTCCCCTGGACCAGCTCCTTGAGGCGCTCCAGCCCGAAGAAGCCGCCCGCGGCGTCACGCGCCTCGACGAGGCCGTCCGTGTAGAGGACGAGCACGTCGCCGGGCTCGAGCCGGGTGCGCCGCTCCTGGTATTTCGAAGACTCCGAGACCCCGATCAGGAATCCCTCGGCCCTGATGGTCTCGCACCGGCCCGACCGGCCGCGCCGGACGAGCGGCGGGTTGTGGCCCGCGCAGGCGTACTCCAGCAGGCGGCTCATCGGGTCGTAGCGGGCCACGAACGCCGAGAGGAAGAGCCCCGCCGCGAGCAGGTCGGGCGCCAGCGATTCGTTGGCCCGCCGGAGCAGCTCCGCGGGCGGCGCCTCGCGCCGCATCGCGTCCTTGAACACGACCCGCGCCTGCGCCATGAAGAGCGCCGACGCCAGGTCGTGGCCCGAGACGTCCGCGATCAGCACCGTGAGCCGTCCGCGGCCGTCCAGCACGTGGTCGTAGTAGTCCCCGCCGATCTGCTGCGAGGGCCGGCTGCACCCCAGGACCTCCGCGTCCGCGACGCGCGGCGTGGCCGAGGGGAGCAGCACCCGCTGGATCTCGCGCGCGGCGCTCATGTCGCGCTTGAGCTCGAGCAGCGAGAGCATGTGCACCAGGCCCGCCACCTGCCCCGCGATCGCCTGCAGGAGCTTCAGGTCGGCGGAGCTGAACCGCCCCGCCTCCTTGTCCAGGAGCAGGAAGGCGCCCACGCACCGCTCGACGCCGCGGGCCCGGAGCGTGAGGGGGACGCAGAGCAGGCCCCCGCCCCCCGCCGCCGCGATCTCGCGCTGGACCTCGGGCGGGAAGGCCTCCAGCTCGTCCACGAGCAGCGGCTTGAGGCCGGTGATGACGTGCCCGACCACCGGGCCACCGGGCGCGAAGGCCTCGCCGGGGTCCAGCTTCTTCGTGCCCAGGCGGACCAGCGCGCCGCGGCGCTCGTCCATGAGCCAGATGGCCGCCCGCCGCACGGGGATCAGGAGGCTGGTCTTCTCGACGACCAGCTCGCAGATCTCCTCGACCCCGGCGACTCCCCCGAGCGTCTCGGAGAGCCCGTAGAGGAAGTTCACCTCCTCGTAGCACTCGAGCAGGTCGTGCGAGAGGCTCTCGATCTCGAGCAGGTTCCGGGCGTGCTCCTCCAGGCAGGCGGCGATCGCATCGCCCATCGCGCCCTCCGACGCCGTCTCGCCCTCCGCCCAGATCACCGCCAGGTGCCCCAGGAGCTGGCCATAGGCGGAGATCGGACGGAGCCGCGCCGGCCGTTCCGCGCCCGATTCGGTCACCACGAGCTGCCCCGCCCCGTCGGGACGGCAACGGAGCTTCGCGGCCTCGCAGTTCCACGCGGCCACCGCCTGGCCGGCGGGGTCGAAGAAGGCGAGCCGCCACTTCCGCTGCTTGAAGAGGTGGGCCAGCGGGGCGCGCCCGCCCCAGCGGGAGACCGTCTCCTCGAGCGTCAGCGTGCCGGCCGGGACCTCATGCATGGCGGAGCTTCCCCGGCTCGAGCGTCCGGATGGTCTCGGCCGGCCCCATCACGACCACCCGGTTCTTCCCGGCGCTCTTCGCGTGGTAGAGCGCGCGGTCCGCGGCCGCCAGCGTCTCCTCGCGCACGGGCGTCGAGGTCGGGAAGGCGGCCACCCCCGCGCTCACCGTGATCACCCGCGGGTGCGCGCCCGCGACCCCGAGGTTCTCGATCTGCGCGCGCACGCGCTCGGCCACCGCGGTGGCGGCCTCCAGCGTGGCGTCGGGCAGGATCACCGCGAACTCCTCGCCGCCGTAGCGCGCAGCCACGTCGCTGCGGCGGAGCGTCCGGAGCAGCACGTCGCCGACCGCCTTCATGGCGCGGTCGCCGGCCAGGTGCCCGTGGGCGTCGTTGAAGGCCTTGAAGTTGTCCAGGTCCAGCATGACGACCGCGAACCCGCCGCCGCTCCGGCCCGAGCGGATCACCTCGGCCTCGAGCGCCCGGAGGAAGCTCCGACGGTTGTGGACGCCGGTGAGCGGGTCGATGGCCGAGAGGTACTGGAGCCGCCGGTAGAGGTGCGAGTTGTCCAGGATCGTCCCGGCGCTGCGCGCGAGGCTCTGGAGCGGGAGCAGGTCCCTGGTCGCGTGCTCGGTCTCGATCCAGAGGACGCCGTAGATCGGGAAGCGCTCGCACCGGAGGAACGACTCGATGCGGGATCGCGCCGCGGCCATCCCCGACCTTCGCTCCACCGCCTCGAGCGCGGCGCCGCCGTTGTTCCGGTAGAACGGGCAGAGCCGGTTCCCGCACCGGAGCTCCTGCCAGCAGCGTCGCGCTCCGCCCACCACCGGGAGCAACGCGTGCCCCTGCGGCGCGCGCCGGAGCGCCCGGTAGAAGGACGCGGAACTCTCGGCGGCCGCCTCGGGCGACACCACCGTCGAGCGGCCTGCGAACACCGCCGTCCGGAACGGCTCGGGCGGGTCCGCGAGCGAGATGCGGACCTCGCGGAACAGCGCGGCGGGGACGCCGGTGGAGTCGCGGCCCCGGAGCTGGAGCGCGGTCCGGTCGAACTGCAGGAACCCGGTCCGGCGGAAGCCGAACTCCCGCGAGATGCCGCGCACGAGCTCGCGCGACACCTGGTCCGGGTTCGTGAGTCCCGCGAGCTCCGCGGTCAGCCGCGCGAGCACGCGGTACTGCTCGGCCTGCCGCGTGGCCCGTTCGGCTCCGCGGGAGCCCTTCACACGTTTCGCAGCCAAGGTGTGGACCTCACGCGGCGTGCGGGCCGACGGTCGCCGGCTGCTTCCGCAGTCCATATCGCTTGATCTTCCGGTAGAGCGTGGCCCGCGAGAGGCCCAGCCGGTGCGAGGCCTCCATGATGTTGCCTCCGGTGAGGAACAGGGCCCGCTCGATGATCCGACGCTCCTCGTCGTCGAAGGTGAGGATCGCCTGGGCGCCTCCGGCCACGGCCGGCCCGGCGGTGCGCCCGCCGATGATGGTGTCCGGGAGCCCCGAGAGGCCGATCCGCGGCGCCGTCTCGAGGAGCGCCGCGCGCTCCACCGCGTTCTGCAGCTCGCGGACGTTCCCCGGCCAGGGATGGGTCTCGAGCACGCGCATGGCCTCAGGCTCGAACCCCTGGAAGCTCCGGCCCGTCCGCTTCATCGCCTCGCGGAGGAAGTGGGCCGCGAGCAGCGGCACGTCCCCCACCCGCTCGCGGAGCGGCGGGAGGGAGATCACGAAGTTGCTGAGGCGCTCGAACAGGTCGCTGCGGAAGACGTTCGACTGGGTCTCGCGGCGCAGGTCCTGGCCGGTCGCCACGATCCAGCGGACGTCCACCTTGAAGGGCCGGCCCTCGCCCCGTGGCACCGAGTGCGACTCGAGCACGGCCAGGAAGCGCGTCTGGGCCGCCTGAGGGAGCGCTCCGATCTCGTTGATGAAGAGCGTGCCCGAGTCGGCCTCGACGATCTTGCCCGGGAGCTCGCTCCCGGGGCCGCCCAGGAGCTCGCGCTCGCGCTGCTCCGGAGAGAGCGCGGCGAGGTCGATGGCCACGAAGGGCCCCTCGCGGCGCGCGCCGGCCTCGTGGAGCGCGCGGGCGGTGGTCTCCAGGCCGGAGCCGCGCTCGCCGAGGAGCAGCACGGTCTGGTCGGAGTCGACCACCCGGCCCATGAGCCGGTAGACCTCCTGCATCCGGGCCGAGCGGCCCACGATGCGGGAGAAGCCCCGGGTGGCCCACAGGTCCTCCCGGAGCGCCTTGAGCGTCCGCTCGAGGTCGCGGGCACGGAGCGCGTTCTTGAGGACGACGCGGAGGCGCTCGACCTCGTAGGGCTTCTGCACGTAGTCGCTGGCGCCCGCCTGCAGGCACTCCAGCACGGTGGCGGTGGGCCCGGAAGCGGAGACCATCACGACCGCCACGTCCTGGCGGGTGGCCTTCAGCCGTTTGACGGTGTCCTTGCCCTCGAAGCCGGTGAGGCCGGTGTCCAGGAGTACCGCCCCGGCCTCGGGCATCCGGGAGCAGACCTCGGCGATGTGGCGGACGGGCAGCGCTCGCCAGCCGGCCTTCTCGACCTGGCTCCGGAGCAGATCCTGGGCGGGCTCGTCGACCGCGACGAGTACGGTGTCCTTCTCCTTCTCCATGCTTCCCCTGCGGCGATTCCCCCCTCCCCAGGGGGGGCCGTGCACAACATATCGTCCGGAAACACCCTCCGGCTCAAGCGGAGAATTCCGCGCTACAATCCGACCCCCATGAGACCTCCCCGGGCGCTCGCCGTCCTCCTCCCCCTGTTCCTGGTCCTCGGGGCCCGGGCGGACGGCCCGGAGCCGGTGGCCACGATCACCCAGGGGGAGCTGTCGGCCCACGTGAAGTTCCTCTCCTCGGACGAGTTCAAGGGGCGCGAGTCGGGGACTCCGGAGGGGGACCGGACCGCCAAGTACGTCGCGGACCTGTTCAAGGAGTACGGCCTCAAGCCGCTCGGGGACGGGCAGGGGGCCGAGCGGCGCTTCCACCAGAAGTTCAGGCTCCCGGACGGGCGCGAGGCGTCCAACCTGATCGGGATGATCGAGGGGACCGATCCGGCGAAGAAGAAGGAGTGCCTGGTCATCGGGGCCCACCACGACCACGTGGGGCTCGGTCACTTCGGGTCGAAGGACTCCGGGGGCGAGGGACAGATCCACAACGGCGCGGACGACAACGCCTCGGGCACGGCCTCGCTGCTCGAGCTGGCCCAGGCCTTCGTGGCCGCGCCCGCGCGCCGCAGCCTCGTGCTGATGAGCTTCGCCGCGGAGGAGAAGGGCCTGCTCGGCTCGAAGCACTACTGCGAGAACCCCGCGCTCCCGCTCGGGACGATCGTGACCATGATCAACCTGGACATGGTGGGCCGGAGCAAGGGGGGCTACCTCTTCGTGGGCGGGCTCGGGACCGGGACGCTGCTCAAGTCGATCGTGGACCGCCACAACAAGGAGTTCCGGTTCCAGCTCGAGGAGAAGCCGGGCGGGATGGGGCCGAGCGATTTCGAGCCCTTCTACCGCAAGGACGTCCCCGTGCTCTTCTTCTTCACCAACGTCCACGAGGACTACCACAGGCCCGGGGACGACTGGGAGAAGGTCAACTTCGAGGCGCAGGAGAAGATCACGCGGCTCACCTACAAGGTGGCCCGCGACCTCCTGGACGGCGCGGGGCGTCCGAAGTTCCAGGAGGACGACTCGCAGGCCCTCCCGGACAGCATGCTCGGCCGGCGCGGTCCCGTCCTGGGCGTCGAGCTGGTGAAGACTGACCAGGGGGAGCTCGCGATCTCCGAGGTCCGCGCGAAGTCCGCCGCCGAGAAGGCGGGGCTCAAGCAGGGGGACGTGCTGCTGGCGCTGGGCAAGGACAGGATCGACTCCCAGGACACCCTCCAGCGCCTGCTCTCGACGAAAAAGGTCAACGACGTGGTCTCGGTCAAGGTCCGCCGCAAGACGAAGACCCTCATCTTCAACGTCAAGCTCCGCGCCCCCTGATCTCCGGCTTTGAACTTTCAACTTTCGACCTTCAACCTCTTCTGATGTCCACCGCCCGCCAGATCGAGATCCGGCGTCTGCGCGCGCTCGAGGAGTCGTTCGCGGTCGCGCCCGCCGGCCCCGAGGCGGGCCTCTTCGGCCCCTACCTGGTCACCTCGCCCGCCGGCGGGAACTATCACGTGGAGATCCGCGACCTGAAGCGGCTCCGCAACGCCTGCGAGTGCCCGGACCTCGCGCGGAGCGGACTCCGGACGTGCAAGCACATCGAGGCGGCCCTCCACCACCTGCGCCGCACGCGCCCGCTCGAGGTGTCCCGGGCGCTCGCCGTGCCCCCCGACCGGCCGCTGGTCCGGTTCACCGAGGTGGACGAGGCGCGCGTCCGGCTCGACCTCCCGCCCGGGGCGCCCGACGCGCTCCGCGAGGAGGCGCGGGCCGTCTTCGACGAGAGCGGGGGTTTCAGCGCGCGGCTCCCCGAGGACTTCTTCCGCTTCTACGACCGCGTCCAGGAGCTGGGCCTGGAGCTGGAGATCGTCGAGGAGGTGCGGGAGCACCTGGCCGACCTCGAGGAGGACCGCACCCGGGCGCCGGCGCGCGAGGCGATCTACGAGGAACTGCGCTCGGGCACCGTGCGGCCCTCGTGCAGCGAGCTGGTCGGCCGGCCGGTCCTGGTCTTCGACCTCGAGACCCGCCGCGAGTTCACCGAGGTGGGAGGCGCCAGCCGGATCCAGGACCTGGGCATCTCGGTGGCGGTGGTGTTCGACTACCGCGACCGGCGCCACCACTACTTCGAGGAGGACTGCGCCTCTGAGCTCGCCGACCTCCTGCTCGGCGCGGAGCGGGTGATCGGGTTCAACCTCAAGGCCTTCGACCTGCCGGTCCTGGCCGGGCGGGCCAGTCGAGACCTCTCCGGCGTGCGGGCGCTGGACCTGCTCGAGGAGCTGGAGCGGGGGCTCGGCTGGCGGGTCTCGCTCCAGAACCTGCTCCGCTCGACGCTCGGCCTCGCGAAGACCGGCGACGGCCTGGAGGCCCTGAAGCTCCACCGCCTGGGGGAATGGGACCGCCTGGCCGGCTACTGCCGCGACGACGTCGCGGCCACGCGGGGGCTCTTCGAGTACGGGCGGGAGAAAGGCCACGTGCTCATCCGCGACGGGCGGAGCGAGCCCCCCCTGCGCGTTCCGGTCTCCTGGTAGGCGGTGCCCGGGACGCCGGCTGGCGAGTGCCCCGTTGCGGTCCGGGAGAGTGTCCCTTATGTTGGCTTCCGGGCAGCCGGGGGGTCACCGCAAGCGATCCGGCCGCGAGGGCCGGGCGGAAAGGAGAGCCTCACGCTTTCTCAGCGGCGCCCCGGACAGGTTCTACCGAGAGTCTGAGAGTCGAGTCGGGTCCTGGCGAAGGAAGAGGTCCTCATCGGCCAGGACGAAACAACATTGCCCTTTCCCAAGGAGGGGTCATGAGAACACGGTACGCATTCGTTCTGCTTCCGTTGGTGGCCGCATTCGCCTTCGCCCAGGGAACCGCGACGGTGGTTCCGGGCGGCGGCGCGCGGCCGGGTGGTCCCAACCCGAGCCAGGCCCCCGGGATCGTCTTCCCGCCGGCCGGCACCGTGCTGGGCACCTTCCCCACGCCGACGACCACCAACCCGCCGACGTTCTCGGTGGGGATCTTCGAGGCCGACACGGACAACGCGAACAACTACGTCTGGATGTGCGAGCAGGTCCCTCTGGCCACCCCGATGGGCCACAACCTCTACGCGGTGGACTTCCGGACCCGGACGGTCGCCACGAGCTTCGCCTTCGGCACGACCGCGCCGCTCCCCGCCTGCGGCGGTTTCCCCGCCGTGGCGAACCCGGTCGGCTTCACCGGCGTGGTGCACTTCACGGACGGGTCGCTGGCCTCGACCGACTACAACGGCGACGTCGCGGCGATCGATGACTACCTGGTCAACTACGATCCCGTCACGCGGTCGCTGAGCAACTTGTGGGTCCTCGATTCGGCCACGGGCACCTGCCCGGCGACCTGCCGGCCCAACGGCAACACGAACGTCCCGCAGGTGCGGATCACGAACACCCTGGGCGTGGCCCAGATCAACACGAAGCCGGCCGATCCGGCGGGCAACCAGGCGATCTTCGTGGCCGCCTTCTTCACCCCCGCGCTCCCCACCCCGACGAACCCGAACCCGGTCATCACGCGCATCGCCGTGACCCCAGGCTGCCCCGGCACCTGGCAGCAGACCGCGACCTTCATCGTTCCGGGCTGCAACCAGCCCTCGGGCCTCGACTGGGACCCGGGCCTCGAGAGCATGTGGCTCATCGACCGGAACGCGACCGGAGCGGGGAACGCCACCTACGAGTTCAAGTACAACCGCAGCACGAACACCCCGACGGTGGTCCAGGGCTGGCCGGGCAACCCCAGCCTCTACGCGATCTGGGTCGCCGGCATCCACGACGCCGACGCGGGCGCCGGGAGCCCCGGCCAGGTCTGGACGGGCGCCTCGTCCAACAATACGATCATCCGTTATGACTCCGGCCACAGCGGCCTGAGCTTCTTCACGCCGGCCCTGGGCGGCCCCGGCACGGGGAGCGCCACGGTCACCGTGACGGACGATCCGCAGAACGCGAATGCGTCCTACATCGCAGCGGCCTGCTTCGGCGTTCCGGCGCCGGGCCCGATCAGCATCCAGGACGACCGCAACATCTTCCTGAACGTCGACACGATCACGCTGATCACGCTCTCGCTCCCCAACGCTCCACCGCTCTACAGCGGCTTCCAGGGGATCATGAGCAACCCGTCTCCTTCGACGCGCGCGAACCCGCCGACGGCGACGATCACGTTCAACGTTCCGGCCCTGTCGGGACAGACCCTGGGCCTCGCCCTGGTCACCCTCGGCGACCCCAACCTGAACGTGCTTGGTCTCAAGGGCTTCAGCGTCCCGTTCACCTTCACGCTCCCGTAGTCCGAGCTCGATGCTCCACGGGCGGCGCCCCTCCGGGCGCCGCCCGCTTTTCTCGGGCCATTGTCAGCACCGCCGACCTCGCCTACGCTCCATGCAGGCCGGCCCGGAGGTCCGGCGTCTGGATCCGCGTCGTGAAGGAAGAGTGTTCGCCCACCGTCACCGTACCGAGGGTGCCTCGATGAAAGCGATCGTCCCCGTCCTCCTGCTGGCCCTGTCCGTCCCGTCCCTGGCCCAAAGCCCGAGCGCGGCGCGCGGCCGCCGCTCGATGGGGGCTCCCGGCGGCCCCACCACGCTCGTGATCGACCCGCGCTTCCCCACGGCGGGCACGATCCTGGGCACGGTCCCCACCCCCACCTCGTGCGATCCGCCCACCTACTCGGCGGGGATCTGGGAGGCCGACTACGACCTCGTGCGGAACACCGTCTGGCTGGTGGAGCAGATCCCCTCCCCGGCCACCGGGAACAACAACGTCTTCGGGATGGATCCCGGCAGCCGTTCGGTCATCACCAGCTTCTCGTTCCAGAACCTGAACTGCACGGGGGGCGCGCGCGGCTTCCTCAATGGAGCCACGGGGGTCACGGTGACCCGCGACCTCAACCTGCTGCTCGCCGACTACAACGGCGACCTCGCGGTGCTCGACGACCACATCGCGGAGCTCGACCCGATCAACCCGGTTGCCGTGATCAACTCCTGGCGGCTGGACAGCACGAGCTGTCCCGCCTCCTGCGCGCCCAACGGGAACACGAACTCGCCGCAGGTGAACATCGACCAGGTCACGGCGCTGGCCAACATCAACTCCCGGACGAGCGACCCCGCCGCGGCGCAGACCTTCTTCGCCGCCGCTTACGGCACCGCCGCGCCGGACCCGGTGGTCCGCGTGGTGGAGCTGACCCCGGGCTGCCCGGGGAGCTGGCGGCAGCGAGGCACGTTCATCATTCCCGGCTGCAACGAGCCCTCGGGCCTGGACTGGGACGCCGCGCTCCAGCGCCTGTGGGCCATCGACGGCAGCACGGGAACGGGCGGGATGGGGAACTCGATCTACGAGGTGGCCTACAACCGCGCCACGAACGCGCCGTCGGTGGTGCAGAGCTGGCCCACGCCCATGAGCGAATACTGCGTCTGGGTCGCGGGCATCGACGACGCCGACTACAACCTGAACGACGTCTGGGCCGGCTCGTACCTGAACAACCGGATCCTCATCTTCGACTCCGGCCACACCGGTCAGGGGTTCATGAGCTTCACCCCGCTGCCCGGGCTGGGCCAGGGCACGATCACGCTGACCGAGGATCCCGGGCTCGGCGCGCTCTCGTACGTCGCGGCCGCTTCGTTCGGACCCGCGCCGCTCGGCCTGGACCTCCAGAACAACCGCGAGCTGCTCCTGAACGTGGACACCCTGCTGCTGCTCACGCTGAACATCCCACATGCGCCGCCGGTCTACTCGGGCTTCCAGGGGACGTTCACGAACCCGTCCCCGAACCCGACTCCGACGAACCCGCCGGTCGCCACCATCCAGATCAACGCGCCCCCGCTGCGCGGGGTGCCGATCGTGGTGGCCTTCGTGACCTTCGAGGGCGCGCCCGGCGGCCGGACGGTCCTGGGCATCCAGGGCTACTCCACGCCGTTCACGTTCACGCTGCCGTAGGTCAAAGGGGTCAGGCCCGCCGCGGGTCCTGACCCCTTTTCCTACTCCACGTACAGGCCCAGCCGGCGGATCAGCGCCCGCGCGGCGTCCAGGTCCACGCCCGCCTTCAGCACCACGCCGTGCTCCCCGAGCGGTTCCAGCACGAGCGCCCGGAGCTCGGGCTTCCGGAGCAGCGCCTCGAGCACGAGCGGGTCCCGCGCGGTTAGGAGCGCGGAGGCCGGCCGGAGGGTCGCCTCCCCCCGCCGTTCCTCCAGGTCCTGGAGCGCCCGCTCGACCGTCTGCGGAAGCGCGCCCCCCGCGTGAGCGCGGAGGAAGCCGGCGATCGCGCCGGGCGTTCCTCCGCGCGCGAGCCCGCGCCCCAGCGACTCGCCCGTGAGCGCGAACACGACCGCGCGTCCGAGCGAGCGCGGCTCCGCGAAGCGCGCCAGCCCGAGCAGCACCGGGAAGGGCACCCCGGGCGACGCGACCACCTCGAGGTTGGCCTGGACCGTGAGCGCCGGCCCCGCCGCCGCCGGCGCGGCGGGCGGGGTCCCCCCGAGCACCGCCTCCCCCAGCGCGGAGAGCCGGTGCCGGTCGGGCGCGTCCGCGCGGGGCCCCGCCGCGTCGAGGAGCCCGAGTGCGTGCAGCCGACCCGTGAGCAGCGCGATCGTCCCCGCCTCCTCGCCCGCGTCGCCACCGGCGCGCCGGAGCGCGTCCGCGTAGCGCGCGTCCAGGCGGAGCGCGGGCGGGAGCCCGCTGTCGTGAAACCAGCCGGAACCGAAATCCCGGAGCAGGTCGAAGAGCGCCCGCCGGGCGACCGGGAGGAGACCGGCCGGGCCGGGCGGGAAGGCCGCGTCGAGCACGCGCTCCCAGGCCGCCCCCGCGCCGAGCGCGAAGAAGGCGCGCGCGTCGTCCGGGACCTCGCCCGCGCGGACGAGGGCCAGCCCCTCGATCAGCGGCCCGAGCAGCTCCCGCACGGTCCGGGGCACGGGGATGAGCGCGGCCGCCGCGTCGCCCCGGAGACCGGCGGCCTCGAGCAGCACGCGGCTCCGCAGGTCCTCCAGGAAGGAGTCGCGCGCCGGGATCGTCGCGCCCGACCCGTCGGCCCGGAGCGCCGTCCAGACGGCGGCCGCCTCCGCGCGCCGCCGGCGGCCGCGCGCGCCCTCGAGCGCGTCCCGCAGCTCCGCGGGGACGAAGACCCGCTCGACCATCGGGCGCGTGCCGGTCGGGCGCGCGGTCGCGAGCAGGAAGGCCTGCCGGAAGAGCCGCTGCACGACCGAGGGCGGACGCCGCACGGCGGTGAGCCCGAGCAGGTCGGCGGGCGCGAAGGGAGGCACCGACGAGCGGAAGCCCGTCACCGGATGGAGCCGGTTGAACTCCGAGATCGTCAGGTCCCCGCCGCGACCGAGCGCGTCCTCCAGCACGCCGCGCTCCTCGGCGGTCAGGTCCGGGAAGCCCCGCGCCGCCTCGCGGAGCGCGCGCTCCTCGAGGTCCGCGGCGAGCACCGCCGCCGGCGCGGACGCGTCCAGCCCGACGAGCCCGGCCGCGCGCTTGAGCTCGTCGTCGGCAAACGCCCGGAGCCCCGCCATCAACGAGCGGTCGGAGGGGAGCGGCACCTCGGGGAACCAGTGGAGCTCGCGCGGCAGGACCCAGCGATCCCCGATCCGGAACGCGAGCCCCCGCCGGAGCGCCGCGGCGCCGGCCCGGTCGTCCGGGGGGACCGGCTCCCCCGCCACGATCCGCGCGAAGAAGGCGCGGACGTCCTCCCCCTCGGCGCGCACCGCCGCGCCGAAGTCCATCCCGCGCGCCAGCGCCCGCACCAGCGCCTCCGGCTCCTGGGTCGCTCGCCGCGCGGCCGCGAGCGCGCCCCGCTCCTCGTCGGAGAGCCGGGCGACGGCCTCGCGAAGCCGCACTCCGCCGCTCATGCGCGCGGGCACGCCACGCCCGCGAAGAAGCCCCGGGCCTCGGCTTCGAGGTCGGAGATCCGCGCGCTGATGAAGTGCCCCTCGCCGGGAAAGACCACGAGCCGCTTCGGCTCGGCGAGGCCGGCCACGAAGCTCTCCATCGCCGCGGCGGGGCCGAACTCGTCCTCGGCGCCCTGGACGAAGAGCTTGGGCTTCGCGCAGCCGCCCAGGTCCGGGGTGGCGTGGAGCGCGACCGGCAGGCCGACCGCCAGGACGGCGGCGACGCGCGGATCCCCGCACGCGACGGGGAGCGCCACCCACGCGCCGAAGGAGTACCCCGCGACCACGAGCGGCCGGCCGGGGACCTGGGCGGCCAGAAACCCGATCGCCGCCTCCACGTCTTCGCGCTCCCCGACGCCGGAGGCGTGGTGCCCGGCGCTCCGGCCGACGCCGCGGAAGTTGAACCGGAGCGCGGCGCACCCGGAGTCGAGCGCGGCCCGCGCCAGGCGGTAGACGATCCGGTTGTCCATCGTGCCGCCGTAGAGCGGATGCGGGTGGCAGACCACCACGCCCGCCCGGGGCTCGCGCGGCAGGCGCAGGATCCCCTCGAGCGGACCCGCCGGCGAGGGGAACATCCGGAACGGGACGAAAGGCGGTTGGGTCACGCCACCCCGCGGCGCGCGCCGGCGCGTTCCCCCGGTCGCTCCACCAGCGCGACGATCGCGGCCGCCGCCTCCTCGACGCCGAGGTCGGAGACGTCGATCACGTGGTGCGCCTGCCGGTAGAGCCCCTCGCGCTCGGCGTGCAGGCGCCGGAGGCGGTCCATCGCGAGCGGGTCGTTCGCCATCGGGCGGCGGTCGCCCTGGGCGACCACGCGGTCCCAGTGCACCTCGGGGCGCGCGCGGAGCCAGACGGTGAGCGCGCGCGCGCGCAGGAACTCGAAGGTCGTCGGATCGGTCACGATCCCGCCGCCCGTGGCCAGGACCGCCCGCGGGAGCGCGCCCAGGACCCGGGCGAGGCTCTCGCGCTCGAGCTGGCGGTAGTAGGCCTCGCCATGGAGCTCCCAGATCTGGTCGAGCGGCAGGCCCGCGGACTCCGCGACCTTCTGGTCCAGCTCCACGAACGGGAACTGGAGACGCGCGGCGAGCGCCGGACCGACCGTGCTCTTGCCGGCGCCGCGGAGCCCGAGCAGCGCCACGACCTCGGGGGGCTTCTCGAGGAAGGTCCTCGCCTCCACCTCGAGCGCCGCGGCGAGCCCGGCGAGCGTCTTGAGCGAGGGGTTCGCGTTCCCCCCCTCCAGCTCGGCCAGGAACCGCTCGCTGAGCCCCGAGCGCTCGCCCAGCTCGCGCCGGCTCCAGCCGCGCTCCTTGCGGAGCCGGAAGAGGCGCGCGCCCACGATCGAGCGGAGGTCCTCGGCCGACATCGAGCGGTAGTATATTGCCGCTTTCGCCCGGCGGTCAATGAGGGGGAGGATCCATAGTTCTTGAAAGGAGGCACCCGGGAGGTAAGATTCCGCCGCCATGACGGACTTCGAGACCCATCCCGACCGCTACGTCCACTGGAAGCTCGCCATCGACGGACCGGTCGCCCGGCTCGTGATGGAGGTGAAGGAGGACCGGCCTTTCCGCGAGGGCTACAAGCTCAAGCTCAACTCCTACGACCTGGGCGTGGACCTCGAGCTCTCCGACGCGGTGCAGCGCCTGCGCTTCGAGCACCCCGAGGTCCGCGTGGTGATCCTCACCAGCGGCAACCCGCGGGTCTTCTGCGCCGGCGCGAACATCATGATGCTGGGGCAGTCGAGCCACCCCTTCAAGGTGAACTTCTGCAAGTTCACCAACGAGACGCGGTGCGCGATCGAGGACTCGAGCGCGCATTCCGGCCTCCGCTGGATCGCGGCCGTGAACGGGACCGGTTCGGGCGGCGGCTACGAGCTGCCGCTCGCGTGCGACGAGATCTACCTCGTGGACGACAACAGCTCCGCGGTGTCGCTCCCCGAGGTCCCGCTCCTCGGCGTGCTCCCCGGCACCGGCGGGCTCACGAGGCTCGTGGACAAGCGGCGCGTCCGGCGCGACCTCGCGGACGTCTTCTCCACGCTGGCCGAGGGGGTGAAGGCGAAGAAGGCCCTGGAGTGGCGGCTCATCGACGGGTCCTTCCCGCGCAGCCGCTTCGAGGACGCCGTCCTGGAGCGCGCCCGGCAGCTCGCGGCCGCGGCGCCGGCCCGCGCCGCCGCGCGCGGCGGCATCCGGCTCGAGCCGCTCGCGCCGCGCGTCGCGACCGACCGGATCGAGTACCGCCACGTGACGCTGGCGCTCGATCGCGCGCGCCGCACGGCCGAGCTGCTCGTGCGCGGGCCGCGGCCGGACGAGCCGGTCACGCCCGAGGCGATCCACGCGGCCGGCTCGGACGCGTGGGCGCTGCGCGCGTGGCGGGAGGTGGACGACGCGCTCTGCCGGCTCCGGCTCGACGAGGAGGAGATCGGGCTCGTGCTGCTGAAGACCGCGGGCGACGCGGACGCGGTGCTCCGGGTGGACGAGGCGCTGGCCCGGCACCGGGACGACCCGCTGGTGCGCGAGATCGTGCTCCACCTGGCGCGCACGCTGCGCCGCCTCGACCTCACCGCCAAGAGCCTCTTCGCGCTCATGGAGG
>Ga0187892_10004780_pt1 | contig 22238 bp, 16 predicted proteins | sample MA1701073metaG_FD_139345 | JGI IMG/M metagenome (GOLD analysis project Ga0187892, IMG submission 139345) | Bio-ooze microbial communities from a basaltic lava cave in the Kipuka Kanohina Cave System on the Island of Hawaii, USA - MA170107-3 metaG ... | reverse complement strand
GACGCGTTCGGCAGATCCGGCATCCAGCGCCGAACCGCCTCGTCCTGGGATTCGACCGTCCAGAACCCGACGCGCCCGAATGACGGGTTCGAGAAGAAGGGATCAATCACGATCGTGTCGCCGCCGCGTCGCAAGATGAAGCCGCCCGCGCCGAGGAAGGTGATCTCAAGCGCCTCCTTGCACACGGAGCTGGCGCATGGCATGCAGCGTTCCTTCGCGTCGTAGGGCAGGTTCGCGATCGAACCACCCGAGCAGGCTGCGGCCGCGAGCGCGCCGAGAAGTGGTGCCCAGGACTGGACTCGAACCAGCACGCCCTTGCGAGCACCAGACCCTGAATCTGGCGTGTCTACCAATTTCACCACCTGGGCAAGGCGGGGGACCGGATGCTACTCCAGCTCGGCGCTCTTCGCCTCCCACTCTTCGTAGAGCGCGCGGATTTCGGCTTGGCGGCCGGCGCGCTCCTCGGCGAGCGCCTTCATGCGCTCGCCGTCCTTGGCGACGGCGGGGTCGGCCGCCAGCCAGTCGAGCTTCTCGCGCTCGGCCTCGGCGGCCTCGATCCGCTGCTCCAGCGCCTCGACCTCGGCGCGCAGCTTGCGCGCGGCGTTGTCCTTGGGCGCGGGCTTCGCGCGCGGCTTCGCCGCGGCGGCGGGCTTCGCGGGCGGCGCGGACTCGGCACGGGGCGCGCGGTCCGCGGCCTCGCGCGCGAGCGTGGACTCGTAGAAGTCGTAGTTGCCCAGGAACGCGCGCACGCGCGCCTCGCGCTCGCCCGGCGTGACCTCGACCACGCGCGTGGCGAGCGTGTTGATGAAGCGGCGATCGTGGCTGACGAACAGCAGCGTGCCCTCGTAGCCGGAGAGCGACTCGGTCAGCACGTCGCGCGCCTCCATGTCGAGGTGGTTGGTCGGCTCGTCGAGCACCAGGAAGTTGCCCTTCGCGAGCAGGAGCTTCGCCAGCGCGAGCCGCGCCTTCTCGCCGCCCGAGAGCACGGAGACCTTCTTGTCCACGTCGTCGCCCGAGAACAGGAACGCGCCGAGCACGCCGCGCAGGCGCGGCACGTCGTCGATGTCGGCCTCCTGCTCGAGCTCGCCCAACACCGTGCGGCGTGGGTCGAGCGCGTCGACCTGGTGCTGGGCGGAGAAGCCGGGCCGCACGTTGTGGCCGAGCTCGCGCGTGCCCGCATCGGGCGGCAGCGCGCCGGCGGCGATGCGGAGCAGCGTCGACTTGCCCGCGCCGTTCGGGCCGACCAGCGCGACGCGCTCGCCGCGCCGCAGCTCGAACTCGAGCGAGCGGTACACGACCACCTCGCCGTAGGCCTTCGCGACGCGCTCGAGCCGCAGCACGGTCTCGCCCGAGCGCACCGCGCTCCGAAAGCGCACGCGCATGGTGCGCTCGCTGGTCTCGGTGGGCAGGAGCGCCTGCTCGGCGCGCAGCTTCTCGATCTGCTTCACGCGGCTCTGCGCCTGGCTCGCTTTGCTGGCCTTGGCCTTGAAGCGCGTGACGAAGCGCTGCTTCTCGGCGATCTCGCGCTCGAGGTTGCGCCGCCGCGCCTCCGCCTCGTCGAGCCGCAGCGCCTTCTGCGCCACGAACTCGGAGTAGTTGCCCTTGTAGGTGGTGAGCCGCGACGCGCTGAGCTCGGAGATCCGGTTGCAGTGGCGGTCGAGGAACACGCGGTCGTGCGAGACCACGACCACCGAGCCCGGCCAGGCCGCGAGCACGCCCTCGAACCAGCGGATCGAGGGCAGGTCGAGGTGGTTGGTGGGCTCGTCGAGCAGCAGCACCTCGGGCCGCGCGATCAGGAGCTTCGCGAGCTCGACGCGCATCAGCCAGCCGCCCGAGAGCTTGGCGAGCGGCTGCTCCCACTTCTCGGGCCCGAGCCCGAGCCCGACCAGCGTCGCGCGCAGCTCCGCGTCGGCCGAGAAGCCGCCCCCGCGCTCGAAGGTGTGGCGCGCCTCGTCGTAGCGCGAGGCCAGCTCGTCGGGCACGTGCGTGGGGTCGCGCGCGATCTCCTCCTCGAGCGCGCGCATGCGCCGCTCCAGCGCGCGCAGCGGCTCGAGCGCGGTCTCGGCCTCGGCGAGCACGGTGCGCTGCGAGGCCGCGCTCACCTCCTGGCGCAGGTAGCCGACGCGCGCGCCGCGGCGCAGCACGAGGGCGCCGCTGTCGGGCGGATCGAGGCCGGCGAGCATGCGCAAGAGCGTGGTCTTGCCCGCGCCGTTGCGGCCGACCAGTCCGATCCGGTCGTCGGCGCGCACGTGCAGCGACGCGCCCTCGAACAGCGCGCGCCCGCCGAACGACTTCGAGGCGTCTTCCAGGCGCAACACGGCGCGGGAGGCTAGCGGGGCGGCTCCCCGCTCGCCCGCGAGAGAATCGTCTGCTCGTCCCACGCCACGGGCAGGCGCACGAGCTCGCCGGTCTTGCGCTGGAACAGCACGTGGCCCTCGCGCGCGGCGAACGCGAGCAGGTCGCGCAGGATCTCGACGTCCATGCGGCAGTACGACTCGATCAGGTCGAGCCGGCCCTCCTTCCACCACTCGAGCGACTGCAGCCCGTCGCCGGACTTGCCGCGCCCGAGCGTGTGCGTGGCCAGGTGCCCGAGCGAGATGCGGTAGCCGAGCTTCTTGTGGATCTCCTCGAGCAGGTCGAAGGTCGGCAGCCGCTCGAGGTCGCGCGTGGTGTAGGCGCGCAGCACGCGGTAGTCGAAGCGCCGGCTGTTGAAGCCGACCACCACCGGCGCGCGGAACAGCCGCTCGACCAGCGCCTCGGCGCGCTCCTCGGTGTAGGTCTCGAACGCGCCCGTCGCGGCGTCGTACACCACGCCGAGCGCGAGCCGCATCAGGTGCGTGTTGCCCCAGCCGCCGACCTCGGCCGCGGAGCGCTGCGTCTCGATGTCGAACAAGAGCGGCGCGGCGCGCGGCGCGGCCTCGACCTCGGGCTTCTCGAGCTCGTCGAACTCCGGCTCCTCGAGCTCGACCGCCTCGGCCGCGAGCGTCGCGCGGCCGAGCGCGAGGTCCGCGACGCGGATCACCGCGCGCTTGTCGAGCGGGCGGTTGCCGGCGCCGCAGCGCGGCGAGTGGATGCACGACGGGCAGCCGTCCATGCACTCGCACTCGCGCGTGATCTGCGCGGCCAGGCCGATCAGCTCCTCGAGCCGCGGGAAGATCGCGCGCGCGATCCCGATCCCGCCCGGGTGCGCGTCGTACAGGAAGATCGCCGGCCCGCGCACCTGCGGGTGGCGCGGGATCGAGATGCCGGCCGCGTCGAAGCGGTCGCACAGCGCGAACAGCGGGAAGAGCGCGAGGGCGGCGTGCTCGAGCCCGTGGATCCCGCCCATGAAGTGGCCGCTCTCGGCCTTCACCGCGCGCTCGATCTGCGGCGCGAGCTCGAGCCACACGCCTTCGGTCTCGAAGCGCGTGGGCGGCAGCTCGAGCGGGTGCCGGCCGAGCAGGTCCTGGCCGAAGATGCGCCGCTTCTCGTAGGCCGTGGTCTTCGAGGTCACGCGCAGGCGGCCGAGCTTGACCAGCATGTTCCCGCTGGGGCGCGTGCGCAGGATCTCGAGGATCTCGGTCTCCTTCTCGACCACCGGCCGCGTGTACCAGTCGATCTCGGCCGGCCCGTCGACCGTGACCTCGCGCCGCTCGAAGTCGAGACCGCGCACGAGGAAGGTCTCGGCGTGGTGCAGGTAGACCGCGCCGGGGTGACACTCGCCGGTGACGCGCGCGCCGCCGATCGTGCCGACCACGCGCCGGCCGGTCTCGCCCGCGCGCTTGATCGCGAACGACTCGCCCGCCGAGCGGAGCTTCACCTGCGCGGCCGGCATGCGCCGGGCGGCGAACGACTCGCCGCCGCCCGCGCTCTCGAGCAGGACGCCGCGTTCGTGCGCGAGCGCGAGCGCCGCGCGCGCGGGCGCCGACTCGAGCCACGGCTCGGCGTGCAAGAGCGGCAGCTCGGCCGCGGCGCAGGGCAGGTGGGCCGCGGCGATCTCCAGGTTCTGCGCGTCGAGCGTCGCGTCCTCGCAGCGGCGCACGACGATCTGCTCGGGGTGGTTCAGGAAGTAGCGGTCGAGCGCGTCCTCCTGCGGCACCACGAAGATCACGCCCTCGCGCCCGCGCCCGACGCGCCCCGCGCGCTGGCGCGTGGCCAGGATCGAGCCCGGATACCCGACCAGGATGCAGGCGTCGAGCCCGCCGACGTCGATGCCCAGCTCGAGCGCCGAGGTCGTGATCACGCCCGAGAGCTCGCCGGTGAACAGCGCCTTCTCGATCGCGCGCCGCTCCTCGGGCAGGAAGCCGCTTCGGTACGACGACACGCGGCCCGCGAGCCGCGGCTCCGCCTCCAGGATCCACAGGTGCATCAGCTCGGCGGTGCGGCGCGCCTGCGTGAAGGCGATCGTGCGCAGGCCTTCGCGCACGCAGGTGCGAAAGAGCCGCGCCGCGGTGGTGTAGGGCGAGGTCTTCGGCTCCACGAACACCAGCCAGCGGTCCGGCTGCGGCGAGCCGTCGGCGGAGACCAGCTCGAGCTCGCGGCCGAACAGCTCGCGCGAGAACGCGGCCGGGTTGCCGATCGTCGCCGAGCAGGCAACCACGCGCGGGCTCGCGCCGTGGTGGCGCGCCACGCGCACGAGCCGGCGCAGGATCTGCGCGAAGTGCGCGCCGAGCACGCCGCGGTAGCTGTGGACCTCGTCCACGACCACGATCTCGAGGTTGCGGAAGAACTCCTTCCACGCCTCGTGTCCGGGCAGGATGCCGAAGTGCAGCATGTCCGGCGTCGTGAACAGCGCGCTCGGCGGGCTCTCGCGGATGCGCTTGCGCTGGAAGGGCGAGGTGTCGCCGTCGTAGATCTCGGCGGTCGGGCCGCCGAGCTGGCCGAGCGCCTCGAAGTCCGCGCGCAGCTTGGCGAGCTGGTCCTGCTCCAGCGCCTTGAGCGGGAACAAGAGCAGCGCGCGCGCGTCGCGGCGCAGCAGCGCGCGCTCGGCGATCGCGAGCGTGTAGATCAGGCTCTTGCCGCTCGCGGTCGCGGTCGAGACCAGCACGTCGCGGCCCGCGCGCACGTGCTCGAGCGCCTCCGCCTGGTGCGAGAAGAGCGACGCGATCCCGCGTCGCGCGAGGATCGGCTCGAGCGCCGGTGGCAGCGCGAACGCACCCGGCCGCGCCGCGCGCGCCTCGAGCGCGAGCGTCGCCCGCACGCGCCCGCCCAACAGGTCGTCGTCGCGGCTCGCAAGCGAATCCACGAACCGCCGCAGCGGCCGGGGGATCTCGGGCTCGAATGTCGGAACCGGCCGGGCCTCTGGAGGAGTCGCGGGCGGGGGCTCGAGCCACTCTAGGACAACCGAACCCGTTCGCGCTCGTGCTACGGTCCCGCCAGTGCCCGACACCGACCAGCCGTGGCAGACCCGCGCCGCCGCGCAGGTCGACGCGAGTCTCGAACCGGTGCTGTTGCCGCGCGAGCTCCTGGTCGAGGTTTTCCAGCACGCGCGCGAGTGCTATCCCGAAGAGTGCTGCGGCCTGCTGACGGGCGCGGACCCAGGCAGCCCGACCTGCGTCGTCCGCTGCACGAACGTGCAGAGCACGCGGGTCGCGCGCGGAGAGTCGGATCTCGACGCGCAGCGGGCTTTCTGGATCGACGAGCAGGAGCTCTTGAATGCACTGCGAGCCGCGGAGCAGAGAGGCGAACGCCTGGTCGTCGTCTACCACTCCCACGTCGACACCGCGGCCTACCTGTCCCACACCGACCTCGAAGGCGCGCTCGGTCCCGACGGCCGGCCGCTCTACCCCGGGGCGGCGCAGCTCGTGGTCTCGGTCCAGGAGTCGGGCGTGCTCGGCGCGGCGCTGTTCGCCTGGGACGAGGCCGGGAAGCGGTTCGTGGGCCGCGCGGTTCGCTAGCCGCACCTCGCTCGCGCTGCTGGCCGGCCTGCTCGGCGCGTGCTCGCCCGGCATTCCTCCGGAGGAGCTGCCCAGCGCGCCGATCGCGTACATCCGCCAGGCCGCGACCGAGGGCATCCTCTCGCTCGACAAGTTCCGCGACGCGATGCGCTTCGAGAACCCCGAGGACGTGCGCACCACGCGCCCGACCCTGCAGACCACGCTGTCCCTGCTCGCCGCCGAGACGGGGGACTACCGCCCCGTGCCCGATGCCGGCCTCGGCGCGGTGCCGTGCGACTGGAGCCCGGATGGGGAGCGCCTGCTGGTCGCGAAGTCCGAGGCGGGCGGGCGCGTCCGGCAGCTCTACACCTGGAACGTGCGCACGGGCGCCTGGCAGCGCGTGCAGCGCGGACCGGTCGGCACCGGCGGCGGTCTGGCGGATGGGCCGATCCTGCTCGCCTGGCACGGCCCGGTCCGCCTGGCGGACGGCATCGGCGGCGGAATCCTGATCGAGACGGTCGAGAAGGACAGCGCAATCGTGCCGGGCAGCGAGGGCGGAGAGGCGCCCGACGTGTCGCCGGACGGCCGCACGGTGGTGTTCGTGCGCAGCGAGAAGGGCTCGGCGCGCGGCGCGTCGATCTTCATGGCGGCGCTGGGGGACAGCGAGCCGCGCTTCGTCACCCGCGGCGCGAGCCCGCGCTTCTCGCGCGACGGCCAGTGGATCGCGTTCACGCGCCACAACGACGGCAGCTCGGACGTGTGGATCATGCGCGCCGACGGCTCCGCGAAGCGGCACGTCACCCGGACCACCTACGACGAGGAGTTCCCGTCCCCGTCGCCGGACGGGCGCTACGTGGTGTACGCCTCGTCGCGCGGCGGCGAGAGCGAGTCGCTCCTGTACGTCGCGCGCGTCTCGGACGGCGCGGAGCGCGAGATCGTGCACAGCGGGCTCAACTCGCGCCCGATCTGGTGAGGCGCCCCGCGCGCACAAGTTTCCGCGCGTTCGCTCCGATCCCCCCAGAGCCGGTCCGCGCGCGCGCTATCTTCGGCCGCGAATCCAAGCGAGAAGGGGCACGGCATGCGCGTCGGCGTTCTGCGCGAGACCAAGGACCGCGAGCTGCGCATCGCGCTCCTGCCTGCGGGGGCGCGGACGCTCGTCGCGGCCGGGCACGAGGTGCTGATCGAGACCTCGGCGGGCGAGGGCAGCGGCTTCCCCGATTCCGACTACACCGCGGTCGGCGCGCGCATCCTGCCCTCGGCCGAGGACGTGCTCGCAGCCTGCGACATCGCGACCAAGGTGAAGGAGCCGACGCTGGCGGAGATCGCCGCCATGCGCCCCGGCCAGGCGATCTTCGACTTCCTGCACCTCGCGCCCGAGAAGGAGCTCGCGCAGAGCATCCTCGAGCGCGGCATCGTCGCGATCGGCTACGAGACCGTGCAGCTCGACGACGGCTCGCTGCCGCTGCTCGTGCCGATGAGCGAGGTCGCGGGTCGGCTGGGCGTGCAGATCGGCGCGCACTACCTGCAGGCGGACCAGGGCGGACGCGGCGTGCTGCTCGGCGGCGTGCCCGGCGTGCCGCGCGGCAAGGTGGCGGTGATCGGCGCGGGCATCGTCGGCACGGCGGCCGTGCGCATGGCGGTCGGGCTCGGCGCCGAGGTGTCCGTCCTCGACATCGACCAGCGCAAGCTCTCGCACCTGTACGACATCTACCACGGCGGCATCGACACGCTGTACTCCAACGTCGTGAACCTGGAGCACGCGGTGCTCGAGGCGGACATCGTGATCGGCGCGGTGCTCCTGCCCGGCGCGCGCGCGCCGGTGCTGGTCGACCGCAAGCTCGTGTCGGAGATGAAGCAGGGCTCGGTGATCGTCGACGTGGCCGTCGACCAGGGCGGCTGCGTCGAGACCATCCGGCCGACCTCGCACTCCAAGCCCATCTACGTCGAGCACGGCGTGATCCACTACGGCGTGCCGAACATGCCGGGCGCCGTGCCGCGCACGTCCACGCTGGCGCTCAACAACGCGACCTTCCCCTACCTGCTCGAGCTGTGCCGGCGCGGCGTGGACGGCGCGCTGGCCGCGAACCCCGCGCTCGCCCGCGGCGTGAACTGCTGGCGCGGCCAGGTGACGCAGAAGGGCGTCGCCCGGGCCCTCGGCGTGGCCTACGCCCACCAGCCGTGGGAGCGGCGGAAGTAGCAGGTGGTAGCGACGACGGGCGCCGTCCGCGGCCGTCCGCGGCGGCGCCCGCAAGCGCCGCGCAGCGGCGCGCGCAGCGAGCCGCAGGCGAGCGAAGTCAATCAGTCCGTGACGCGCGTGCGCCGCGTTGCTTCGAGCAGGGCGCGCGAGGTCTGGCCGTCGGCGGGGAAGAGCGCGTAGCCGAACTCGAGCCGGAGCTGGTCGGCGAACGACGCGTCGGGCTCGCGGCGGATGGCCTCGCGCACGCGGCGGGCGAGCGGGCCGAGCAGGGCGGAGATCTCGGTCTCGGGCTCGGGGATCAGCATCAGGAACGTGTCGGGTGCCGTGCGCGCGACGATGTCGAACTCGCGCAGGCCGGCGCGCAGCTCCTGCGCGAGCGACACGACGAGGCGCTCGGCCGCGCTCTCTTCGGGGCCGCCGAGCAGGTCGGCCAGCCCGTCGAGCCGGAAGCGCACCAGCGCGAAGTTTCGGCCGCGCGCGCTCGAGCGCGCGATCTCCTCCTCGATCCGCTCGCCGACGTAGGTCGCGTTGGGCAGCGCGGTGAGCTCGTCGAAGCGGCGCTGGTGGCGCATGCGCTCGCGCTCGCCGACCTGCTCCAGCGCCTGCTGCGCGTGCTCGGCGAAGCGGCCGAGCAGCGCCTGGTCCTGGGCCGAGAAGCTCTCGCTGGTGAGCGCGTCGCGCGCGACCTTGCCGAGCAGGGAGAGCGTGCCGATCACCTTGCCGTCGCGGCGGAGCGGCCAGGACAGCGCCGAGACCACGTCCGCGCGGTGCGCCGCCAGCTCGCGATCCGCGCCCACGTCGACCACGCGCACGGCCTCGCGCTGCGAGAGCGCGCGTATCGAGAGCGCCTTCTCGAGCTCGAGCAGCGGCGCCTGGTCGTCGGTCTCGGCCGAGCCGAAGTAGGAGCGGATCTGGTAGCGGCCGGTGGCCGGGTCCTGCAGGCGCAGCACGGCGTGCTCGGCCTCCAGGATCATGGCCGCGGACGACGTCACCGACCGGTGTAGCTGGGCGGAGTCCGAGGCCGAGCCGAGCCGCGCGGCGAGCTCGGTGATCGCGCCGGTCTTGGTCGCCTCGCGCTCCATGAACAGGGCGCGCAACGAATCCGCCAGCGCCATCGCCAGGGCGTCGGCCACCGCGGTGGTCTTCTCCTGCAGCACCTCGGGCGCGCCCGGCGCGAGCATGCCCTCGAACGAGAGCATGCCGATCAGGTCGTTGCGGGCGAGCAGCGGCAGCACCGCGAAGCAGGCGTGGCCGTCCTCGGTCGCGCTCGACGTCACGATCGGCTTCTTGTTCCGCGCCACCCAGCCGTGGATCCCGTCGCTCGGCCGGATCCGGTAGGGCGCGGCGAGCGGATCGATCGCGGCCGACGAGCCGCGCAGCACCAGCGCCCCCTGCTCGGCGTCGACCAGGAAGACGTGCGCGATCCCGCCCGAGAGCTCCTCCGCCAGGTAGCGGCACACCTTCGACAGGTGCTGGTGCAGGGGGCCGGACTCGCTGAGCACCTCGCGCACCAGACTCTGGGCGCGCAGGCGCGCGGAGTCGCGCAGCAGGCGGTGGTACTCCACCGCGCGCGTGATGATCTTGGCGTCGATCGCGGCGAGCCGGGCCACGAACTCGCGGTCCTCGTCCGAGAACGCGCCGCGCCGCAGGCTGTGCGACAGGTTCAGCACGCCGAGCGCCTGCTCGTCGTGGATCAGCGGCACGGAGATCGCGGACTCGACGTCGCTGCGCTCGCGCGTGATCTCGTACAGCTTCTGGTCGGCCTTGCCGGAGAGCAGGATCGGCCGCCGCTCCGCGAAGGCGATGCCCGCGATGCCCTCGCCCGGGCGGATGCGGATCTTCGGGATCAGCTCCTTCTCGATCCCGATCGCGACCTCGATGCGCAAGGCTCCCTCGCTCTCGTCCCAGAGCATGAGCGAGCCGCGGTCCGCGCCGGTCGAGCCGACGGCGATCTGCAGGATGCGGTTCAAGAGTCCGCGCCGGTCGATGGTCAGGTTGTACGACTCGAGGATCTCGCCCAGCGCGTGCAGGAGCTCGGGCTTGCGGTGCGCGTCGACCGGCCCGAACGCGTACAGGAGCTTCGCGATCAGCGGCGTGGTCACCTGCACGCCGCGCTCCGGCGCGGTTTCGAGGATCGCGCGCAGGCCGGCCGGCGCGTCGGCGTCGATCAGCGCGACCAGGCCCGGCGTGCGCAGCAGCGCCGGGCCGTTCGAGACCAGCAGCTGGTAGGAGCGCATCGCGTAGGCGGGGTCGACGCGCGCGAGCGCGCGGCGCGCGGCGTCGGTGTCGTCGGACAGCACGCCGACCAGCTCGACGTCGGGGTTCGCCTCGAGCAGGGGGATGAGGGCGAGCCCTTCATCCGAGTGACCGACGATGCCGAGGCGCTTGCGCAAGCCTCGCCCTCCCGGCCTACAGGGCGTCGATCGCGACTCGGACCACGATCTCCACGCGGCGTCCCGTCGCTTCGTCGATCAGGCGCAGCGGAATGCGGATCTCGCGGCCGGCCCCGTCCACCGGTCCGGCGCTCTCGATCTGGAAGCCCTTGCCCTCGAAGTCGGCGGTGACGTCGGCGGTCGGCGGACCGAGCGCGTCGATCGCGTCGCCCGCGTCGATCACCGGTTCGCGCTTCGCGGCCGGCCTGGCCATGGACTCTGCGATCGAGCGCGGCAGCGGCGTGGCGACGTCGTCGACCGTCTTGCGCAGCTCGACCAGCAGGAGCTTCGAGAGCGTGGTCAGCGTCTGCAGGACGCCCGTGCCCTCGTCGGCGCGCGCCTCGAAGCAGGCCTGGCGCAGCGGGATCAGCCGGTGCAGGCGCTCGACCGCGTTCTCGTCCGCCTGGTCGCGGTGGTTGTACTGGATGACCAGCGGCACGTCCTCGAGCTTGCGCCCGTACGACTCGAGGTGCTCGCGCAGCTCGGCCAGCGACGCCACCGTGGCCTGGTGGCGGTCCGGGCGCAGGTCGGCGACGAACACCAGCGCGTCGACGTTCTCGAGCAGCTTGCGGCGCAGCGCGCCCGCGTTCGGCGCGCCGGGCACGCTCGAGATCTGGATCGAGGTCTGGAAGCCGCGCACCGCGCCGAGCTGCACGGGCAGCGTCTCGTACACGGTGACACCGTCGCGTGTGGACAGGCGCTTCAGCTCGCCGCGGTGCTCGCGCTTGAGCTTGCGCTGGATGAAGGCGAGGTTCGAGGACTTACCCGCGCCGGCCGCGCCGTAGTAGACGATCTTGCCGTGGATCTCGCGCGCTTCGCGATCGGCCGTTCCCATCTACGCCTTCCCCTTGCGGGTGAGGATACGACGCGCCTGGGCCGAGATCGTGCCGGGCACATCGCGGCTGCGCATGATCACTCCCAAGTCTCGATCGGTGAGGTAATTCAGGAACTTGATCGCCGCGGGCTGCGGGCACTTGGGGTTCATCGCGAGCCCGACCTTCACCGGGTAGGAGCGTGTCCACTGGCGATTGTGGGCGATGATGCGCATGACCTCGTCGCACAGGTTGCGCGCGCGCGCGAAGCCCTCGATCTCGCTGTCGGTCAGCTTGGGATTGCGGATCGCGGCGGCGGCGACCAGCTTGTTGCGGTCGCGCACGAGCAGCGAGCGCGCGTCGACGTTGCCCAGCCGCGCCAGCTTGACCTTCTCGATGATCGACATCTTGCCGAGCCGCGCCTGCAGGTTCTGCGTGCGCTGCTCCTTCTCGTCGTCGCTGAGCTCCTCCGTGCTCTCCTCGAGCAGGTCCTGGTCGATCTCGCTCGCGTCGTCGACGTCGACCGGCGGCGGGTCGCTGGCGGTCGGCTCGGGCGGCGGCGGCTCGGGCACGGCCTCCTTGTTCAGCTCCGGCTCTGGCTCCTCCATCTCGCCGCGCTCGACGCCCAGGAAGTGCAGGATGCGGTCGATCGTGGCCATGCCGGTCAGAGGGTTGTCGCCCAGCGCCTCGACCAGCGGCGAGCAGCGCAAGAGACGCACCTGGTTCTGCGCCAGGATCTCGACCACGCGCGAGTGGGACAGCGTGGCGAGGAAGGTGCACGTCTCGTCGCTCGTGGCCGGGTTGAGCGCGACCTGCTCGAGCCGCGGGCCGTTCTCGCGATAGAGCTCCGCGCACACGCCGAGCACGGGCGCGGGCAGCTTGCCGTCGAGCGCCGGCTGGAGCACGCGCTCGGGCAGCGCGCGCAGCGACGCGAGCGCCTTGTCCTTGACCGCGGCGTCGGAGTCGAGCGTGAGCGCGACCAACACCGAGAGGAGTTGGGGCGGCGGCAGCGGCAGCGCGCCGCTCGCGGCCATCAGCCGCGAGTCGAGCGGGGCGTCGGGGTCCGCGAAGCGCCGGGCCGGCCCGAGGCTCGCGATCACCTCATTCGCATCGGCGCTCACGCTCCCTCCCGACGCGGGGAGGGGACGCCTCCGCCGCTCTATTCCTCCGCGTGCCGATCCTTGCCGTGCTCGGCGACGATCCTGTCTTGAATCGACGCGGGTGTCTCCTCGTAGTGGGAGAACTCCATGTCGAAGCTGCCCTGGCCCCCGGTCATGCTCGTGAGATCAGACGCGTACGTGAGAACTTCGGCCATCGGGACGTGTGCCTTGACGATCTCGGCGTGGCCGCGCGCCTCGACGCCGAGCACGCGCCCGCGCCGGCTCGAGAGGTTGCCCATCACGTCGCCCACGTGCTGGTCGGGCACGACCACCGACAGCGTCATGATCGGCTCGAGCAGCACGGGCTTGGCCAGCGCCACCGCCGCGCGCAGCGCCAGGCTGCCCGCGGTCTTGAACGCGTACTCCGAGCTGTCGACGGTGTGGTACTTGCCGTCGATCACCGCGACGCGGATGTCGGTCAGGTGGTAGCCGGCGATCACGCCGCGATCGCAGGTCTCGCGCACGCCCTTCTCGATCGCGGGGATGTACTGGCGCGGCACCGCGCCGCCCACCACCTCGTCCTCGAACACCACGCCCGAGCCGCGCTCCCCCGGCTCGATCGTCAGGTTGCACACGCCGTACTGGCCGCGCCCGCCCGACTGCTTCTTCAGCTTGCCCTCGACGTTCTCGGCGCGGCCCTTGATCGTCTCCAGGTACGGGACCTTGGGCGGCTTCAGCTTCACCTTCACGTGGTAGAGCCGCGCGATCTTCTCGAGCGACACCTCGATGTGGAGCTGGCCGAGCCCGTGGAGCAGGAACTCGCCGGTGCGCTCGTCGCGCTTCAGCGTCAGGCTCCGGTCCTCCTCGACCAGGCGGTGGAGCGCCTCGAAGACCTTGTCCTCCTCGCCCTTGTTGTCGGCCTCGATCGCGAACGCGATGATGCCGCGCGGCGGCGGGTCGGAGTGGACGCGCACGGGGTGGCGCTCGTCGCACAGCGTGTCGCCCGTGTGCGTGTCCTTGAGTTTGGGGATCGCGGCGATCTGGCCCGGCAGGACCTCGGACACCTCCTCGGTCTGCTCGCCGTGCAGGCGCAGGATCTTGCCCACGCGCTCCTTCGCGCCGGTGCGCGGATTCAAGAGCGTCATGTCTTTGCGCAGCGTGCCGGAGTACACGCGCAGGATCGAGAGCATGCCGGCGTAGCGGTCGGCGACCGACTTCCAGACCAGCGCGGCGACCGGCGCCGCGGCCTTGGCCTCGAGCACGACCTCCTGCTCGCCGTGCCGTCCCTTGCGCGGCGCGGCTTCCGCGGCGGTCGGGAAGACGTTGTCGGCCGCGATCAAGAGCGCCATGCCGCCGATGTTGCGCGCGCTGGCCGCGCACAGGAGCGGCAGCAGCGAGTCGTTCGCCACGCCCTTGCGCAGGGTGGTGAACACCTCCTCCTCGGAGATCGCGCCCTCCTCGAGGTACTTCTCGAGCAGCGCGTCGTCGGCCTCGGCGACCGCCTCGACCATCGCGAGCCGCGCGGCCTCGATCTCGCCCGCGAGCTCCGCAGGCGGCTCGTCCATCACGAGCTTCCCGCTCCCGTCCAGGTGGTGCGCCTTGCCGGTCAGCAGGTTCACGAAGCCGCGGAAGCTCTCGCCGCGCCCGATCGGCAGGTGGAGCTTCACCACGCGCACCGACAGCGTCTCCTCGAGCTGCTTCGCGCAGGCGTCGTAGTCGGCGCGCTCGAGATCCATCTTGTTCGCGACCGCGGCCAGCCCGAGCCCGTGCTCGCGCGCGTAGTTGTAGGCGCGCTCCGTGCCGACCCGCACGCCGTCCTGCGCGTTCAGCACCAGCACCGCGTTGTCGGCCGCGGCGATCGCGCCGGTCATCTCGCCGGCGAAGTTCGCGTCGCCCGGCGCGTCGAGCACGGTGAACTCCGCCTCGTCCCAGCGGAACGAGCAGACCGAGGTCGAGATGCTGGCGCGCCGGTGCTTCTCCTCGGGCAGCCAGTTCATGAACGAGGTGCCGTCGTCGACGCGGCCCAGGCGGTTGGTCACGCCGGCGGCCAGGAGCAGGGAGTCGGCGAGCGTCGTCTTGCCGTCGCCCGCGTGTCCGATCAGAGCGAAGTTGATGCTGCGGCTCGTGTCGGTGCTCCCCATGGCCTCTCCCTCAATCGATGTGTCTTCGGTCCTCAGTCACCGCGACTCCCACCGCCGGGCTCGCGATTCAGTGCGTAGATGAGGCGAAGCCCCTCCAAGGTCAGGAAGGGCTCCACGCGTTCGATGGTCTCCGTCTCGCTCGCGATCAGTCCCGCGAGGCCGCCCGTGGCAATGACCCGGGCGTCCTCGCCCAGTTCCTTGCGCATGCGACGCACCATGGTGTCGACCATCCCCGCGTAGCCGTACACCATGCCCGACTGCAGATTGGAGGCGGTGTTGCGCCCGATCACCTGCGGCGGCCGCACGATCTCGACCGACGACAGCTTCGAAGCGCGGTTGACCAGCGCCTCGAGCGAGACGAACACGCCCGGGAAGATCGCGCCGCCGATGAACTCGCCCGCGCTGGACACGCAGTCGAAGGTGGTGGCGGTGCCGAAGTCGATCGCGATCGCCGGCGCGCCGATCCGCTCCACCGTCGCGACCGCGTTCACGATCCGGTCGGCGCCGACCTCTCTAGGGTTGTCGACGCGGATCGGCATGCCCGTGCGCACGCCCGGGCCGACCACCAGCGGCGCGCGGCGCAGGAGCTTCTCGCAGGTGCGCTCGAAGATCGGCAGCAGCGGCGGCACGACGCAGGAGATGATCGCGTCCGAGACCTGCGCGCGGTCCACGCCGGCCAGCTCGAACAGCCCGCGCAGCGTCGCCGCGCACTCGTCCGAGGTGTCCTGCCGGTGCGTGCCGATCCGCCAGTGGTGCGCGAGCGTCTCGCCTTCGAAGATGCCGAGCACGACGTGCGTGTTGCCGATGTCGATGCAGAGGAGCAAGGCCGTCACCCGCCGCCGCGCAGGAGCGTCACGTCGCCGGCGAGGATCCGCTCCACCGGGCCGACCCGGGGTGCCACCAGCAACGCGCCTTCTTCGTCCAAGCCGTGCACCGTCCCGATCACCTCGCGTGCCAGCCCGGGTCCGCCGACGCGGACCTCCTTGCCCGCCATTGTGAACGATTTGCGAAAGCGCTCCAAGACCCCCGCGAAGGCGCCGCTGCGCACCGCGTCGATCTCGCTCTCGAGCCGCGCCAGCAAGGCCTCGGCGAAGGCCACGCGATCCAGCGGCTTGCCGCCCGCGATGCGCAGGCTGGTCGCGATCTCGCGCAGCTCTTCGGGCAGCTCGGCGGCTTCGAGGTTCACGTTCACGCCCACGCCGAGCACGCCGAAGCGCACGCGCGCGCCCTCGAGCTGCACCGGACAGTTGATGCCCGAGGTCTTGCGCCCGTCGATCAGGACGTCGTTCGGCCACTTCACCTCGACGCGCGCGCGCGGTGGCAGCGCCTCGCGCACCGTCTCCGCCACCGCGACGGCAGCCGCGAACACGTGCCGGTGCATGTGCTCGAGCGGCAGCTCCGCGCGCAACAGCGCCGAGAAGTAGAGGCTGCGGCCGCCGGGCGAGAAGAAGCTCCGGCCGAGCCGGCCGCGGCCCGCGGTCTGTCGATCGGCGAGCACGACCAGGCCGTCCGGCGCGCCCGCCAGGCCGCGCCGTTCGGCGAGCAGGTTGGTGGAATCGACCTCGTCGTGGATCTCGAGCGCGCGCCCGAGCCAGCGCGTGCGCGGGGTCAGCTCCCGGAGCGGGCGGTCCATTCCAGGGCGACGTCCGCCGCGGGCGCGGAGTGGGTGAGGGCGCCGACCGAGATCTCGTCCACGCCGGTGCGCGCGATCGCGGCCACGGTCTGGAGGTTCACGCCGCCGCTGGCCTCGACGCGGGCGCGGCCGCGGCTCAAGCCCACGATCTTCTCGATCACAGCGGGCGGCTGGTTGTCGACCAGCAGCGAGTCCGCGCCGGCCGCGAGCGCTTCGCAGGCCTGCTCGACCGACTCGACCTCGCAGCGGATGCGCAGGTGGCGCGAGCCGCGCGCCCGCGCTCGCGCGACGGCCTCGCCCGCGCTGCCGACCGCGGCGATGTGGTTGTCCTTGATCAGGATGCCGTCGTAGAGCGCCATGCGGTGGTTGTGTCCGCCGCCGCAGCGCACCGCCCACTTCTCGAGCGTGCGCCAGCCCGGCGTGGTCTTGCGCGTGTCGACGATCTGCGCGCTCGTGCCCGCGACCGCCTGACAGAACGCGCGCGTCAGCGTGGCCACGCCCGACAGGCGCTGCACGAAGTTCAGCGCAGTGCGTTCCGCTTCGAGGATGCCGAGCGCCGGGCCGCGCACGCGCGCGAGCACGTCACCGGCCGAGACCTGCGCGCCGTCGTCGCAGAGCGGCTCGAAGTCGACGCCGCGCTGCGCGAACACCGCGCCCGCGACCTCGAGGCCCGCCACCGCGATCGCGCCCCGCGCCTCGAGCCGCGCCTCCCCGCGCACGTCCGGCTCGAGCAGCGCCAGCGAGGTCGCGTCGCCCGGACCGATGTCCTCGGCGAGCGCGGCTTCCACGAGCCACAGCCAGGTCGAGCGCGCGGGAGCGTTCACGGCCGGCAGGATACCCGCGCGCGGCTACTCCGGCAGCTCGGCCTTGAGGCGCGCGATTTCCTCGCGGATCAGCCGCTCGCACAGCTGCGGCACGACCTCCCAGACCACCGCCTCGACGCGCTTCTTCACCTCGTTCACGACCTGCTCCGAGAGCGAGCCGAACGCTTCCCAGGCGACCTTCTCCAGCGTCTGCGCGAGCAGCGCGGAGTCGACCATCGCGGTCCCGCTCGACGCGTTCGCGGCGGGCGCCGGGCGCGCGGGCAGCGCGGGGAGTGCGCGGCCGGGCAGGGGCGCGGTCGGACGCGTCTCGAGCGGCTCGGGCTCGGCCGTCTTCTCCCAGTCGTCGAGATCGTGCGGCGGCTCGAGCGGCTCCGCGGGCAGCGCCTCGGCGTCGACCAGGTCGTCGCCCTCGCTCATGCTCATGGGCCGGAGGTCGCTGCGGCTGATGTCGGAGTCGGCCTTCTCGAACGAGAGCCGCGTCGCGGCGGCGCTCTCGGCCGTGAAGCTCTTGGCGCGCGCGACCGGCGTGAACTCCGGCTCCTCGAGCGCGGCCGAGGTGTCGGGCGAGAACGGCTCGGCGAACGGATCGCCGTCGTCGATCGGCTCGGCCTCGATCTCGGGCTCGGAAGCGGGCTCCGACAGCTCGATCTCGGACAGCGACTGACTCGGCGCCGTGATCTCGTCGCCGCCGAGCAGGTCGGGCAGCGACGGCGCCATCGGCGGCAGCGGCGTGTCGAAGGAGGGCGGCGTCGCGCTCGACGCGTGCGGATCGAGGAAGCGCGTGCGGCTGTAGAGCGGGTCGGCGAGCGGGGCGTTCTCCTCGCGCTCGTCGAAGCTCGCCGGCGCCTCGGGCGCGGCGGCGAGCACCGTGTCGGCGGCGCCGTGCGAGCCGGAGCTCTCGCCGAAGATCTGCGTCTGCGTGCCGGGCGATCCGGTCGGCTCCTCGAAATCGAGATCCCCGAACGAGAAGTCGGGGCGCGCCGGCTTGGCGGGCGGCTTCGGCGCGGGCGCTTCGGCCGGCAGCTTGCCGGGCCGGCCGAGCAGGTCGGGCGCGAACAGGCGCGTGGCATCGGGCGCGGGCGTGGCCGCCGGCGTGGCCGCGGGGCCGTGCATGGCCTCGAACTCGGAGCGCATGATCGGCGCGTCGTCGCTGGCCTCGAGCTCGGGCTCCGCCTCCCAGAGCGGTGCGGGCGCGGCCGGCTTCGCGGCCGCGGGAGCGGGATTCGCCGCCGCGGGCGCCGGCTTCGTCGCGATCGGCGCGGTCGGCCGGGTCGCCTCGGTCGCGGGGTCGGGCGTCGGGTCGAAGTCGAACGGCGATGCGACGCGCGGCTTGGGCGTGCGCGCGGCCCGGGTCGAGGCGCCGCTCGCGCCGGGCAGCGGCGGGAGCTCGAGCTTCGGGCGCTCGACCGGGGGCGGCGCAGGCGCCGCGGCGGGCGGTGCGGCCGGCGCGGTGGTCGCGGGGCCCGAGACCGCGAGCGGACGCGTGGCCGCGGGCGAGGCGGGACGCGGCGGCGGCGCGACCTTCTGCGCCAGCATCGCTTGCACGCGATCGACCAGCGCCTGGGCCTCGAACGGCTTGCTGATGTAGCCGTTCGCACCGACCTCGCGCGCCTTGTCCTCGTCGTAGGTCTCGAAGGTGCCGGTCAGGAGCAGCACCGGCGTGTGCGCGATGTTCGGATCCTTGCGGATCGCACCGCACAGCGCGTAGCCGTCCAGGCCGGGCATGCCGATGTCCGCGAGCACGAGGTCGGGCTTGATCTGGCGCGCGCGCACCAGCGCGTCGTCGCCGTTGTCGACCGTGACGAGCTCCACGTCCTCGTTCGCGAACGTGATGCCGACGACCTTCTGGATCGTCACGCTGTCATCGGCGAGAAGCAGGGTCTTAGGCATCGGCCCCCAACCTCCATGCGCCTGCCACTGGAAGCGGCCGGACTTGCCGGCTCTCATCGGATCGCGCACGCGAGCGATTGAATCGCAATTCCAGATCGCTCCCCCCGCGCGAATCCTATCAAATCGCATTGCTTCCGCGTTCAAGCGCGCACGCCCGGCTCCCGATTCGAGGTCAGTCTCGGCGGGAGCTCTCCGGCATGCGATTCTCCGTCTCGGCCTGTACCGACGTCGGTCGCAAGCGCGCCGCCAACGAGGACTCCTACGCCCTCTGTGAGAAGCTCGGGCTGTTCGCGGTCGCGGACGGACTCGGCGGACACGTCGCCGGGCGGCGCGCGTCGGAGCTCGGCGTCGGCACGTTCGTGGAGACCGTCGGCAGCGACCCGAACGGCCACGCGCCGGGCGTGCTGCGCACCGCCTTCGCGCGCGCCGGCTGGGCGATCTTCGAGGCCGCGCGCATCGACGCGGGCCTGCGCGGCATGGGCACGACGCTCGCGGCGCTCTGGCTGCGCGGCGAGGAGGCCTGGCTCGCCCACGCCGGCGACAGTCGGCTGTACCTGCTGCGCGCGGGCCGGCTCGTCGCGCTCACGCTCGACCACTCGGTGGTCGGCGAGCGTGTCGCGCGCGGCGAGCTCACGATCGAGCAGGCGCGCATCCATCCCGGACGCCACGTGATCACGCGCGCGCTCGGCGTCGTGCACGGGGTCGAGCCCGACCTGTCGAGCCTGCGCGTGCAGGCGGGCGACGTGTTCGTGCTCTGCTCGGACGGCGTCTCGTCGCAGATGAGCGACGCGGAGCTCGGCGAGACGATCGAGAAGGGAAGGGACCTGGCGAGCGCGGCCGCGGCGCTGATCGCGCTCGCGAACGCGCGCGGCGGCGACGACAACGCCACCGTGATCCTGGTGCGCCTGGACGGCTAGGCGGGGGCTACTCCTCGTCGCCCCCGAGGCCCACGCGCGCCAGCATGTCCTGCGCGATCGCATCCGCGGCGGGCTTGTACGCGCCGAGCTCGATGCGCCGCTTCAACTCCGCCAGGCGTTCCTCGCGCGCGCTGCCGCCCGCGACCTCGGCCAGGTATTCCACCGAGTAGGTGTCGTGGAGCTCGGGCTCCTCGGCCTGCGGAGCGTCGTCGCGCACGCGGCCTTTGCGTTCGTCGCGTTTGCCCATGGCGCCTCCTTTGCGTGTGCCTGCAGCTCGCATCGGAGCCTCGGCGGACTTCTTTAGCGTTGCGCGTCACAGGCGCCAATCGCGCAGGAGTTGCGCGGGCTTCTGCGCGCGCGTGAGTCAGGCCCCGCGCGGACGGGTGGGCGGCGGCTCGGGCTCGGGCGCGGCGATGCCCTTGGCGCGGATCTTCTCGACCAGGGTCGTGCGCTTCAGGCCGAGCAGCTGCGAGGCGCGGTTCTTGTTCCAGTGCGTGGCCTCGAGCGCCTGCACGATCAGCTCCTGCTCGTACGACGACACCAGCGCCTCGAAGTCGACCCCGGTCGGCGGCAGCGACACGGCCGGGCGCTCGGAGCGGTGGCCGGCCACGTTCGCGGGCAGCTCGCTCTCGTCGATCCAGCCCTTGCGGCGCAGGATGGTGAGCCGCTCGATCAGCGCCTGCAGCTCGCGCACGTTGCCGGGCCAGTCGTACTCGACCAGGCGCTTCAGCGCGGCGTCGGTCACGCCCAGGATCTCGGGATAGCTGCGGCGCTGCACCTCGACGAAGTGGCGCACGAGCAGCGGCACGTCCTCGCGGCGGTGGCGCAGCGCGGGCACCTCGATCGGCACGACCGCGAGCCGGAAGTACAGGTCCTCGCGGAACTTCCGCTCACGGATCAGCGCCGGGAGGTTCTGGTTGGTGGCGGCGACGATGCGCACGTCCACGCGCTCGGTGCGCGACGAGCCAACCGGCTCGAACTCGCGCTCCTGCAGCGCGCGCAGGAGCTTGGTCTGGAGCTGCGGGCTCATGTCCCCGATCTCGTCCAGGAAGAGCGTGCCGCCGTTGGCGGCGGCGAAGCGGCCGACGCGGTCGCGCAGCGCGCCGGTGAACGCGCCGCGCACGTGGCCGAACAGCTCGCTCTCGAGCAGCTCCTCGGGGATCGCGCCGCAGTTCACCGCCACGAACGGGCGCTCGGCGCGCGGGCTGTTGTAGTGCAGCGCGCGGGCGACCAGCTCCTTGCCCGAGCCGCTCTCGCCCAGCACGAGCACGGTCGCCTCGGAGTCCGCCACGCGGCGCACGATCTCGAGCGTGGCGCGCAGCGCCTCACTCTCGCCGACGATGTTCTCGAAGCCGTAGCGGCTCTCGAGCTGGCGCTGCAGCTGGCGGTTCGCGCCGTGCAGGCGGCGGAACTCGAGCGCCTTCGCGATCAGCGGCGCGAGCGTGCCGAGCCGCTCGTAGCTCTTCTCGATGAACCAGAACGCGCCCGCGTCGAGCGCCTCGATCGAGCGCTCGGGACTGCCGAAGCCGGTGACCACGATGCACACCGCTTCGGGGTCGCGCGCGCGCACGCGCCGCACGAACGCGATGCCGTCCATGCCGGGCATGCGCAGGTCGGTGACGACCAGGTCGAACGGCCGCTGCTCGAGCCGCTCGAGCGCCGCGTTCGGCTCGCCCTCCGCGACGACGGCGAAGCCTTCGCCTTCGAGGTAGCGCACGAGCGCCGCGCGGAAGAGCGCGTCGTCGTCAACGACGAGGACCGAGCCGCCTGGAACCGAACCGCCCGACGCCGAGCTGCGATTCACACTTCCCCCCGGAGCGTCGCAGTGTAGGGAAGGGTCGCCGGTCACTCAAGCAGTCGCGCCGCGACTCCGATCTCGACGCCGATGCCCCCCCTGCGCGCGAGCGACACGTCCGCCACGCGACCCCGTTGCGCCGGCGCGCGCGTGCTGATCGCGGATGACGAGCCCGCCATCGTGCGCGTCCTGCGCCGCCAGCTCGAGCGCGACGGCGTCGAGGTTGCGGAGGCGGGCGACGTGTCGGGACTGCGCGCGCAGCTCGCGCGCGAGCCCGAGGTCGTGCTGCTCGACCTGCGGCTCGGCCACGCGTCGGGCCTCGAGCTGATCGGCGAGCTGCGCGAGCGCTGCCCCGACACCGAGACGATCGTGATGACCGGCTACGCTTCGATCGACTCCGCGGTCGAGTGCATGCGCGCCGGCGCCTTCGACTATCTCGAGAAGCCGTTCAGCGATCCGCGCCGCGTGCAGCAGACGCTCGAGCGCGCGCTCGAGCGCCGCCGTCTGCGCGTGCGCAACCGCGAGCTCGAGGGCGAGCTCGGCCGGCGCTCCGCGCTGGAGCGCGTGGTCGCGCAGTCCGCCGCGATGAAGCGCGTGCTGCAGACCGTGCGCGACCTGGCGCAGAACGAGTCGAACGTGCTG
>Ga0187892_10004779_pt1 | contig 22243 bp, 21 predicted proteins | sample MA1701073metaG_FD_139345 | JGI IMG/M metagenome (GOLD analysis project Ga0187892, IMG submission 139345) | Bio-ooze microbial communities from a basaltic lava cave in the Kipuka Kanohina Cave System on the Island of Hawaii, USA - MA170107-3 metaG ... | reverse complement strand
TCGAGGTCCTCTCGAGACAACGGCCGAAACACCACGATGTCGTCCACCCGGTTGAGAAACTCGGGGCGGAACGTCACCCGCAGCTCGGCACGCACCCGCTCCTCGACACTGCGCCAGGCCTCGGGAGACGACGTTGCCCCGGCTTCAACGATCAGGTGACTGCCGACGTTCGACGTAAGGATGAGCACCGTATTGCGGAAATCCACCACCCGACCCTGTCCATCGGTCAAGCGTCCGTCATCCAGGATCTGGAGCAGCACGTTGAACACATCGGGGTGGGCCTTCTCGATCTCGTCGAACAGCACCACGCTGTAGGGGCGGCGCCGGACGGCCTCGGTGAGTTGCCCCCCTTCCTCGTAGCCCACGTAGCCCGGGGGCGCCCCGATCATCCGTGAGACGGAGTGCTTCTCCATGTATTCCGACATGTCGAGCCGGACCAGGGCCCGCTCGTCGTCGAACAGGAATTCGGCCAACGCGCGCGCGGTCTCGGTTTTTCCAACGCCAGACGGGCCGAGGAAGATGAACGACCCGGTGGGCCGGTGAGGATCCTGGAGACCGGCCCGGCTCCGCCGCACCGCGTTGGCGACCGCGCCGACCGCCTCTGCCTGCCCAACGACACGATCGCCGAGCTCGGCCTCGAGGCGGGTCAGCCGTTCCCGCTCCGATTCCAGCATCTTGGACACCGGAATCCCGGTCCACTTCGCCACGATGTCGGCAATGTCCTCTGCATCCACTTCCTCTCGCAGATACCGAGCCTGCTTCTGGATGTCCGCTAGACGAGCTTCCTCTTTGCCGATGATCTGCTCCAGCTCGGGGATGCTGCCGTAGCGAAGCTCCGCGGCGCGCTGAAGGTCTCCCTTGCGGGACGCCTGCTCGACCTCCTGCCTGAGCTGCTCCACTTCGACCTTCCGGGCCTGAAGCGAGTGAATGGCGGCCTTTTCCGCCTGCCATTGCGCCTTCATGGCGCCGGATGATTCCTTGAGCTCTGCGATTTCCGCCTCCACCGAAGCCAATCGCTCCCGACCCGCCTTGTCCTTTTCCTTCAGGAGCGCCTGACGCTGGATCTCGAGCTGGAGGATCCGACGCTCCACTTCGTCGATTTCCTGCGGCAAGGAGTCAATCTCGATGCGCAGCCGGCTCGCCGCCTCGTCCACCAGGTCAATCGCCTTGTCGGGCAGGAACCGATCGCCGATGTAGCGATCCGAGAGCTGGGCCGCCGCCACCAGCGCGTTGTCGGTGATCCGCACGCCATGGTGGACTTCATACCGGTCCTTGAGGCCTCGGAGAATGGCAACGGTGTCCGCGACGCTCGGCGCGCCGACCAGCACGGGCTGGAATCGCCGTTCCAACGCCGCGTCTTTCTCGACGTGCTTGCGGTACTCGTCGAGGGTGGTCGCCCCCACGACGTGCAGCTCGCCTCGCGCCAGCGCCGGCTTGAGCATGTTGCTCGCATCCACCGCGCCCTCCGCCGCACCCGCCCCCACGATGGTATGGAGCTCGTCGATGAATACGATGTAGCGACCTTCCGCGGCGGTCAGCTCCTTGAGTACCGACTTCAGGCGCTCTTCGAATTCCCCGCGATACTTGGCGCCCGCCAGCAGTTGCCCGATGTCGAGCGCAACGATGTCCTTGTCCCGGAGAGATTCCGGAACATCTCCACTCACGATGCGCTGAGCGAGGCCCTCGACGATCGCGGTCTTTCCCACCCCGGGCTCCCCAATGAGCACGGGATTGTTCTTGGTTCGCCGGGAAAGGACCTGCATGACTCGCCGGACTTCCTCGTCCCGGCCGATGACCGGGTCGAGCTTTCCAGCCCGGGCCTGCTGGGTCAGGTTGCGGGTGAACCGCTCGAGGGCCTGGTACTTCTCCTCCGGGGCCTGATCGGTGACGCGGTGCGACCCGCGAATCGCCTGGAGCGCCTCCCGCAGCTCGCCGGCTCCGATCTGGTGGCTGCTCAGAAGGGCCCGGGCGGTCGTTCCCTTTTCCTCGGCGAGTCCAAGGAGCAGGTGTTCGGTCGAGACAAAGGAATCGCCGAGCTCTTTCGATTCCCGCTCGGCTCGATCGAAGACCGTATTGAGCTCCCGGCTGTAGGTCGGCTGGCCCCGTCCGCCCTCCTGAGTCGGGAACTTGGCGATCTCCCGATCGGTCGCTTCGACCAGCGCGGTTACGTTGAGCCCGGCCTTCTGGAGCAGCGGTTGAACGATCCCCTCGCTCTGGGTCAGAAGCGCCGCGAAGAGGTGGGCGTCGTTGATGACCGGGTTGCGGCGCTCGGTCGCGAGCACCGACGCATCCCGGAATGCCTCTTGGGCTTTGATGGTCAAGCGTTCGGGTCTGATCATTGGCGATCGGCGATCGGCTATCGGCTATCGGCTATCGGCTATCGGCTATCGGCTATCGGCTATCGGCTACGCGTGATGACGAATGCTCCTTCTGTGCCGGGATTTGCCGCCAAATCGGCAGCCTTACACCAACACTCGGGCATCCCCCACCCTCCTCGTTACTCCGGACCGATCCGCCCACTCCAACAGGGGGATCAGGTACTTGCGGCTGAGCCCCAGGCGATCCCTGAGGTTCGACGGTGTAACTGGTTCATTTTGAGCAACTTCCTTGATTGTCGTGACAAATCGGTTGAGGGCGTCAGCCGAAAAAAACCAGCTTCCTTCCACTGCGACGACTTTCTGCTCCGACGCCAGCCGCTTGAGGATCGGCAGCAGGTCCCGACGTTCCAGTTTCTGCTCGAGCTCATCAACGGTAGGCGGCTGCAAACCTGCCCCCTCGATTGCCGACAGGACCTTCCCGACCAGCTCCTCGCCACCAGCCAGTCGTGGCGCAAAGCCCGGACGGGCCACGTGGCCGTCCCTGAGCACCAATTCGCCCGCCTGTATGGCGGCATCGAGCACCCCGTCCACGGCGTTGGCCGGGCCACGAACGGATTTCCGAAGGGTTTCGAGCGAAATCCCCGGGAGCGAAGGATGCCTGGTGTGCCAGTCACCGGTCAGCTCGAGGGCCGCCTGCTTGATTGCGGCCGCTGCGGCCGTCGCGATGAGGTGGTGGCCGATAACGGTGACATCGCGATCCCGACCTACCAGTTCGTGGCAGGTAGTGGGAGGGAGTCCCGCAACGAGGGGCAAATCATCCACCGGCATCCCGGCGACCCGCCGGGACACGAGCGCTCCGATGCGTCGGCTCGGTTCCTCCGCCAGGCCGTCTGGCCAGCTCGCTCGCCGCGGCGGGAGGGGATCCAGCACCTGGCCTCCCCCGATGGTACCGACCGGTGAGTAGCTCCGCAGCACGAACCGATCGCTTCCCCGGGCCAGGAGGGGCGATTCGAGCGCCAACCGGGCCAACCCCCTGCCGCCGGGGGGCAACTCGCCCCGGGGATAAACCCGTGCCAGGACTTCGGCCGTGCCGAGGTGGACCCTAACCCGCGCTTGCCGCCGGAGTGGGGCCGTGCCGGGCAGAAGGTACAGTTCCCCGTCAAGGGCGGTCGTGGTTCGCCAGGCCTGCCGCCCGTCTACCAGCATCTCCCCGCGACGGATGGCGCCTCGCTCCAGGCCGGCGATCCCCACGGCGGTCCGCTGTCCGGGCCGGGCCTGGGACACCGGTGATCCGTACGCTTCCAGGGATCGCACCCGGCCTCCCCGTCCGAGGGGAAGGAGGGTCACGCTATCGCCGACCCGCAGCGTCCCGCTCCACGGCGTGCCGGTGACCACGGTTCCCACGCCCGCTATGGAAAAGGCGCGATCCACCGGCATACGAAACCCGTCGTCGACCACCGGCTCCGGTTCGCGACCTGCGCGTTCGAGGTGCTCCCGGAGACGCGCCTTGAAGTCGGAGATCCCTTGCCCCGACACTGCGGAAACAATGTGCGGAGGTTCGAATGCAACCGGAGACGTGCGCAGTCGCTCCACCAGCTCATCCGCGACGAGATCCACCCACTCCCGCTCCGCGAGGTCCGCCTTGGTGATGATCGGGATGCCACGACGCACCCCGAGCTGCTCGACGATCGCGAGGTGCTCCCAGGTTTGCGGTTGAGGGCCCTGAGCCGCATCCACGACCAGGAGGACGAGATCGATCCCCGAGGCACCAGCCACCATGGTCCGGACGAAGTCCTCGTGTCCGGGCACATCCACGATGCCGGCCGGCGGAAGCCCTTCGAATGTGAGGGGCGCGAAATTGAGATCAATGGTGATGCCCCGGCGCTTTTCTTCCACCAGCCTGTCCATGGCTCGGCCGGTGAGTGCAGTCACCAGGGCGGATTTGCCGTGATCGATGTGACCGGCGGTTCCGATGATCACGCCGCGATCCATCCTCGTTCGGCCCAGAAAGTCAGGGCCGGCAGGGCAGCGCCATCCGCGAGATGGTAGCGGACGTAGCGCTCGAGCAGGCGGCGATGCGCCATCACGTGGCGCTCATCGAGGACCGGTAGCTCGGCAGCCGGATCGAGCCAGGCCGCGAGGTGGGCGCGATCGGCGGCCTGAAGGTGGGCGCTGGCACCACCCCCCGCCGCCCCACGCGCGCAGCCCGGGCACAACACCCCGCCATCCGGTGGGGAGAAACAGGCCGGGCCGGCGTTCACCGCAACGCCGCAGCGCGCGCAGCCCGTCAGCGCGGGAGCAAACCCGAGCACCGCGATCATCCGCCACAGCGATCGCAGGGCCAGCGGCTCGACGGCGATGGCCGGGGCAACCTCGAGGATCGTGAGCGCGTCGCGCAGGAGGTCGAAGCTTTCGGGGTGAGCCGACGCGGGCGCGAACCGAAGGATCAGCTCGGAGAGGAGTGAGGCGGCGGCATACCGATCGAGCCGGTCGGCGAGCCCGATGCGGACGGTGTCGGCTTCGAACTGCGTCAGGGTGTGAAGGTCACCGGTTCTGGCCAGATGCAGCGTAGCGGTCCCCTCGGTGAGTGCGTGCAGGCACATCGCCAGGCGGCTCCTGGGGCGCAGGGCGCCCTTGGCGATCGCGCTCTGGACCCCGAGATCCCGGGTCGCCAGCCGGACAATCCGCGAGGTTTCTCGATAGGGAATCGTCGAAAGGACGATGGCAACGGTCGAGACCGGCGGCATCGCTCCGCCATCACTCCAGCGGGGGCAGCTTTACCTGAGTTGCTCCAATCGAACACCGTCCGGTGAGGACGATGCGAAGCTCGGTGAGATCGGGTCGAAAGATGCGAACCCGTCCGACCTCCGCCCCGGAGCAGGTGCCCGCCTCCACCGCGTATACCAGTCCGATACCATCCACTGCGGCTGCGGAAGCGCCCTGCAGCGGGATCCCGGCGCCGGCGCCTCGCACCAACCGCCGGGTCCGGGTATTGAATTCCATCAGGCCTTCTTCCTCCGAGGTGACGAACAGGCGTTCCCGCCGATCCGACGCGAGGCTGTTGGGCAACTCACCGAATCCCGCGAAGCTCCCTACCTCGCTCCGAAGCACGGGATCTACGATGCTGACCCGGCCGTTGGAGCTGATGCCGTCGCGAATCCCCGCGGAAAGGACGTAGAGCAGACCGTCTCCCCCGGCTTCGATGGCCACAGCGTTACCAGGGCCGACCAGCGGAATCGAGTCGATCACGACAGTGGACAACGGGTCCAGGACCGTAAGCCAGCTCGGCCCGAGCACACAGGGGTCTGCCGGCGGGCATTCCGATCCGGTGTTGCCGTTGACGACAAACAGCCGGCCCCGGGAAACGGCGGCGGCCACCGGCGCCTTGCCTACCGCCACGCTGACGGTGTCACCGGTGCGAAAGTTGAACCGGGTAACGCGGTCGGTACGGGGGTTGGTGACGAAGGCGATGGAGTCGTTGACGAAAGCGGCGCCGGCGGCACCCGCGCCGTCCGGAAGGTGATACACGACGGGTGACACACCCTCCGCCAGATCGAGCCGGGCAACCGTGTTCCCTGAGCCCGTGGTCACCAGCAACTGACTGCCCAGAGCCGCCAGTCCATACGGCACACCGCCGAGGTTTCCGAGCGGGATGGTCTGCGCCGGACCACCGCCCGGAATCGGAACCAGGCTGAGGGTCGCATCGCCCGCGTTGAGCACGATGAGGACATCGCGCGGAGGCGGGGGGGACGGCGTGGTGGCCGCGCACCCCAGGGCACCTGCGGCGAGGGCAAGGCTGATCACCCGCATCGTTCAAGAATAATCGCGCTCCGGGACGATTTGCGGGGTTCCGTCAGGCAGGGGTACGATCGCCACCGGCCAGCGAAAAATGCTCGACAGCCGCTCCCGCTCCATGACCTCGGCCGGAGCTCCGACGGCCATAGTGTGACCACGATCGAGCAACAGCATCCGGTTGGCGAACCGCGCGGCGAGATTGAGGTGGTGGGTGACGATGACGGCGGAAAGCCCGCCGGTCACCAGCCGGCGTACCAGCTCGAGAAGCGCCATCTCATGGCCGAGATCGAGCGACACCGTCGGCTCGTCGAGGAGCAGCATTCGGGCTTCCTGCGCGAGTGCCCGGGCGATTCGAACCCGCTGCCACTCTCCGCCCGAGAGCGTCTCGACGCGCCGCCGCGACAACTGGGCGAGGTCGCACCGCACCAGGGCTCGGTCTACCGCGGCCCGGTCTTCGGCCGTCATCGCGCTGAGCGGCCCGCGATGGGCGTAGCGCCCGAAGCCCACCATCTCGTCCACCCGCCACGAGAATGGACTCTCCTCCCGCTGGGGCACCAGCGCCGCCATCCGGGCCAGCTCTCCACGACGCCAGGCTGCCAACGGTTTCCCACTGAGGTCAACCGTACCGCTCCGAAGCGGGACCAGTCCGAGAACCGCCCGGAGGAGCGTGGTTTTGCCGCATCCGTTCGGTCCCGCAACGGCGAGCAACTCGCCATCCTCCAGCGTCACGTTGACGCCGTTGAGAGCCGGCTCGGCCTGCCCTGGGTACTGCACGGTCAGACCGTGGCCGCGGAGCATCATCGGAGGGATCGGTGCAGCAACACCGCAAACAGGGGAACCCCGACCAGCGACGTGATCACTCCGACCGGCAGCTCAAGGGGGCTGGCCACTGAGCGGGCAGCGGCATCGGCGAGAACCAGAAAGCTCCCGCTGGCCAGAAACACTGCCGGCAACAGGCGGCGATGCCCCGGCCCGAGAATCCCGCGCACGAGGTGAGGTGCGATCAGGCCGACGAATCCCACGACACCGCACACGGCAACGCTCGCCGCCGTGAGCGCCGACGTCGTGAAGTACACCACTCGACGGGCTTTCGGCGCGTCGAGTCCGAGCGATTGGGCCGGCTCCTCGCCCAGCGAAAGCAGGTCGAGTGCACGTGCCGAGCCCGCCAGCAGGCCGAGCGGGAGCACCGCGTACGCCGAAAGGATCGCGATGGAAGTCCAGGAGGCACCGGAAAAACCTCCCAACAACCAGAGGAAGGCGTTGCGCAGCCGCTCCGCGGGGGCGAGCGTGAGGATTGCCGCCATGAGCGCGCCGGTGAACCCGCTGACGACGACGCCCGCCAGGACGAGCACGCGCGGGTCGAGGGGGCGGCCGGCCACGCTGCTCAGCCGATAGACCAGGAGCACCGCGCCGAGCCCGCCGGCGAACGCCACTGCCGGAAGCGACCATGCCCCGGAGAGCCCGAGGCCCATGGCAAGGACCGCCGCGAGCCCGGCCCCTCCGGAGATTCCGAGGAGAAACGGATCGGCTAGGGGATTCCGCACCAGCGCTTGAAGCGCCGCCCCCGACATGCCAAGCGCCCCCCCGACCAGGAATGCCAGGAGCACCCGCGGCAACCGGATCTCCCGCACGATCGTGGAGGACGCCGCATCCGCAGTGGTGATTCCCCGAAGCACCTCCAGCGGAGCGAGCGGCACGGCCCCGATCGCAAGGCCAGCGACGATCGCGGCGATGGCAATGCCGGTCAGCCACAAGACGAGCTTCATCGGCGAGCCGAATCGATCCGGGCCGCGAGTTGCCGGATCGCGTCTGCGATGCGAGGACTCGGACGATTGAACTCGCTTCCGTGCACTCGCAGGAATCGTCGGTCCCGGACGGCCGGGACAACCTGCCATTCTTCGAGCCGGGCAATGCCGGGCTCCTCGTACGAATGGGTGAGGACGTAATCCGGGTTTCGGGAGGCAACGGTTTCGATGGACACCGGGACCGACGGCGCGGCGATGTCCTCGAACAGGTTCCGGCCGCCCGCCCGCTCGACGATCTCGGAGAGGAAACTTCCCCGACCAAGGGTCATGGGAGGACGATCCCACGCCAGGATGAAGACGGAAGGTGCCTTTGCGGGGCGGCTCCGGGTCGCGGTGGCCAAGTCGCGCTCGACCGCCGCAATGAGGGAATCGGCTCTAGCGGGCATCTCCAGCGCGCGACCCAGCAACTTCGTCACCCGGGAAAGGTCCTCAATCCTGTCCGTGGTGAGCTCGAGGACCGGAATCCCAAGATTCCGAAACCGTTCGGCCGCGACGGCATTGTTCCCGGACTTGTAGAGCAACACCAGATCGGGTTGCGCCTGCACCACCGCTTCGAGGTTGGGATCGATGCCGTTTCCGAGATCGGGGACTGCCTCGGCCTCACCCGGGTAATCGCACCAATGGGTCCGGCCCACCAGCCGTGCACCGGCGCCGAGCGCAAACATCAATTCGGTGGTAGCGGGAATCAGCGAGACAACGCGTTGGGGAGGCGCAGCAAGCCGAACCTGGTGACCCGCATCATCGATGAGATCGCCGGAAGGCGGAGCTGCCGCGCGGCACGCAATGCCGGCGACGGCAAAGATGAGAACGAAGACTCGCGGCAGCCTGACCCTCCCCTCCCCCCCCCCGAGGGGATTGCGGGTGGCACGACGCAGAGGTCTCCTGGCTTGGGGCTCCCACTCGCCTTCCCGGGTTCCCAGTGGCGGGATGAGCGGGGATTGCTTCGCCCCTTACAGTGGCGGGGCCGCGCCGGTGTTGCACCGGCTTCCGAGCGTCCGCGTCGTGTTGGAAGGGCGAACTTAGGAATCGCGGCGACGGACCGCAAGGGCGCGCGCCAGCGCCTGCGTAAGCCGCGCGCGTTCCTCCTGATAGTGGTGCGTCGCTTCGGACGTGACTCGCCCGCCGGCGCTCTGGGCCGCGTGGGACTCGTCCAGGAGTGCAATACGGTCCGCCAGAAATGCAGGATGGAGCGGGAAGGGGGCGGCGGCTCGTCCGGCCCGAACCTGCCGGACGAACAGCAAGGCGAACCCACCGGCCGTCGCTGCCAACAGGAGCACCAGAACCGTCTGCGCGGAGACTCCCGGCGCGACGAACCGGAGCGCTATGTCCTGCCCGTCCCGCAGTCGCCCTGCCCACCGCGTGAAGACGCGGTTCTCCATCCGGGAGGCCGGGCCGCGCACCAGCACCGGCCGTTCGATCCGCGCGTCGAGCTCCTCGAGGAGCACATAGATCGAGTCGGTGGCCCTGGTGGGAACCGTCAGAGTCCGCTCGCTTTGCGGGACGCGGTACTGCAGAACCAGCTCTTTTCGCCCCGGTGACAACGGCGCGAAGAGCAGAATACTATCGCGTCGAAACACCACCGCGTCCGGTGAGAACTGGCTGAGGTTGAGATCGGCGAGGGCGACATTCTGAGCTTCCGGTGGAAGCACGCCCGCCCAGGACGGACCAATGCTGTCCGAGGCGATCCGGGTGCGATCACCGGGATTGTCGAGAACGAGCCAGTCAATGACCGTTCGGCTCCCCGACTCGTCCGGGGCGGTGACCAGCACGGTACGCTCGGAAACCCGAATGGGCGTCGAGGTGGAGGTATCGGCGACGACGACCACGAGGGCCGTGTCCGGGCGGGCCGGGTCTGCGCTCACCGGCTGAGAGAAGTACTCCATCCCGCGATACCGCACACTCAGCAGGTAGGACGCGGCAGTGTCGGGCCGAAAGCGGAGATTGAACCGGCCCCGGGCATCGGTCCGCACCGTGTCGATCGGTCCCTGGGCTGCTCGACCGACCTGATGGAGCACCACGTTGACCGGGCCAACCGGCACCGTATCCCCTCGGGCACGGGTGACGACGCGGCCGGCCACCCGGCTTTGTGCTGCAAGCGGAGAGCACAACAGGAAGAGCATCCCCCCGGTGAGAAGCACCGGCCGGCGAGTTCGCCTGCGACTCGCCGCCGGGCGAGACCGAATCAAGGCTGAAACCGGCCGAGGTCCTGCGGATCGAGGCGTTCGAGGAAGCGTTTCAGCGCATCGGGATCGCTGGCCGGCTCGGGAGGACCCGCTTCGGAGTTCCTGGCGCTTCGGTCGAGCAGGTCCTCCTCAGAAAAAATCGGCGCATTCATCCGAAGGGCGAGCGCGATGCTGTCGGAAGGCCTGGCGTCCACTTCGAAGACCTCGTTGCCGCGATAAATGAGCAGCTGGGCAAGGTAGGTGTTCTCCCGGAGCCCGGCGATCAGGACCCGGCGCAGCTCACCTCCCAGGCCGGAGACCAGATGCTTCATGAGGTCGTGCGTGAGGGGCCGTTCGGGCCGCACTCCTTGCAGTTCCAAGGCAATCGCGTTGGCCTCCGATGCTCCGATCCAGATCGGCAGGGTGCGCTCGCCCTGGTCTTCCCGCAGTACGACCACCGGGGTATTGGTTGCGCGATCGAGCCCAAGATGGGCCACCTGCATCCGGATCATCGCTCGTCTCCGATCGCTCAACGCCTGGCCGCGGACAGCAGGTCCTTCACTCGGGAGGTCTCTTCCCAGGGGAACAGCCGCACGACCCGTCCGTGCACCCGGGCTCGCTTCGCGCGGCGCCCGAAGTGTCCGTACGCTGCGGTCGCCTTGTACAGGGGACGTTTGAGCCGGAGCGACCGGATAATCCCGGCCGGGGTCAGGTCGAATACCTCCCGAACGATGCGTTCGAGCGCCGAATCTTTGAGGGTGCCGGTCCCGAATGAATCCACCATCACGGACACCGGCTCCGCGACGCCGATGGCGTAGGCCGCCTGGACCTCGCAGCGGCGCGCGAGGCGGGCTTCGACGATGTTCTTGGCCACCCAGCGGAGGGCGTAGGCGGCGGACCGATCCACCTTCGACGGATCCTTCCCGCTGAAGGCGCCGCCCCCGTGACGGGCCATCCCGCCGTAGGTATCCACGATGATTTTTCGTCCGGTGAGGCCGGCATCGCCGTGCGGCCCCCCGATCACGAACCGCCCCGTCGGATTGATCAGGATCTTGACTCGCCGCGAGTCCAGCTCGTGGTCCGCGAGCACCGGACGGATCACCGATTCGATCATCGCGGAGCGGATCGTCCCCTGGCTCAGCACCCGCCCGGCATGCCGTTCCGCGTGCTGGGTCGAGATCACCACCGTCTGGACCGCCACCGGACGATCGCCTTCATACTCCACCGACACCTGGGTCTTGCCGTCCGGTCGCAGCCAATCGATCGGCGAATGACCGTTCGTGCCCTTGCGCACGTCCGCCAGGCGCTCGGCGAGACGATGCGCCAGAATAATCGGAAGAGGCATCCGTTCCCGGGTTTCCCGGGTCGCATAGCCGAACATCATGCCCTGATCGCCGGCGCCCTGGGCGTCCCGCTTTCCATCCACCCCGCGCGCGATGTCGGCCGACTGGCGATCGATCGAGGTGAGGACCGCGCAGGTCCGGCCGTCGAACCCGTACGACGCGTCGGTGTAGCCGATCGCCTCGACCGTTTCCCGTACGATGTCGGGAATGTGCACGTAGGTCTTGGTCGTGATTTCTCCGGCGACCACCGCCATGCCGGTCGTCACCATGGTCTCGCAGGCCACCCGGGCAGCGGGATCCTTCGCGAGAATCGCGTCCAGCACCGCATCGGAGATCTGATCGGCCACTTTGTCGGGGTGGCCTTCCGTGACGGATTCGGACGTGAAAACGTGGCGGCGTCGAGCGAGGGCCATAGTCGGGAAAAGGAGAAAGAGACGGGGACGGTGACAACCTAGCGCCGTGCCCGCGGCGCGGCAATGCAGTCTAGGGCTCGATCAGGCGCAGGTCGACGAATCGGCCAAGAGCAGTGCGCAGAATCTCACGCACCTCCTCCGGGCCATCCGCCAGCAACGATGCGTCGGCCGCCTCACGGGCGGCCGCCGCGGGCACCAGACGCACCAGCCATTTGACCAACGGCAACGCCGGTGGCGCCACCGAGAGCGTGGTGAACCCCAACCCGATGAGGAGGACTGCAAAGAGGGGCTCCGAAGCCATTTCGCCGCAGACACTCACCGGAATCCCTCGCGCATTCCCGCTGGCGAGCACGTCGCGGAGCATCCGGATCACCGCGGGATCGTGGGGCGTGAACCGCGAAGCGAGGTGGGCATTGCCCCGATCCACCGCGAGCGCGTATTGGGTCAGGTCGTTGGTCCCGATGCTGAAGAAATCACTGACTTTCGCCAGGCGGTCCGCCACGATCACGGCGGCGGGAGTTTCGACCATGACGCCGACCGGGACAGTGGTCGCGGCGCGGACGCCGGCCCTGGCCAGGTTCTCCGCCTCCTCCTCGAGCATGCGGCGAGCCTGCACCACCTCCTGCACCCGGGTCACCAGCGGCAGCATGACCTGGATCTGCCGATCCACCGCGGCGCGGAGAATCGCGCGGAGCTGGGGGCGGAAGATTTCCGGCTGATCGAGACACACCCGGATCGAGCGCCACCCCAGGAACGGATTGGTTTCGGGCGGCGCGGCGAACGCAGCGGGGAATTTGTCTCCACCCAGATCGTAGGTCCGAATGACGACCGGATCGTTGGTGAAGGTCGCCGTCACCCGGCGGAAATACTGAAACTGCTCATCTTCGGTCGGGAGATGAGCCCGGCCCGCGACGAGGAACTCGGTGCGGAGCAATCCGACCCCCTGTGCCCCATGACGGGCGGCGACGTCAATTTCGTCCGGGAGGTCAACGTTCCCCATCAAGGTCATCGTCACTCCGTCCGGCGTGACGGCCGCCTCGCGGCTCTCGGCTTCCATCTCCAGCTCGAGCTTGTGCCGCCGCGTTGCCGTCGCCTGGGCGGCCTCGAGCTCGGCCATGGTGGGCTCGATCACCACGGTGCCGGTCGTCCCGTCGAGCAGGACCATGGTTCCGGAGGTGATGCGGGCCACCGCGCCGGCCGCTCCCATGATGCAGGGAATCCCGAGCGAATGCGCCAGGATCGCAGCGTGGGACGTGCGGGTGCCTTCCTCCGCGAGCAGCCCCAGCAACTGATCCCGGTCGAGCTGGACGGTGAGGCCGGGATACAGCTCGTGGGCCACGATGATGACGTGCTTGTGATCCTTGATCCCGAACACCTCGTCGTCCCGATCGCCCATCAGGTGACGGAGCACGCGGATCTGGGTCGCGAGGAGGTCGGCGAGTCGCTCCCGAAGCCGGGTCCCGGCACTCCCCCACGCGGCGCGCAGCTCGAGCGCCTTGAATTCGTAGGCTGTTTCGGCGCTCAGGTTGTTGTTGCGGATGAGGAGCTCGACCCCGCCCAGAAAATCGGCGTCCTGGGCCATCATGATCTGGGCCTCGAAAATCTGACTCTCTTCGAAGCCGGCGCGTTCCAGAACCCGTTCCCGCAGGCGATTCAGGCTCTTGACGACGGCGGCGACGGCCTCATGCAACCGCTTGACCTCGCCATCCACTTCGCCGTCCGTGACCGTGCGGTCGGGGACCTCCGGAAACCGCCAATGCAGCACCACCGCCGGTGCATAGGCCAGCCCGGGAGACACGCCGACCCCTCGCAGCACCCGGTTGCCGGTCATGATTCCCCAAACCCGGAGCGCACCAGCTCGACGAGCGCGGCGACCGCCGTCTCCTCATCCTCTCCCCTCGCCCGAATCACAATCGTGCTCCCGCACTCCGCCGCGAGGATCATCACTCCCATGATGCTTTTGCCGTTGACCGGGACGCCGTCCTTGATCAGCTCGACCTCGCTGGTGAAGGTACTGGCCAGCTTCACGAGTTGTGCCGCGGGCCGGGCGTGAAGGCCGAGCGGGTTAACGATGGTGGCGCTTGCTTCGGTCATGTCGTCCAGCGCCATACCAGAGTGAGTGCTGCGGCCCCCAGAGTGACTCCGGGTGCGGACAGCGGCCGCTGCCGGGTGAGCACCCCAACCACGATCGCCACGGCGACGATCATCAGGACCAGTTGCCCGGACCGGCCCGCTCCACCGAGAAGCCACCAGGCGACCCACGGGATCGCCGCCCCGATGATGAGCCCGGCCACCGCGCCGGCCGCGCCGGCCGCCGGCCGAAGGAGCGAATGGCTGAGGTCGGTGGCCACGTTGAGCCCGTTGCGCAATCCGAGACGAACCCCCCAGTCGGTGACGTACACCCGGACCAGATTGTACCCCAGGAGCAGTCCGAACAGCACCGGGATCCCCTGGCCGAGGGCACTCGCCATGAGGGCGAGACCCATGAGCGCGGGCACCACGCCGGCCCAGAACAACTGGTCTCCCAGGGCGCCGAGCGGACCGGAGAGCGCGGTTCTGAGCCGCAGAATCCGGTCGCCGGGTTGGCCATCCAGCTCCGCGCGGGACTGGGCCCCGACCGCGATGCCGGCCAGGAAGGGATGCGCGTTGAAGTACTGCCCGGACCGGCCTCGGGCCTCGCGAGCCCGGGCGGGGTCCTGGGTTGCCAGCGGCGCCAGGAGCGGGGCCTGTGCCACCGCCATGCCGACTCCCTGTAATCGCTCGTAGGTGTACGACGCTTGCAGCGACAGGAGGCGCAGCACGGCGCGAAGGCGCGCAACCATCAGCGGAGCCACAGGCTGAGGAGACCGAGCGCCATCCCACCCCCGACCCAGATCATCCGGCGCGGCGTGCCGGCCCGTCGCATCGCGCCGCCGACCAGCGCGACGAACCCGCCGGCCAGGGCAACAATCGTCAGCGCCTCGCCGGTCGCTGCGTCCACCCGGAGGAATCGCAGCAGGAGCAGCGACGCCCCCAGGCCCGCGGCAGCCAGCACCGCGCAGCGACTCGCATCGCTGCCGAGTCCGATCAGATGCAGGCGGGCCGCAACCCCGGGATCTCCCCGGTCGAGCGCCTCCGCCCATCGCGCCAGCGCCCGCGCATTGACCCGGCGATGCACAACGATCGCGAGCCCGCCCAGCTGGCCCAGCACCAGGCCCAGGAGGACGGCCGGGCCGAGTGCCATGGCCCACGGCTGCCCCGATCCGACGGCATAGACCACGGCGGCCACCGTCGCCGCGCCATAGTCCGGATATCGGGACGATCCGACCGGCAGGACATCGAGCGCGAAGAGCTCCAGAGCGGCTCCCACCACAAGACCCGATTGGGGATCGCCCAGTATCCCCCCTGCGACCGCCCCCGCGACGAGCGGGCGGTTGAGCAAACCCTGGAGAATGCTGGCGAGGTCCAGGCCCGTGATGATGGCCCATGCCGCAAGGGGCACGATTGGCAGGTCGCTCATACCAGCTCCGTGAGCGGGACCGGACGCGAACCGGGCACATCCTGGGCGGTCACCTCGAGTCCGGCTCGAGCCAGCTCCTGGAGGGTGTCGGCCTCCTCCTCGGACAAATGGAGATACCGCAACCGCTCGGTGCGGCCGGGCCCGGCGTGGATCGCGCCCAGGTTGAGCGTGTGCAAGCCACCGGGGGCAAGCCGCCACAGCTCCGCCGCGGTGGCGACCGATCCGACCAACACCATCACGCGCTCCCGGCTCTCGGCCCAGTGGACCAGCCGGGGCGCCGCCTCGGCGGGGCTCAGGAACTCCAGCGCGATTTCCGTCGGTGCGGCCATTCGATAGAGCTCCTGCTCCCAGAGGCTCTCCCGCACGCCGGCATCCACCAGGATGATGCGCTCGAGCTGCAGCGGCCGGCCCCATCCGATGACGACCTGGCCGTGCACCAGCCGGTCGTCCACCCGCGCCAGCACGATGCCCATCAGCGCGCGCCGATGCCTTTGGTGCCGGATTCCACCGCGCGCCTGGCGGTGTCCTCGAGCGGATCTCCCCGGTGAAAGAGGAACTCGAGCAGCATGACCAGGTTGACGCCGGTCACGACCTTGACGTCGGGGTGGCCGGACACCCGGCGGATCGCGGCGAACAGGCAGCTCCCACTGGGCAAATCCACGAAGACGATGGTGGGCCGCCCATCCACGGCCTCCATAACCCGCCGTTCCAGGTCTTCACGCCCCAGCCCGGAGTTGGAGACCGCGATCAGGGCGCCCCGTAACCCGCTGATCTCCTCGGCCGCCTCCACCAGCGCCCGGGCCACGGACCCGTGGGCGACGACGACCCCCCGAAGCTCCGCGCTCATTCGTAGTCTTCCTGGAGGTACTCCTTGAGGCCCCGTTGCTCCATCATCCGGCGGATGAGGCGGTCGTTGAACGCGGTAGCGATGTCCACACCCGTCATCCGAAGGAGGTGGGCCATCGCGACGACCTCGGAAATGACCGTGAGGTTCTTCCCCGGGTTGAGCCCGACGACGACCCTGGGAAGGTTCACCTCGAGTATGGTGGCCTCCTGCCCCGCCAGGCCGGTACGATCGGCGTCCTTCGCCTGCTCCCAGTCCTCGAGCTGGACCACGACCTCGATCCGCTTTTGAGCCCGCACCGACCGGATGCCGAACAGCGCTTTCACATCGATGAGTCCGATCCCCCGGATTTCCATGTGGTGCGCCGCCAGCTCGTGCCCCTGACCAAGCAGAATGTCATTGCCCTTCCGGGTGATGAGCACGATGTCGTCGGCCACCAGCCGATGGCCCCGCTCCACCAGGTCGAGCACACACTCGCTCTTGCCGATCCCGGAACGCCCGGTGAAGAGCAGGCCGACCCCGTACACGTCGGCGAGGGAGCCGTGCAGGGTGATGCGCGGGGCGAAGGCATCCTCCAGGATCGGCTTGATCCGGCGATAGAACTCGCCGGTCTTGAGCCTGCTCCGCAGCACCGGGACCCCGCGCTGCTTCGCGGTACTCAGCAGGAGCGGGGGGACCTCCTGGGCCTTGGTGACGATCACGCAGGGCGGATCGAAGCTGAGAAAATGCTCCACCGAGCGCCCGAGAGCGTCGCCGACGAGGGTGCCGAGGTAGCCGATCTCGGTCTCTCCCAGGACGTGCACCCGGCTGGGAACGAACCGGTCATCATAACCCGCGAGCACCAGCCCCGGGCTGGCCACGTCCTGGGTCGTGAGCGGACGGTCCAGCCCGTGCTCCCCGGTCAGGGATTCGAGCTGCAGCGGGTCTCCCCGGCGGGACAGCAGGTCCCTCGGGCGCAGAGTCATGATCGGGCCCGGCCCCGGCGGGCGTTCTGGCGCGCTGCAGCGGAGCGGAGCACCTGGGGACGCAGCTTGGCTTCGCCCCGGTCGAGTGCCGTCCGGTGGTCCGGCCCCTTCCCCACCGCAATCAACAGCTTGCGGCGCCGGGCTCGAAGCCGGATCTCCACCGTGCGCACCCGCGGGCCGGCATCGAACACGAAGGTGGCGTCCAGTGCGTGGGGAAAGAGCTGACCCAGCCGTGTGGCGATCCGCCGGGCCCGCAGGCGCAGCGCCTCGCTGACTTCACAATGTCGGGCGGTGATCGTAATCCGCATCATCCCGCTCCTTCCCCTCCACCGTGCCCACCGGCGATCAACGCCATGAGATGTTGCTCCGTTGCGGCGGCCGCATCCTCCCAGCTCCACGACAGGGCGGCCCGGCGCGCCTCACGGCCCAGACGCTCCACCAGCGCCGGCTCCCCGGCAAGCTCCAGCATGCGCGTGGCGAGGGCGGCGGGGTCGTTGTGGGCCACCAGGTAGCCGGTCCGGCCGTTGAGCACAGAGTCACGGAGGCCGGGGCTGTCGGAGGCGAGTGATGGCGTGCCGCACGCCGCCGCTTCCATGACCGTGAGCCCCCACCCTTCCTTGGGCGATGGGAAGACGTTTGCCCAGGTCGTTCGCAATAACTCGAGTTTTCGCGCTTCGTCCACAAACCCATGAAACCGTACTGCGTCGCCCAGCTCAAGCTCGCGTGCCACCCCGCGAAGCCTCGCGTCATCCTGGCCGGCTCCCGCAATGTCCAGCGACACGTCCGCCCGATGCTGCCGCGCGAGAGCCAGGGCCCGAATCGCCGCCTCGACGCCTTTGTAACGGCGGAGCCGTCCGACGTATAAGAAGGTCGGGGCGCGGGTCCGGTCAAGCCCGGGTTTCGGGCTGTAGCGGTCGGTGTCGGTTCCGGGATGAATGACCAGGATCTGGTCTCGGGCCACGCCCCGGGCTACCAGATCATCCCGGGTGCTTTCGCTGATTGCGTGAAACCCGGCTCGCCGGTAGACCCTGGGGATCGGCCGCTCCGCGAGATTGACCAGGGTCGCGACGGGCCAGGCTGCCTCCTGGAACGCGGTGGTGCCGAACAAGTGCGGCACGACCGCACAGAAGGGAAGCCGGGTCAGAGAGGGAAGAAAGAGCGGGAGCTTGTTGATGTCCTCGACCAGAATGTCATAGCGCTGCCCGGCCAGCGCGGCGCGCACGGCGCGGCGAGCCGCCACGGCAAAGCTGTGGCGCCCGCCATGGCGCTCCACTGAAATGCCGTCAACCACGGCCGAGGGCGCGGCGCCTTTCCAGCCGGAACACACCAGGTGCACCGCATGTCCCTTGGCCACCAGCCGGGTGAAGATCTCGAACAGATGCAGCTCGGCCCCGCCGGCATGCGGGTTATCGGGGTCTTGCCAGTTCACCAGGAGGATTCTCACAACTGACCGAGCGAATGGGCGATCTGGTCGAGCACCCCGTTGACGAAGGCCGGACTCTGGCTCCCGCCGAACCGGTGGGCCAGCCAGAGTGCTTCGTCGATCGCAACTTTTGGTGGCACGCGTCGGTGAAGGAGTTCGTACACGCCGATGCGCAGGATGTTGAGGTCGATCACGGCGAGCCGCTCGAGGCGCCAGTGTTCCACGGCTTCGGCGATGGTGGCGTCGAGCCGCTCCCACTCCGCCGCAACGCCGAGAAAGAGAGCGGCAGCAGGCTCTCGGACTTCGGGATGATTCGTGACCAGTTGATCGAGCCGCGCCACCAGGCGATCGGGGGCGGGCCGACCGTCCGCTTCCCACGCGTAGAGACCCTGGAGCGCGCGGGCCCTGGCGCGAGTCTCGGGGCGGAGGCGCATCAGTCGAAGCGAACCGCCCGCTCGCCGGCTTTGATCTCCCCGATGACCCAGGTCGGAACCCCGGATCGCGTTCCCGCCTCCTCGAGGGCCGCGACGTCCCGCGCCGGAACAGCCGCAAGGAACCCCACGCCGAGATTGAAGACGTCCCGCATCTCGGCGACCGGGATGCGCCCCGCTTCCTGGAGGTAGCGGAAAAGCGGGGGGAGCTCCCAGCTCCGGGCATCGATTCGGGCTTCGCAGCCCTCCGACAACACGCGGATGAAGTTGCCCGCAATGCCGCCCCCGGTGATGTGCGCCATGCCGTGAATGCGGGGAAGCACCGGAGTGATGGACTGGTGATAGCTCCGATGCACCGCCAGCAAGGCCTCGGCGACGGTCTGGCCCGTGTCACCCAGCAGACCGTCGAGCCCGAGCCCCTGCTCCTCGAAGACAATCCGGCGCGCGAGGGTGTAGCCGTTGGTGTGAAGTCCGGTCGAACCGTAGGCTACGAGGACGTCACCCGGAACAATCCGCTCGCCGTGCAATGCGTTCGCCTCCTCGACGACGCCGACGATCGTTCCTGCGAGGTCGAAATCCCCGTCCCGGTAGATGCCGGGCATCTGCGCGGTTTCACCGCCGGCCAGGTCCATTCCGTGGGCCCGGCATCCCCGGGCGACCCCTTCAACGATCGACTCGATCTGCAGCACGGTCAGGGCCGAGCCCGCCAGATAATCCAGAAAGGCGAGTGGGGCAGCGCCATGCACCAGAATGTCGTTCACACAGTGGTTGACCAGATCCTCGCCGACCGTCGAAAGCCGTCCCGCGTCCCGGGCCACCAGGACCTTGGTTCCGACCCCGTCGGTGCTGAGCACGAGGAGCGGAGCGCTGAATCCGGGCGGCACCCGAACCATCCCGCCAAACGCACCCAGGGCGCCACGGGCATTGGCCGTGCGGCCCCGGGCGATGAGGGCGGCGATGCGCTCCTTGGCCGACTCGGCCCGCGCCAGGTCCACCCCGGCCCCGGCATAGCGGGTGTCGTTCATGGCTGCGACGGCGTGGAGGGAGGTGGGAGGGGCTCGGCGATTTCGACGTGGGTGAGATCCGCGAAACCGCGGACTCGGTCCTGAACGGCGCGGAGGTCGAGCCCTTCGAAGCCCTTGAGCCCGAACCCCTGCACCGCGAACCCTCCCATGGCGGATCCGTACACCATGGCCCGCCGGAGCGGCAGGGGGTTCACCGAGTCACACTTGGCGAGATACCCGACGAAGCCGCCGGCAAAGGCATCTCCGGCCCCCGTGGGATCGAAGACTTCTTCGAGCGGATACGCGGGAACGTAGAAGGTCCGTTCGGGCTCGATCAGCAGGGCGCCGTGCTCGCCCTGTTTCACCACCACCCGTTTCGGCCCCCGGGCCAGAATCCATTTGCCCGCGCGATGAATGTTCCAGTCGCCCGACAGCTCCCGAGCCTCGCTGTCGTTCACCAGGAGGATGTCAACCCGGTGGAGCAGCTGGAGCAGGTCGTCCTTCTGGCTCTTGATCCAGTAGTTCATCGTGTCGCAGACGACCAGTCGTGGCGCTGCGATCTGCTCGAGCACGTTGATCTGGAGCACGGGGTCGATGTTGCCCAGGAACACATAACGCGCGTCCTGCCATGCCGTCGGCAGTTTGGGCTGAAACTTCGCAAACACCCCCAGGCGGGTTTCGAGCGTCTCCCGGCTCTGGAGGTCGTAGGAGTACTTCCCTTTCCACCGGAAGCTCTCCCCTTCGGCACGCTCCACACCCGACCAGTCGATGCCTCGGGGCGCCAGTTGGGCGAGCGCATCCACCGGGTAGTCGGAGCCGACCACCCCCACGACGCGAACGGGGTGGAGGAGCGACGCCGCCACACTGAAGTACACCGCCGAGCCACCCAGGGTATCGGCGGTCTCGCCGAAGGGTGTGAAGATCGAATCGAGGGCGACACTCCCGACCACGAGCAGGCTCATGTCATCACATGCGGTCGGGAGCCGAGAGGCCGAGCAGGCGGAGCCCGTTGCCGAGGACCTGGCGGGCTCCGCGGGCAAGCACGAGGCGGGCGGCTTCGATCGCGGGAGGCTCGCCGAGCACCCGGCATTTGTGATACCAGGCGTGGGCTTTCTGCGCCAGATCCTCGAGGTATCCGGTGATCCGGTGCGGCTCCCTGGCCCGGGCGGCGCCGGCCACCGTCGCCGGGAACCGGGTCAGCGCCTTGAGCAACTCGGAATCCTCCGGGGCTGGGAGCGCTTCGAGCGCAACGGCGTCCCCGACCGCCTCCGGCAGCTTTCCAGCGACCCGGAAAATCCCGCTCATCCGCGCGTGCGCCATCTGGACGTAGAACACCGGATTCTCCTCGTCCTGCCTCCGGGCGAGGTCCACATCGAAGACGAAAGGGGCCTCGCTCCGCCGCATCAGGAAGAAGTAGCGCGCCGCGTCGACGCCAACCCAATCCAGCAGATCTCGCAGGGTGACGTAGTCACCGGCCCGCTTGGACATCCGCACCTCTTCCCCGCCCCGAACCACCTTGACGAGCTGAACGAGCACGACCTCGAAAAAGTCCTCGGCATAGCCCAATGCGCGGAGGGCCGCGCGCATGCGGGGAATGTAGCCGTGATGATCGGCGCCCCAGACGTCGATCGCACGGTCGAACCCGCGCTCGTGCTTGTCCCGGTGATAGGCAAGGTCCGGCGCGAGATAGGTGAGGCTTCCATCCTGTTTCCGGAGCACCCGGTCCTTGTCGTCGCCGTACTCCTCGGACCGGAGCCAGGTCGCACCATCCCGCTCGTAGGTGAGCCCCTTCGCCGCGAGCTCGGCGAGGGTGGCCTGCACCCGCCCTTCGTCGTACATCGCCTGCTCGGAGCTGGTCCGGTCGAACCGGACTCCGAAATCCGCCAGCAGCTCGTCCTGCTCCGCCCGCTCTACCGCCAGGATGAAGCGACGAAGGGGTGGCGCGGCTTGCTCGAAGCCTCGGGTCAGGGCGTCGGGATCCAGCTCCTGTCGGGCCCGGGTAGCGGCTTCAATCAAGTATTCCCCGTGATAACCTTCTTCGGGAATCGCGGCCGGAATCCCCCGGCTTTCCTGGATCCGGCTCCAGAGACTTTCTACCAACCTGTCGATCTGGACTCCGGCGTCGTTGATGTAGAACTCCCGGGTTACCGTGTGCCCGGTCCACTCGAGGAGTGCGGCGATGCTGTCCCCGAGCGCCGCGCCTCTGCCGTGCCCGACGTGCAGGGGGCCGGTCGGGTTCGC
>Ga0187892_10004778_pt1 | contig 22243 bp, 17 predicted proteins | sample MA1701073metaG_FD_139345 | JGI IMG/M metagenome (GOLD analysis project Ga0187892, IMG submission 139345) | Bio-ooze microbial communities from a basaltic lava cave in the Kipuka Kanohina Cave System on the Island of Hawaii, USA - MA170107-3 metaG ... | reverse complement strand
TCATGCGCATCCGTTCAATTGGTCGACAAAGTCCGTTGCCAAAGTCATGGCCAAATGCGAACTAGCCTTGGCCGCATGATATTCCTACCCCTTCAATGGGGAGCCGTACTAAGGAATCGCGCATGAATTACTTACACGATTGTTCTTACGGATCGCCCTATTTGCTGGGCTTTCGCGAATCGATTCGTTTATGTTATTTCTGCGCGACTCCTAAAGGGCGGATCCTGGACGCACGCGACAAGCTCTTCCGCTCCCTCACAGTCGCGGCTCGCAATAACCGATTCAGTGCTTGGGCAGGGCTTCGAGGAGCTGGTCGATCTCGCGCTCGTTGTTGTAGCAGTGCGGGCTGGAGCGCAGCCGGCCGCAGCGGACGGCGATCACGATGCGGTGCTCGGTTTCTAGATGCCGCTGGATCTGCTCATGGTCGTGCACTTCGGACACAAACGCGACAATGCCGCTGGCCTCGGCCGGCTGGCGCGAGCTGATCACGCGGTAGCCTTTTTCACGAACACCGGCGGCCAAACGATTGGTTAGCCCCAGAATCCGCCGTGAGGTGTTCTCGACACCGATCTCGCGAACAAGATCCAGTGCCCCCCCCAATGCGAATACACCGGGCAAGTTGTAGCTGCCGGCCTCGTACCGCCGAGCGGAATCGGCGAACTCGAACTGGTACTTGCCAAACAGAAACGGATCCTTCATGCATAGCCAGCCGATGGTCGTGGGCCGCAAGAATCCTTGCACCTCTTTTCGTACATAGAAGACGCCGGCTCCCTCCGGGGCACAAAGCCACTTCTGCCCGTCGGCGGCCAGAAAATCGATGTTCATCGCCTTGACGTCGATGGGCAGCGCCCCAAGCGACTGAATCGCATCCACGCATAGGAAAACGCCTTTTTCCTGGCAATGCTCGCCGAGCGTGGCCAAATCGGTGCGATACCCGCTGGCGAACTGAACCGACGAAATCGACACCACCCGTGTGCGGCTGTTGATGGCCTCCAGGAGCCGCTCGAGGGGGATTCGGCCATCCTCTTCTAAAACCGTGCGGACCTGGACACCCAGAGGGCGCAGGGCCAGCCATGGGTACATGTTGGCCGGAAACTCCACGTTGGTGGTCACCACGTTGTCGCCGGTCTGCCAGTGCAGGCCGTTGGCGACGAAGCTGATCCCCTCGCTAGTGTTTTTTGTGAACGCGATTTCGTCCGGCTTGGCGTTGATCAGCGCCGCTACTTGGCCGCGAACGCGATCAACCTGCTTGAAGTACCCCCCGCGAAGATAGGCATTCTCTTCCGCGTGCTTAACGTATGCGCGCATGCCCTCCGCGGCGCGGCGACTGAGCGGCGCGGCCGCGGCGTGATTCTGGAAGTTGTAGTTCCTCGTAATGGGGAACTCGTCGCGAACCTCATCCCAGTTCATGACAACCCGGCCTCAATCTTCTGCCAATCCACAACCATGTTAGCGCCAGCCCAAGTGGCTTTCCACCCGGCCAGAGCCGCCGTGGAATCACGCGGCCCGGATCACTATGATAGGCCCAACATGGATTATAGGCTCACGACCTCGGCTCGAGAGCGGCGGAGTCCAACGCATGGGACCGAAAGGCGAATCGAAATGCGAATGGCTATAATCAGCACCGGTGGAACCATAACCAAAACCTTCAATGAACATGATGGCTCGCTTCGCAACGAACGGCCCATCGTGGAGATTATCATCGCCGGTTTGCGCGTTCCCGACTTGGACCTTACCTACCGGCACATTTTGAACAAAGACTCGCTTGACTTGACCGACGCCGACCGAGCCTTGATTCTCGAGACGGTTCGAGAGGCGATCCCTGAGTCGAACGCCGTCATTATTTCTCACGGTACGGACACTTTGGAAGTTACGGGTGAGCTTCTTTTCCGGGAGCTCCCGAGCGTGCCAGTGCCCGTCGTGTTGACCGGGGCCATGAGGCCCTATGAATTCCGTGATACCGATGCCGCCCAGAACATGACGGAGGCCCTCTTGGCTTGCCGCCTCTTGCAAGCGGGCGTCTACGTGGCCATGCATAATCGCGTGCTCCGTTTTCCCGGCGTCGTCAAAGATCGCAGCCAATTGACCTTCGTTCGAAAGGCCGCATCGTAAATCCCGAGATAATCAGGCACCTGACCGCAAGCCCCGAGGTTTCATCGTAACCACGCATGAGAAAAGCACGGCTTCTCCGTAAGGACTTGCACGATCCCACCGGCCGAGGTCAAACACCATTGATTCCTACTCTGTTCGAGGATGAATGGCTCTTGGCCGTGGTGAAACCCGCCGGCATCGACACGGGAAATGCGCGCGCCGGCTCCTCGCCAGGATTGGCAGAGACCCTGGCCGACGTACGCGGCAAAGGCGAACGACTCCACGCCACCAACCGGTTGAGTCGATACGAGTCGGGAATTCTGTTATTGGCCAAGCAGCGGCCCGTAGCCGATTTGATCCGCAAGGCTCTCAAAACGGGCAAAGTTCAATCGGAATATGCGGCGGTCGTAACCGGCCGACTGCCGGGAACAAAAGCGTTAATTGATCGCCGCCAGAAACGAGGCCCGGCCGAATCACGAAGGCGGAGACAAAGTGAGTCCCGATGGCCCGAAGCAGGAGGTCAACCCGGGCTCAGTTCCGGTGGACGCGCCATCGATGTGAGGGTCGTTTCTCGCGGAGAGAAGCGGGCATTGGTGCGCTGCCGCGGGCTTGTGGAAAACACGCATGCACTTCGTGCTGCCCTTCGGTCGGCCAAGATGCGCCTTCTAGGTGATTCGATTCACGACACGCGGGCGCGACCGAGCTTGATTGCTCAAACATGCCTTCACTTGTCGAAAATGGTGCTGAGGCACCCCGCTACGGCTGCCGGTCTTGACCTTAAAGCGCCTGCTCCCGACGGTTTCGCCGCAGAAAGCGATGAGTTCTTTTTCATCGAAAGGGCCATGCACGCCGGGCTAATTCGCCGGCTGCGATGTCTTTCGGAGCATCAGACCAATTGCTTTCGTCTTCTCTCCGGCGACCACGAGGATCTACCCGGTCTGGTAGCCGAACGATTTGGGCCCGTGGCTATCCTACAGCTTCAAACGCGGCCTCGATTGTTGAAAAACGCGCGGGCGATCGCAACCTGGTATCGACGAACGCTGGGCTTGCAAGCAGTCTACGTAAGGATTGATTCCACAACGAATCGACCGGTTGATCACGAGCCAATTAAGGATTTCGATCCCTCCCAACCTTTGGTTGGTCAAGGGATCCCCGAGCCGATCGAGGTTTTGGAGCGGGGCCTTCGTTTCGCCATTCGGCCCAGCGGCGGGCGATCCGTGGGCCTGTTTCTCGACCAGCGGGAAAACCGCGGCCGGATTCGCGGCTTGGCCGCGGGCAAAGAAGTCCTGAACCTATTCGCGTACACCTCCGCCTTTTCGGTGGCCGCGGCGGCGGGCGGGGCGAAACGCACGGTCAGCGTCGATGTCTCCCGACGGCATCTGGAGTGGGCGCGCGAGAACTTCAACATCAACGGATTAAATTCCGAAAACCACCAGCTCGTCCGCATGGGAGCGTTGGACTTCCTCAAACGAGCGCGCCGCCGCGGAGATCGTTTTGACGTGGTTATTCTCGATCCGCCCACCTTCGCTCATGGGCGTCGCGGCGAGGATCGCTTCTCGATTTCCGAGGACCTTCTCAGAACCGTCAACGGTGCGGTGGCGTTGCTTAACCCCGCCGGATTGTTGCTTCTTTCGACGAATTATCGTCGGATGTCCCTGCGAGACCTCCGCGCATCCCTTTCCAAGGGCGCGTCCGGGCGGGCCTTTGAGGTTCTCGAAACGCCGCCCTTACCCGCCGACTTCGCGATGGATCCGGACCACGCCAAGAGCCTGCTCGCACGGTTTGAGTAGCCCTCGGCCAAGGCACTTCGTATCTTGTAACGGTCCTTTTTTATGTCTAAGATCATTGACGTCTCCCCCGATTTCTCTGCGTTCCGAGTGACCAGCCGGCCACGACGGTTTGGGGAGCCGTCTGATAATGATAAGACTTCCCGTGAATACGAGGCTCATACGGATACTCCCAACGCTGGTGACTGCATGGACCGGGGCCGCGGCTCAAACGACACCCCCCGGCGCTCTCGTGTACCTCAATGAGCGGAACCCAGTGAGCTTGTTTTCCTCGCCGGGAATGGACATTTTTTTGGCTGACGATCTGAGTCTCACCCGACCCCAGGGTTGCGACATGGTCTATTACGACCTGCTCGTCATTGCGAGGACCGGTTCCGCATTTGACGTCCAGGCCGAACTTTGGAACGCGAATCCCTGCGATCATTCCGCCGCCGTTATCGAAGGTACGTTTAGAGAATGGTCGGGCGTTCCGGCGGACGGTTCGGTTCACCGTCTCAGCGCGGACTTTACTCCGCCGGTGGGTATTCCCGGCATCGTTTGGATGAAGGTGGCGTTCTCAACGCCCGAAGGCGGTTGGGTAATCGCCGATCAAGCCGAGCTGGGCGAGACCGCGGATTTATTCGCGTCGAATGGCGGGGGATGCAACCTGTACTGGTTCGGCGGGCGCCCGCCGTTTCCTTTCGCGGGGTTTTGGGCGTCCATTCGGTGCGAATTCGGACCGCCGCCGATGGGGGCGTGTTGCGTCGATACCACCTGCGAGGAGACCACCAAGACGGAATGCAAAGGCCGATGGCGCGGGCCGGCCACGACATGCGATCTTAATCCTTGCGGCGTAACGTACCTGGTTTACGACAATCGCTTTGTCACCGGGACGTTTCTGCCGCTTCGCACCGGTACTCAAGCGGCGGACGATTTGCGGCTAGCTTCCAGTGCCGTGGCTTGCGATCTGGCACGCTACGAACTAGCGGTCACCGGCCGAATCGGCACGGCCGCGTTCAGCGCCGTAACCGAGCTTTGGACGAATGACCTGGGAACCGACGGCATTCCCTCCGCGGATGACTTGCCCTTAGCGCCGATCCCCGGAACCGCGGCCCCATTCGTGGGCATTCGTGCCGATCAGACCACGCACAACCTTTTGGCCGGCCCATTTCCGGGAGGAATCAACCTGCCGGAGAAGGTCTGGATCGTGGTCTCAACCAGCACCGACGACTCCGGGCCTATCACCGCCGGCCTGGCGGAGATCGGCTCGAGCGAAGACCGCTATGCCGTGCGGATCAACTCGGTTTGGGAATGGCGATCGTTCGGAGGATTCGATCCCACCGACTGCCCCGGCAGCCCGCGATGTATCCCCGCGGGCAGCTTCCGGGCCAAGGTTTTCTGCTATGGCGAGGGAGCAAACGGCGCTTGCTGCGACGACGCGGCGCACGCCTGCACCACCGGCGTTCCCATTCACGACTGTCCTGGACGCTGGCATCCCCACAACTCCTGTACGCCCAGTCCGTTTGATCCGCCTTGTCTGGCCCCCCTGTGTCCGGCGGAGGGCGCCGTGGAATTCCTCGATCCGCCGGACGGCGTCGTGGATGCCCGGCAGCCGCATCCCCTTTCCGCAGGGATCCCGCCGATGGGCATCCGGGTTCTCCGCGTGCGGGCGCCCGCGGGGGCCGATGCTGACTGTTTTCAAGTGTGCGAGCCGAATCACAACGGAGGGATCAATGCAATCGCGGGCCTGCTCGAAGAGCCTCCCGGCGAATATTTTCTGACCTTAAACTGGCCTTTGACCGCGGGAGCCGCAACAACGATAACCTATACCGGCACCGACGTGCACAGCCGGTTTGTCGCTCAGCCCGGCAACGTCAACGGCGACGCCGTGGCCGATGTACAGGACATTCTGGCAATCATGGAGTGCCTGGCGGAGGGGCCGGGTCCATCATGTCCTTGGGGCTTCCCCTATAGTCTGGACATTGATAGGGACGGACTGAGCAGCCCCAGCGACATTCTGCGGGCCATCGATCTGCTCAACGGCGCCGAAGCCTTCCGCGCCTGGCATGACGTTCCGCTACCGCTTGATCCCTGCCCATGATACTCCGGCCGGTTGCTTAAATCGCATGGCTACAAAGATCGAAATACTGCCTTACAATCGACGGTAATGAGCCGCTCGCACCGCCCCGCTGTGCAGAAGTACCACGACCGCGTGGCCGGCGTGTACGACCACAGCTACGACGATGCCTATTGGCAATGGCACGATCGGCTGACGTGGGACTACTTGAAACCCTTCCTACCTCGGGAACTTCGAACCAAGATCGTCGACTTAGGGTGTGGAACCGGCAAATGGAGTTCAAAGCTCCTGGCCGCCGGGTACACGATCACTTGCGTGGATATCTCCGCCCAAATGCTCGACCAAGCCCGAGCGAAATTGTCGCACACCGGCGGGTCGCATCGCTGCACGTACGTTCAGGCAGACATCTGCGACTTGTCCGGGTTGCCTGAAGGATGCTTCGGGCTGGCTATCGCCATGGGGGAACCGATCGGCTGCTCGTCGAGCCCTGCCAGAGCCCTTCATGAGATTCGCCGGATTCTCACTGAAGATGGAATCCTCGTGGCTACACTGGATAACCGCCTCGCTGCGGTCGAGTTCTATTTGAGAAAGGGCGACTCGAAAGAGCTCGAGCGGTTCTTGCGGGACGGCAAAACCCATTGGCTTACAAACGCTACGGAGGAGCGCTTTCCCGTTATAACATTCGCACCCGGTCACGTTCGTAAGTTCTTTGAATCTGCGGGGTTTACATTGCTCGACATGGTGGGAAAGACAGTCCTTTCGATGCGGTCCTATCGGCATCTGCTGGAATCCTCCGATCAGCGCCGAGATTGGACCAAGATCGAGAAATCCCTGGCCCGCGACCCCTATTCGATCGGCCGAGCCTCGCATCTTCAGGTTGCCTGCCGGGTTACAAAACAAGACCTCGGTCAGCGACGGTCGCTGACAAGAAAAAAAGAGACTCAAGGTATTTCCGGCCCTTGACGATAGGCCGCGATAGGGCATAATCTCACCACCCAACGTCCCCGGGTATTTCGCGTGTCCTTCCCGTTGCGAAGTGGGGCATACGGGAGGCGAACGCGAAGCGAGCGAAAAAGGATGCGCTCGTCAGGATCCGGATGCTCAGATTTTTTGCGGAGTTGAAGACATGTCAACAGCGATGACACTACCGGTTGCCGAAGAAGGACTGCACCTCGATCTGTGGGATGTGCGCGCGCTTGAGGAAGAACGTCGGGCCTCGCCTCGTCTTCTCAAAGCCTTGCCGGCCCAACTTTTGGGGGCGACGCAGCAGGACGCAGTTTGCTGTTTCACCAAGGACTGGAGCGAAGGTGGGATGTACGTCGTTGCCAAGCCGGGCTGCGCGCTGGCCGTCGGGAAGCGATATGAACTGCTCTTTCCGCCGGAAGTCGCAACGCAAATGCCCGGGCGCGTCCCGGTCGATGGATGTTTTGCGACCGTCGTCCGTACGGAAATGGTGAGCCACGGCGACGGCCCCGCCTTGGGAGCCGGCATGCGCTTCGACCAGCCATTGTTCTTCTAGCTACGCCGTGACACATTGCCACGGCAAAATGCTCCCTCTTGAGCCGATGCCCCGTCACAGGCGTTGATTGTGAGGGGGCTTTGCGTGGAGATGCGAAACCGATCCACGGTACCGTTTCCATAGTCGACCACCAGCCCGGCGGTTCGATCATTCACCTGTTGGGAGATAAAGGCGAGATTGCGCCCGGCCTCATCCTCGATGTCGTAGTTGGCGACGGCAAAGATCAAACCTCGCGGGCTCTTCATCAGGTCCTCGACCAGCGAGGGAAACACCTCGGTATTCTTGAAAATGAATGGGCCCCGTTGAGGAATCAGCGGACCAAGGGAAACTTCAAAGTCGTTGCCATCCTCCAGCACGGAGGCCGGAAGCAAGGAGGCCAACGGCTGAAAGCTGCGCCGATCGAACGGATCTTGGATAAGGCCGGTAATTTCGAGGTTGCGAACCGTGAATGGAATCGTTCCACGGTCGCTGATGGTAAGCAGAACTTCGACACTCGCGCCCTCCACGGTTCGGGTGACGGATTCCGTGACGTCGCGCGTCACGTTGGTCTCCAGTGATTCTTGGTACTGCTCCTGCGCTTGCACCATGGGCCGTACCGACAAATAGGCGAATACTGTCGCGACCAGCGCATCTACGAACCATCCGGCGCCGCGGGCGAAAACGGCCTTGCCGACGAAATTGTTAGTCGTGCGCGGCGGTTGGAAATGGCGCTTGGAGATTGCTGCGGCCATCACGAGGGCAGCGCATCGACGCTGATGCCGAAGCGCAAACTGAAGGGCCGTGGGTCCGCCGCCGGATACGCCGACGACAAGCACGCGCGTTACACCGAGCGTATCGAGCAGGCCGGCCATGGTATCAGCGCCCTCGGCCGGCGTTCGCCCTGTTGAGAGCGGTGTGCGCAGGTAGCCGGCGCGCGAAGGTGCGATGACGGTGAAGCGATCGTCAAGAATAGAATCCGCTTCCCGCAAGGCGTCGTCGTAGCCGATCGATTCGTCGGCGTCCTTCAACAACGAGATTGCGAGCATCGCGCCTTGGTCCCACCCTCCGCATCCGCCGTGCAAAAGAAGCACCGGCGGTCCGCTGCCGAGGGCGGCAAATTCGACGGGGCCGCTGGCCGCGAAAGCGATTCGGCTCCCGCGATCAAGAACGCGTAGGGTAGTTCGGCGTCGGAGTTGTGCGAGGGCCGCCGCAAGGAGCAATGCGGCCACGATTGTTGCGAAGATGATCATTGAGACCATGACGGACGATACTCACCGAAGTTAATGTAACTGCGATAATGGGAGCGCGCACGCAAGCGTGACCGCCCTTTGCAAAGCGCGTAAGTTCTTGTACGGCTTAACGCCATGGTCGACCACTGGCATTGCCCAGGCGGCGGAATCGGGTTATGAATGGGTTTGAGGCACTACAGATGCGTATGTTTCGAGTTTTAGCAGCAGCCTGGTCACTACCGCTGTGCGCGATGGCGCAGCAAACCGAGGAGCGTTGGGACGGTTCCATCCGCCAATGGGGAACCATGCAAGAAGTCCTCAAGGCCGGCCGAACGGAAGCGCGCGTCGATATTCGTAAGGTGGCCGAACCGAACGGTGCCGTGGGCATAGGCGCCCTTGAGGGCTTGCGAGGAGAGGTCACCTTCGTGGATGGCCGGGTCTGGCTTGCGGCACATGCCAAGGGCAGCAAGGGGGAACTTCCCGCTTCCGTGCACGACTCGGCCACTCTCTTAACGGTAGCCTATGTACCGAACTGGGTGCGGATTTCCATTAGCGAAGAGGTACTGCCACATGACTTCGATGGGTTTTTGCGAGAAGCCGCACGGAAAGCCGGCGTGGACATTCGCCGTCCGTTTCCGTTCGTCGTTGAAGGTCGCATGTCCGTCGAAGCTCACGTGATTCGAGGGCAATGTGCGCATGCTGGTGCCGGCGCCACGGAACCAGCCATTCCGCCGGATCGGTTCTCGCGCGCCCATGCGCAAGCGACGCTCGTTGGATTCTATGCCGGGGGCGCAGAGGGGGCGCTGACGCACCACGGAAGCGCCACACATGTTCATGTTGTGATCCATGGTGAGCCACCGCTTTCCGGCCATGTCGATTCCGTTACCATCGTCGCGGGCGCCGTTCTTCGACTGCCGGCCGGGAATTGACTGAACGGAGATTCGCTACCGAATTCGCGGCGATCTGGTAGCACTACGCCACGACAGCGCCTGGCAACCGCTTATGCGTGCCGTCGCACCAGGGCAGAGTGCCACTTTTGTGGCACTGACAGACTGCCTTCCGGCCGGGGGCGTCGACTTCGCAAACGATCGGACGAAGGCCCGTGCCCAGCCGGCCGTGCGATCCGTCGCAATAGGGCAGGATGCCGGAGTGCCCGCACTGGCAATAGGCTTTCATGCCCGGCGTTTCCTCGATCACCAGGGGTGCTCGGCCATGCTTGGGTTCGGTCATTCGGCCAATCCTCGTATTGACTTCGCGGCGTCCCGATCAAGCGGCAACCCTGGCGCCCTGCGTGAATCAGTCGTCGCGGCGGCCCATCACTAGTGACGCCCAATAGATCAGCTGCATCACGGCGGTAAGAGTGGCCGCGACGTAGGTCATCGCCGCGGCGTTGAGAACCTTGCCGACCATCGGATCTTCCTCGGCCGTGATCATTCCATTGGTAAGGAGGATCTGCCGGGCGCGCGTCGAAGCGTTGAACTCCACCGGCAGATTCACGATCTGAAACAACACCACCACCCCAAACAGGCCCAGTCCGATGAGGGCCACGGGCTGTCCGAGCGCCGCCTGCATCCCGCCCAGGACGAATCCGAGAATGATCAGGAGTACCGCCAAGTTGCTACCCACCGAAGCCATGGGCACCAACGCGCTTCGAAGGGCAAGCGGGGCATAGCCATCGGCATGTTGGATCGCATGGCCCACCTCGTGTGCCGCGATGCCCAGCGATGCAAGCGAGCGCCCGTGATAGACGTCGGGGCTTAATCGAAGCACGCGGTGCCGCGGATCGTAATGGTCACCCAAGAACGATCGCACCGGTTCAATGGCCACGTCGACGATCCCGTGAACGTTCAGAATCCGCTGCGCCGCCTCGGCCCCGCTGAGTCCGCTTCGGGCCGCGTAACGGCTCGTCTGTGAATAGGCGGACTTGACCTTAAACTGCGCCCAAAGCGCCAACAGGATCGCCGGGGCGATATAAAGCCAATACGTTGGGTCGAAAATAAAAGCCAGATACCCCATAGAGTTTCAGTACCTCCCTTAGCTAATATCCTTCCCCCGGAAGTCTAGCCGTTTTGTTGCAAATGTCCCGTGTCGAAAAACTCGCTTTATTTTGAATCGATTATTGTCACAAGAACCGCGCCGTCGGCCAGATCCAGGCTTTTGCCGGGGAGCTCGTTGTTTCGTACGCTTCACGGGAGTATCCAATCGCCGGGGCGGGCAGTCCGATAAATACCCCGGATTGCCTTCGGAGGGGAGGAATTGTGAAGAAGCAATCAAAGAAGCCAATCCCAGACTGCGCATCCAAAACACATGGGGGCAGCGCCGGATCGAATGGCAAGCGTCGAAGGGCCGCACTGACCCTGGAGATGCTGGAACCACGGATTCTGCTCTCGGCTACTTGGGTGGACGCGGATACCGGCATCTCCCAAAGTGGGGCCGATGAGGGGAACGACGTCTATACCGGCACTTCCGAGAACGACTCCGCAAACGGACTCTCAGGTAACGACATTCTCTCCGGTCTGGCGGGCGACGATACGCTATCCGGCGGCGACGGCGACGATACCCTCGATGGCAGCGACGGCGCCGACGTACTTAAAGGCAACGACGGGATGGATTCGCTTATCGGCGGCGCCGGCACTGACCAGCTCAAAGGCGGCAGCGGGGACGACACCCTCGACGGCGGCACCGACAATGACAGGCTCCAAGGCGGCGCGGGTAATGACCTGCTTCTGGGCGGTTTGGGCGAAGACAAGCTGCAGGGCGGTTCAGGCAATGACACGCTCGACGGCGGGATCGGAAATGACAAGCTCCAGGGCGGCAAGGGTGATGACCGGCTAATCGGGGCGGAGGGCGATGATGTGCTCAAAGGCGACGCAGGCATGGACGTCCTGGAAGGCGGCGCCGGCAACGATGTGCTCAAAGCCGGCAAGGACGACGATACGCTCTCGGGCGGCGCCGGCGCGGATCGGCTCGATGCCGGCAGCGGCAACGACACCCTCGATGGCGGCGAAGACGACGACACCCTCCAAGGAGGCAGCGGAAATGACACGCTCTACGGCGGGGCAGGAAATGACGTTCTCAAGGGTGGCCACGGCAACGATGTCCTCGACGGGGGCGCGGGCAACGACATCTTGCGCGGCGGAGAGGGCGACGACACGTTTCGAGCCTCGGGCGGACAGGACGCCATGCAAGGCGGCAAGGGCGCGGATACTTTTGACTTCTCTCAGGCCCAGGCCGGTGACGTATACACCGTCAATGGCGGCCAGGATGCCGACACCATTGACTTGTCCACCTACGACGGAAGTCAGGTTGCGCAAAGCAACGGCCGGATCGACGTGACGCTCAATAGCGGCGGCAGTTTCACGATTCATCACACCAACATCGAACAGATCAAGGTCGGGAGCTTCGCGACCTCGGCAAGCAACCCGTCCGCCGAGTCCGATTTGGACAGTGAACCTGCAATAGACGATGAAGGCAGCGATTCCGGCGACGAGGCGCCCTTCGCCGACGCCGGAGGCGATCAAACCGCTTCCCAAGGGGGCAGCGTCACGCTAAACGCCTCACAGTCGGCGGCGTGGGAGGACGGAGCCGTAGTGACCTATTCCTGGACGCAGATCGGCGGACCGGCCGTGACACTGTCGGATACCCAAAGCGCCCAGCCGACGTTCAGCGCTCCCACCGTAACCGAGCCGACCGTCCTGACGTTCGAAGTGGCGGTTTCGGACGGCCAAAATACTGCCAAGGACATGGTCACGGTGACCGTCAACCCCGAGAGCGCGTCGGTCCCGGCAACACCGGTGGTGCCGCCGACCCCGGCCGTGGCTGAACCTCCGCTGCCGCCCGCGCCGTATGTCACCGCCGGCGAGGATCAGACCGTACACGAAGGCGATTACGTGCAACTCTCGGGATCGGCCAACGTCCCGAGCGCCCAGGGCCTCACTTATCAGTGGGTTCAGACCGGCGGGCACAGCATTAGTTTCGTCAACCCGACGAGTCCCAACGCCGCCTTCATCGCGCCAGTCGGCGCCGGAAACAGCCAATTGACTTTCGAGCTTCATGTTTCCGATGGGACCAACGCCTGGGTGGATACTGTAACCATCACGCTGGATAATTCCTATCAAGCGCCCGCGGCGGTGGCTTCGCCGGCCGCTGCGTCGGCGCCGGTTCAGCCCGCGACGGTGGGCTCAGCGCCAACTGAGCTTTCAGGCGAAATCGCGGCCCCGGGAGCCGTCATTCAACCGCCCGGAGCATCCGTTGAGACCGTGACCTCGGTCCCCGTCTCAACGGCGCCGGATGGTCCGGAAGCCCCCACGGCGCCCGTGGTGCCGACCTTGGAAATGCCAAGACTCGACATGCCCGCGATTTCGCCGGAGGACGCGCCCCTGGATGAATCCCCAGCCGGCGATGGCCAAGAACCCAAACTGCCCGCCAACACGGCCGCGGCCGATCCGGCGCCCTCGGGGCCTTCCGATGAGTTCGTCCACGAGGTTTACGCAAGTGATCCGCCCGCATCGAGCCTATGGGACGGCCGCGAAGAGATAGAAGTAATGAATCCTCGCGATGATTTAGGGGACGCTCTGGAGCTGCTTACTCGCGCGGATGCCGCGGTAGAACCCGACGTCTCGAGCGAGCCGGGGGCATTCGAAGGGAATGGCGAATTCCAGGTAGCCGCGGAGTTCGAGCTGGATGAGCCGGTCTCTTCGCGGTTGTCCGATGCGGATGTCGTGCCTCACGGTATCACTCATCCGCGTTTTCACGACCTGTTCGAGGACCTCGGGCCCATGCCCGCTCGGCGCTTTGGTTCGCTGCTAAGCGAACCCGGTGACGCGGACAGGGAAGTATCGGGTGTTCACAAGCGCGGCGTCGAATCCGAATTCATTCTCAATCGGAGCGCGCGGCCGACCGCCCAACCCTTCGTGTCCAAAGGCTTCGGCTCGTTGCGGACGTCCGCCGAGGCCTCGGATCTTACGTTTGTCGAGGACGCCGAACCGAGCAGCTTTTTCACCCGGCTTTGGAGCGCGGTGCGCGGGCTGGGGGGAACCGCCTGGCGATCGGCGGAAGCGCCTAAAGTTCGAGATGATCTTTCCGGGCGATCCTAAATAGAACCGCGCAGGAGGGAAACTGGGTGCCACGCCCAAGCCGAAGGGGCATGATCTTCGTGGTAGGCATGGCCGCGCTGCACGTGGCCATGACACCCGATGGCGACCGCCGACTTTCCTTCTTGGGCGTTGCTGTTTTATTATTCTAGAGTCCATCCATAAACCCCCCTTTCCCTCCATCGGGGAGAGGGCCGGCTCATGCGTCGGTCTCACCTCTAGGGTCCAATACCGCCGGGCACCTAATCTCTCCGTTGCCGCCGACCGAAGACGCCTAAGGATGCTCGGCGGGCCGGCACCGCAAGATGGATGCACCGCCCGCGCGGCGAAAGTTACAGGACGCACGCATGCGCTTGCGGAAGTTCTTTCACTCATTGGCCGGCAGAAGCGTACGTATTCTGCTTTTACCGGTGCTGTTCGTGGGGATCAATGCTCCGGCGGCCAACCCTGAACCCCAGGAGCCGTTGCCTCGCACCGGCCGGGGCGCTCAGGGCGGATACCGCCGGGTCGGCGTAACCGCACCCGCCAAAGTCGCGGTGCTTTCCTCCACAATCCCCGGCCGGCTCGTCGCCCTGCCGATGGGCGAAGGCGAGGCCGTCGCGGTCGATGAGATAGTCGTCGTACTCGACGACGGCATCCAGCAGGCCCGCACCGAAATCGCCAAGGCGGAGGCCGAATCGGATTTAACCGTGGAACTAGCCAAGGCCCGCTGGGAGCACGCCCAACGAGACCTCGAGCGGCTGGCTAAACTTCATGGCGATGATTTCGTTTCTTCAAAAGAACTCAATGACGCTCGCTCGGAACGAGAAATCCGGCGATTGGAATTCGAACTGGCGCGCGTCACGCAGGCCCTGGCCGTGCGGGCTTTCCATCGCGAGCAGGAGATCCTTCGACAATTCCGCATGCGCGCTCCCTTTGCCGGACTCGTGGCCGTCCATCAAAAACACGTGGGCGAGAGCGTTGACGTGGGTGAGGCAATCGTCACCGTCGTGCAACTCGACCCGCTCGAGATTGCCCTGGATTGTCCGGTCGCCCTCGCGCCGTTGATCCGCAAAGGGGATAAGGTCGAGGTCTGCCCGGTCGATGAGCAGTGGGGGCCGCGTAGCGGAGACGTGACCCTGGTGAGCCGAGTCGCCGACGCCGCCAGTCAGACATTTAAGGTCAAGGTCGCCGTGGAGAACCGCGATGGCGGCTGGATGTCCGGGCTGAAAGTGGTCGTCGATCTTGGGAAATGTGGCCGAGCCGACGTCGAAGTCGGAAGTTCGCGAGCCGCTGACTTCAGTCAGCGCGGACCGTCTTGTACGGGAACGTCCGCGCGAACTGAAGTTCGCAGCTCTCAACCTTCCGACGAGGGCAGGGACTGACATGTTCGACGCAATCGACGGCTTCGGCCGGCCCATTAACGACGATCAAGCTTTTCACCTCTTGCAGGAGTTGGAGCGAAACACCAGCGAAGAGATCCGCCGTCAACGGGCCCATTTTCGACTGTCGGTCAAGGCCGGTGTGGTTCTGCAATCGGGCAACGCCAGCGAGCTATTGACCTACAAGCTCAAGGGTGTGACGGGGGACGTTTCGGAGGGCGGTTGCAGCGCGCTCTTCCCACTGCCGACTCACGTGGGCGACATCTTCCGCTTGCAGCTTGACCGGCAGGTCCTGGACCTTCCTTTGATCTTCGCCCGCTGCGTGCGCTGCCGGCTGGTGCGAGAGGACGCGTATGAAGCGGGGTTCGCTTTCTTTGCGCCGATCATCCTGCCCGACGAGGTGCTGGCAGTGAACGAGGCAGAACCACTGAGCTAGTTGAGAGGGTCATCCAGCAGCGAGCCTCGAACTTTAGTTCGCGCGGATTTTCCGGCCCAGGTCCGCGCTAACTTCAAGTCAGTGGCTCCCTTTAGATTTGCCTTTCGACCTTCGGAGCCATATGAATAGCACCCCGCAGGCGGCTACGTTGGACAAAGGCGGTGGACGCCCGCCACGGCCGTCCCGCCGCGACAATCCCCCGGGCGGCATGAAAGCCGCGGCAGCAAGCCCGCGCGATCCGTTTGTCGAGATCATCGACCACGCCCGTACCCATGCATCCAAACACCGGTTTCTCTCCGCCGTCCTCCGCAGCCTGGCGGAATGCCTGCACAGCCCCTACGCCGCACTGCACGTGCGGTATGCCTCGGAAGTTGTACAGGATGACTGGCCTATCGCCCCCACGCAGTCGGCGGGCCCCACCGATCCAGCCTTTTGGAAGCCAGCGGTGCAGCAATACCTGACCGAATCGCTCGCTGAGCCCAAACTGCGAGCAAGGCTTTTGCGTGCCAAGACTGGCGCAAGTCAAGTCGCATTTCTTTCCGCTCCGATCTTTGACCCGGCCGGGCCGGCTATTGGGGCGCTGGCGATGGTGGTGACGGTCGCGGATCAAGCCGATGCCTCCCGTCACCTGACTACGTTGGAGGCGCTGACTCGATTAGCCTCTTTCGCCACGGAGTTCGTCAGTGCCAGGGCCAGTCATCCTTCGTCGTCCCCCCAGCGAGCCCCGATCAGCGGCTCACCCGGCGAACGCCCGGCGGCCACGACGGTGGAGGAACTCGCATTCGGCATTACGAACGAACTGCGAAACAAGTTCCAGTGCGAGCAGGTCGCTTTCGGATGGGTGGCCCGAGGCAGAGTGAGGCTCTTGTCCATCTCCGGTCTGGACAACATTGCCCGCCGCAGTCCCGGCGTGCTTTGCATACAGGCGGCCATGGAAGAATGCCTCGATGCCCAGGACACAATCAGCTGCCAAAAAGACGAAGTTTGGTCCACCAACGCGCTCAATGCCGGCTACCGGCTGCACAAGCAATGGCGGCGTGCGGCCAAGGGAGACGCGGTCGCCTCGTTGCCGCTTTTGTCGGGAGGCGGCGTGGTCGCCGTGTTGAGTCTTCGACGACACCCTCATCAGCCTCTTACGCGCGAGGAACTGCAGCGCATCCATGCTCAGATCGAGCCGCTGATCCCGACCTTGCTGCTTGTACGACAGGCCGGGCGAGGTCTCCTTCGGCATTCCTTAGAGTCCGTTCGCCATGCACTCGCAGCCGTCACACGGCCGGGCGGGTATTTCGCCAAAGCCGCCGCCATGCTAGGGATGGCCGCCACGGCGTGGTTTTTGTTTGGGACCTTGCCCTATCGGGTGACCCTTCCCTGCATCGTAACCGTGACGGGCGTGCGAAACATCGCAGCCCCGTTTGACGCCGTGTTGACCGCCGCACCGGTAGTCGAAGGTGATTTTATCCATCAGGGTGATCTACTCTGTCAGTTCGACAGCACCGACCTCCAACAGCAGCTTGCCGAATTGACGGCGCAAATGGCAGTGCTGGAAGTTGATATGGACCGAGCGCGGGCCAACCACGCCCCGCATGAAGCGCGACTCGCCGAAACCGAGCAGGGCCTAATTCGGGCTAAACTGGATATCGGCGAACGCCGAATCGCGCAGGCGACCGTCCGTGCCCCGATGGACGGCATCGTGATCGCGGGCGACCTCCGCAAGCGGATCGGCGAAACGATGCCGCGCGGCGAGCCGTTGCTCACTGTTGCTCCGCACGGTCATTGGCGCCTGGAGCTGGAAGCCCCAGAGATGCATGTTCGCGACATATCTCCAGAGATGACCGGCATTTTCACGACCCTTGCCAGCCCAGAGTCTCGGCGAATATGCCGGGTTTTGAGGATCGGTAATCACGCCCAAGAGCGTGACGGGCGCAATGTATATATCGCCGAGGCCGAGATCCTCCCCATTAGCGGAGCGACTGGAGAGAACACGGCGGGTCATAGATCAAGCCCGCCCGTTCGGCCCGGCATGCAGGGATTTGCGCGGATCGAGGCCGGGCGCCGGCCGGTCTGGTGGATCGTTTCTCATCGGGCGATTGACTTTCTGCGGCTCCATTTTTGGCTATGACCGGTGCTCCTTCATTGAGTCACTCGTTGGCTCCGCGACTGGCCTCGGTTCGCGTAGGTTTGCGCGAGGACCTGGACGTCACCCGGCACCTGTTCCGCGGACAGCCATCGTACATTCTTCGGGACCCCATGACCTTTCAGACGCAGCGTTTGTCCCTGGAGGACTACACGGTATTTCTCGCGATCGACACCGGCCGGCCGCTTTCGGGTGTCTTCGAAGACCTGCTGAAACGAGGCGTGCTCCACGGGGAGGACGAGGAGCGCTTTTATCAGTTCATTCTCTCCCTGCACCAGCTTGGGTTTCTTCGCTTGCCCATCGCGGATCATGCGTTGCTCTATCGGCGCTATCAGGCCCGGCAGCGCGCCCAGCGCTTCGAGAGGATGACAGGCTTCCTGTTTCTTCGTATTCCGTTATGGAATCCCAACGCCTTCCTGGAGCGAACCATCCGCTTCGCCCGCCCGCTTTTTCGCCGGGTCTTTTTCTGCTGTTGGTTGGTCCTGATGGCCGCCGCGGGAACGGTGGTTTTCCGGGAATGGCACCGGCTGCATGAACCGCTGGAGGGCCTGTTGGCCGCGGGCAACGTGCCTCTGCTGTGGATCACGTTGATTGTCCTCAAGGCTTTTCACGAATTCGGCCACGCTTACGCCTGCAAACACTTAGGCGGGCACGTGCCGGAGATGGGCGCCTACTTGATTCTGTTTACACCCTGCGCCTACGTCGATGCCACCGCCGCGTGGGGATTCCCTCGTAAATCGGACCGCGTCATTGTCAGCCTGGCAGGCATGTACGTGGAGAGCATCTTCGCGGCCTTGGCCGTGCTCGTATGGGCTTCCACCGGGCCATCTTGGGTTCATTCGCTGGCTTACAATGTCATCTTCCTGGCTGGCGTCGTGACGGTGCTGTTCAACATCAATCCGCTGATGCGCTACGACGGCTATTACCTTCTCAGCGATTTGCTGGAGATTCCGAACCTAAGAGAAGCCTCGACGCGATACGTTCTGGGCGTGGCCAAACGGGTTTTGTTGGGCCTTCGCGACCCAAGCCCACCGGAGGGACGCGGATTGCGAATGGTGCTATTGGTCTTCGGAATCGCGGCGGCTATCTACCGAGTTGGGCTGGTTTTGGGCATCGCCGCGCTGTTGGCTTCGCGGTTCTTTCTGGGAGGACTGCTGATCGGCGCTCTCTACGTCGGCCAGCTCCTCTGGAAGACCATACGCAGGCTCATTCAGTACCTTTGGCATGCGCAAGAAACCGCACCGGTTCGAGGGCGAGCGATTGCGTTGGGGTCCGGCGTTCTCGCGCTCTTACCCGCCTGCCTGGCTTTCCTGCCCGTGCCGACAAGTGTGTCCGTGGATGCGGTCGTCGGCCGCAAACGGGAGACCGTCGTCCGCGTGCGGCAGGCGGGGTTTCTGATTGCTTCGCAGTTGACCGAAGGGCAACACGTAGTTTCTGGAGATTGCCTGGCCGAGCTTTGGAACGACGCATGTCTCGAAGAATGGGAGGAAGCTGCTTCGAGGTTGGCCGCGGCGCGGATCCGATGCGAGGCCGCTCGAGTGTTAGAGGTGACGGAGTCGTTGGAGGAGCAGGCCCGCATCGAAGCGCTCGAGGCCGCGGCGCGCCAACGCCAACAAGAGTTGTCCGATCTGACGGTGCGCGCCCCCGAAGCGGGAGAGGTGATCGAAGGTGTCGTGGATAGGCTAATCGGAGCATTTCTTCCCGCGGGATATCCTTTGGCAACGATTGCCTCCGGTGGCCAAGAAGTCCGCGGCTTTCTGACGGACCGGCAATTCGCTCGTGTCCGCCCAAATGTCGGCGATCCGGTAGAATTCCGCTCTCGGAGCTCTCCGGGCATTGCCCTTCAGGGAACCATCCAACGAATCGCCCCCGGAGCCTTGCGGCCGGCTTTGGCATCACAGGTATCAAACCGTGGGCTTCAAGCGAATGCCTCGCCCGCATCACCTCAGGCCATCAACGGCGAACCCCTTCATGAAATCACGATCGATCTCCATGGAATCGATCGGGAATGCCTGCGCCACGGCATGACCGGCTCACTTCGCCTGCGCGCTTCCGCCGAACCGATCGCCTCCCGATGGTCGCGCGGCCTCCAGCGGTTCATTGATCAACTCTCATCGCATTAATCGCCAATGCTCAATTCTGGTCGTTTCGCGACACCCCTACTTCTCAATCGCCAGGTGATAGGCTGCGCCCAGCGCCGCGCTGCAGGCGAGTGTTGTCAGCATGCCCACCCTATAACGCAACATGGCGACGATCGCTCCAACCGCCAACACCAGGGATGGTACCCGCACGGTGGTCCACTCCGGAGCCAACAGCCGCATGCCCATCCAACGAACCTCCTCTACGCTCGCGAAAAGCGTATGCAACGAAAACCAAATCGCGAGGTTCAATACGACACCGACCACGGAAGTCGTGATGGCCGAGAGACCGGCTGAAAGCATGCGGTAGCCGCGGACGGCCTCCACATAGGGGGCACCCAGAAAGATCCATAGAAAGCACGGCACGTAGGTCACCCAAGTTACGATCACCGACGCGACGGTAGCGGCGAGCATCGGATGGAGAGAACCCGGATCGCGAAACGCGCCCATGAAACCGACAAATTGGACCACTTGAATCAGCGGTCCGGGCGTGGTCTCGGCCATGCCTAGTCCGTCGAGCATTTCGCCCGGCCGAAGCCAACTGAACTTCTCGACCGCCTGTTGGGCGACATAACTCAAGACGGAATAGGCGCCGCCGAACGTGACCACCGCCGCCTTGCTGAAGAAGACGGCCTGCTGAACGAAAACGTGAGTGCCTCCCAGAAAGAATGCCAATGCCGCGACCGGACCGAACCAAAGCAACAGCCAAACCGAGCCGACGCGGAGCGAACGCCTGAAAGAGGGTCGGGCCTGATCCGGCCTGTACCCGTCGATGAAGGCATCAACAAAAGGAACCGCCTTGTTATCTTGGTCTTTGGGAACGTGCCCCCCGGTAGGGAAGAGGTCCGGGCGCAGGTGGCCGCCGACCAAGCCAATAAGGGCGGCAAAGAGAATAATGACCGGAAATGGAACATTCAGGAAAAAGATGGCCACAAAAGCCGCCGCGGAAATCGCGATCATGAAACGGTTCTTCAGCGCTCGGCGCCCGATCCGCAGGACGGCCTCGATCACTATGGCAAGCACCGCCGGCTTGAGGCCGAAGAACAGGGCTTGGATGATCTTGACGTCCTGGAAACCGGCATAGAGATAGCCGAGCGCGAGGATGGAAAAAAAGCCCGGAATCACGAAGAGGATGCCGGCGGTGAGACCGCCCAGCGTACGGTGTAGCAGCCAACCGACGTAGGTGGCCAGTTGCATGGCCTCCGGACCGGGCAGGAGCATGCAGTAATTGAGGGCGTGCAGGAAGCGCTCTTCGCTGATCCAGCGTTTTTTCTCTACCAGAACCCGGTGCATGACCGCGATTTGCCCGGCCGGCCCACCGAAGCTGTTGAGGCCAATGTAGCACCATGTGCGAAAGGCTTCGCGATAGGTGACCGATGGAGGTTCAACTCGACGTTCGACGAGCCTGCTCCTTCGAAAAGATCATTCTGTTGCCTGAATCTTCGCATGCACGTTCGAACGTCCGCTGCGAATTACGGGACATTGAACATGTTCACGGGGGCTAAAGGAGAGTCGCGCCGTAGATGGCCGCGTCGCCCAGATGCTCTTCGATGCGCAGCAGGCGGTTGTATTTTGCCACACGGTCGCTGCGGCAAACGCTGCCGGTTTTGATTTGGCCCGCGTTGGTGGCCACGGCAATGTCGGCGATGGTTGTGTCCTCCGTCTCGCCGCTGCGATGGCTGATAACGGCCGTCCAGCTGTTTCGCATGGCTAAGTCGATGGCCGCGAAGGTCTCAGTAAGCGTTCCAATTTGGTTGACTTTGATGAGAATCGAGTTGCCCGCACCCGCCTCCAGGCCGCGCCGCAATCGCTTGGTGTTGGTTACGAAGAGGTCGTCGCCCACGAGCTGCACCCGGTCGCCCAATTCTTGCGTGAGGCGCGTCCACCCTTCCCAGTCATTTTCGGCCAGGCCGTCCTCGATGCTGCGGATTGGATATTGATCGCACCATTTGCGCCAAAAAGCAGTCAGGTCGTCTGAAGTCATCATTCGATCCGCGGCGGATTTGAAGAAGCAGTACCGGCCCGCCTTCTTATCGAACATCTCCGAAGTAGCCGGGTCCAGAGCGATGAACACGTCTTGGCCGAGCTTGTAGCCGGCCTTTTCCACCGCCTCGGCGATCAGTTCCAGCGCTTCCTCGTTGGAGCGCAGGTCGGGGGCGAAGCCGCCTTCGTCGCCGACGTTGGTGTTGTAGCCACGCTTCGCGAGCACGCCGCGCAGGGAATGGAAACACTCCGCCCCCATCCGCAGGGCCTCGCGAAAGGACGGCGCCCGCCATGGCTGAATCATGAACTCTTGAAAATCGACGTTGTTGTCGGCGTGCTTGCCGCCGTTGAGGATGTTCATCATTGGCGCCGGCAACACATGCGCCCTGGGGCCGCCGAGGTAGCGAAACAGCGGAAGATCGCAGGATTTCGCGGCC
>Ga0187892_10004775_pt1 | contig 22257 bp, 10 predicted proteins | sample MA1701073metaG_FD_139345 | JGI IMG/M metagenome (GOLD analysis project Ga0187892, IMG submission 139345) | Bio-ooze microbial communities from a basaltic lava cave in the Kipuka Kanohina Cave System on the Island of Hawaii, USA - MA170107-3 metaG ... | reverse complement strand
GGGGGGGGGGGGGGGGGGGGGGGGGGGGGGGGGGGGGGGGGGGGGGGGGGGGGGGGGGGGGGGGGGGGGGGGGGGGGGGGGGGGGGGGGGCCGGGGGGCAGGGGTCGGGCCGCGAAAGGAAATGGCCTCGGCCGGTGGGCGGAAGCGCTCGGGCTCGAGCGGCTCGAACGGGCTCGCCGCCCGCGGGCCGCGGCGGTAGAGGATCCCGGCCGGCGTCGTCACCGTCTCGAACGGCGCGTGGGCCCCGAGCGGCGGGTCGGATGCGCCGGTGAAGAGCCAGCCGCCCTCGGCGAGCGTGGCGAAGAGCCGGGCGGCCACGCCGGCGACGGCGTCGGCGGAGAAGTAGATGAGCGCGTTCCGGCAGAAGATGACGTCGAAGCCGGCGATGCCGGTGACGTGGGACGGGTAGAGGTCCTCGGCGAGGTTCAGGTACCCGAGCTCGACCCGCTCCCGGATGCGTTCGACGAGGCGCCAGCGCCCGCCGGAGGCCCGGAAGTAGCGGGCCCGGAACGCCTCCGCGGAGCCGCGCAGCGACCACTCGCCGTAGGTCGCCAAGGCGGCCCGGGCGAGCGACCGCCGCGAGATGTCCGTCCCGACCACCCGGGAGCGGCGGGCGAGGCCCTCCTCCTCGAGGAGGATGGCGAGCGAGTACGGCTCCTCGCCGCCGGCGCAGCCGGCGCTGAGGACCCGCAGGCGATGCTCCGGGCCCCGGGCGCGCACGACCTCGGGGAGGACCGTCCGGCGCAGGAGGTCGAACTGCTCGACCCCGCGGAAGAAGTAGCTCTCGGCGATCGTGAGATCGGCCACGAGGTCGTCGAGCGCCGGCGCCGAGCTCTCGAGCACCCGGACGAGGTCCTCCGGCCCGCCGGCGCGGGTCCGGGCGATCGCCTCGTCCACGGCGCTCGCGAGCGGCCGCAGCCGGTTCTCGGGGAAGACGAGGCCCGTCCGCCGCGCGAGGAAGGCGATGACGGCGTCGAGCGCCGGCGACGGCCCGGGCGGGGTCACGGCTCGCCCCCCTCGCCGGGGAGCGCCCGGTCGAGCGCCCCGTGTTCCTCGAGCGAGAGGAACCTCCGCAGGTCGTGGATCACGACCGTCCCGTCGTCGAGCTTGGCGACCCCGGCCACGTGCTCGACGCCCGCGATGAGGGACCGCGCGTCCTCGATCCGGCCGGTCTCGACCGGGACGAGGTCGAGCGCGCGGTCGACGCGGATCGCCGCGACCCGCGTGGCTCCCGACGGGTGCGGGACGCGGACGAAGATGAGCCAGTCGGACGGCGCGAGCGGGCTCGGCGGGAGGGCGAAGCGCGAACGGATTCCCAGCACGGGCACGACCTGCCCGCGGCGGTCGATGACGCCCTCGACGATCTCGGGGCCGCGCGGCAGGCGCGCGATCGAGACGGCCCGCTGGACCTCGACGACGTCCGGGGCCAGGAGGGCGCAGCGCTGGCCGCCGAGCTCGAACGTCAGGAGGTCCACACGCGGTGCTGGATTCGAGACCGGGCGCGAGCCCACCGGGCGATGTCCTCCGATCCCCTCCGCGGTCTTCCCGAGACGGAGCGTGTTTACCGTAGGCCGCCGGATCGGCCCCCTCGACGACCCTTACCTACCCTATCGGACGCCCCGATACAATCGCGCCATGCCCCTACGCGGAGCAGCGTAGGGGCGAGCGACCGGTGAGGCCCGGCGGCAGGGGCGGAGCGAGGCGGCCGGCGCGGGGCGGTCGCCCGTTACTTGTCGGTCGCCGGCGCCAGCTCGAAGCTCGGGTTCGCGGCCACCCAGGCCCGCCAGGCGGCCGGGTCGGCGCCGATCTCCTGGCCGGTCAGGTCCTGGAGGACGGCCACCGTGTAGGCGATCTCGACGCGGCGGATCTTCACCTCCATCGTCACGCCGGTCGAGACGGTGCCGATGATCGGGTCCGCGACCTCGACGACGGAGAGGCCCGTCCCCCCCGAGATGAGGCGCCAGCCGATGATGACCGAGCGCTCGGTGCGGAACGAGACGGCCGCCTGGCCGAAGCCCGAGAGGGTCTTCTCGAGGTGGAGGATGAGGAGGCCGACGACGCGCCGGTCGCGGAAGGTGCCGAGCGCGACCAGCGAGCGCAGCCGCCGGTTGGCGTCCTTCTCGGCCAGGTGGGCCGAGAAGTGGACGGCGGCGTCGGGGGCGGCGAGCGTCTGGAGCGCGCGCAGCAGGTCGACGCGCCGCTCCTTCTTCTCCTCGCGGACGACGGCCTGGGCCAGGGCCGGCGACGCGCCCTTCTCGCCGGCCTCGGCGAGCGCGCGGGCGGCGTAGAGCCGGACGTCGCCGTGGCCGTAGTCGAGCTGGTCGAGGTACGCGAGGCCGCGCTCGAGGCGCGGCGCGGCGGCCAGCTCGGCCTGCGCCTTCGCGCGCGTCTCCTCCTTGGCGCCGGTCGCGGCCCGGATGACGGCGTCCTTGAGCGTCTTCACGAGCGCCTTGTCGGGCTCGCGCGACCTCGCGGGCGGCGCGGGCGGGTCGTCCGCGCTGGCGGCGCCGCAGAAGACGACGACCGAGAGAGCGATCGCACCGAAGAGGCGGGCAGCGAGCATCGATCCCTCCACGAGACCCCGGTCCGGCCATTGTACCACGGTCCTCCGCGCCTTCCATCTCTGCGGTTCCCGTCTTGGTGACCGTGGCGTTGAGCCTTCACGCCTGGGTTCGGCTTCCGGAGAAGCGACTCCGCGGCGGTTTCGGTCGCAAGCCTCGACGACATCATCGCCGGCAAGAGAGCCGCCAACCGCCCGAAGGACCGCGAGTCGCTCCCGCGTCTCGAAGCCTTCGCCCGCTACCTGCGCGAGCGCCGGGTGACGCAGCCTGCGCTCGGCGCCACGTAACCCGCGCCGCTACTTCTTCGCCCGCGGTCCGTGCGTCGGGAGGGCGCTGCCGAGCGCTTCGAAGCGCTTCTTCGCGGCGTCGCCGTCCGCACCGGTGAGGCCGGGGACGCCGCCGCCCGCGCCCTGCGCCTCCGCCCAGCCCTTCACGGACGCGATGATGTTGTCGAGGCCCGGCGTCGCGTAGGGGTCGTCGTCGGGCTGGTTCCGGTCGACCTGCTCCTCGATCTCGCGCAGCTCGTCCGTCGTCGCGTTCGTCATGAGCGTGACCTTCCAGATCGTCGTCGTCTTCTGGCGGCACGCGCCCTTCAGGGGTGCGATCTCGGCGTCCGTGACCTTGCCCTTCTCGAGCTTGTCGAACGTGAGGAGGAGCGCCCCCGAGTCGTCGAGCGAGAGCTCGGGAAGCGCGATCTTCTTCGAGCTGAGATGCGAGACGAGACCGGTCTCGACCCAGACCCAGAACTTGGCATCCCGCGTCCAGCGCCGGCTTCCGAGCCCGGCCGCGACCTGGCCGGCGGGGCGCCGCGCGTTGAACGCCTCCGCGTCCGGGACGATGTCGAAGCCGACGACGATGCCGGAGACCGTGAGCTTCTTCTCGGGGTCATGGTAGTCGTCCCACCCGACGACCTGCGGGCGCACCGGCAGAGGCACGCGGAAGACCACGGTCTCGAGCACCGACTCGGCCGGCACCGGCGGCGAGAAGCAGGCGCGCTCGAGCTTCGCCTTCTCCTCGTCGTCGAGGTGGATCCAGACCTTCTTCCGGTCGCCCTCGACGGCCGACTGGAGCGGCGACCCGGGCTCGATCGCGATGCCGTGGACCTTCGACTCGCGCAGCGCGCGGATCACCGCCTCGGCCTGCGGGCCCACGCCGCGCGGCTCGTCGGCGGGACGCTCGCCCCGGAGGTAGGCCATGATCTTGCTCACGTGCGGCGAGGCGGTCTGGAACGACTTGTTGATGGCGTCGCCCGCCTCCTTGACCTCGCCCAGGGCCTCGCCGGCCTCGCCCGCGCCCTTCGAGAGCTCGGCCTGGTTCACCTGACCGTCGGCGAGCGCGCCCTGGACGCCGGCAGCCGTCGACTTCGCGCGCTTCACGAGCTTCGACGCCGCCTTCATGAGCTGCAGCATGCTCCTCACCTCGGCGTCCATGAGGTCGAGGAGCATGCGCGGGAGCTTCATCTCGTCCGGGAGGGACTTCATCCGGCTGTTCTTGTAAGTGTCGGCCGCATCCGCGATGTCCTTCCCGATCTTTTCGATCTTCTTCCGGAGCGGCGAGCCCTTCGGGACGCAGAAGCTGCCCTGCGCGAGCACGCCGCGCGACTCGACCTCGAGCTGGACCGGGAACCCGCCGACCTTGAGGTCGAAGTGGTCGTTCGCCTTCGCCTCGATCCGGGGCTCGATCAGGTCCGCGAGCCCCGCGCCCTCGGCCGGCGGCTTCGGCGCGCCCGCGCACAGGAACTGGATGATCGGCGCGAGCAGGGTCGCGAGCGGCACCCAGCACTTGCCGGCGACCGTGTAGCTCGCGTCCATGTGGACGTAGACCGTGCCCGAGAGCGCCGCCCGCGCGTTCAGCTCGAACTCGAAGCCGAGCTTCTGGAGCGCGTCCGCCACGAACTGGGCGTGGTCGTTCACGATGTCGTAGAGCGCGTCCTTGATCGCGAACACGCTGAAGACGTTCAGCCACCAGGCGAAGCCGAGCGTGGCCGTCGGCCAGTCGTGCGGCCGGTCCTTCGGCAGCTTCTTCCAGTAATCGAGGGCGAGGTTCAGCGCATCGCAGAAGTGATAGAAGAAGCGGATCATGAACCGGATGCAGATGACGACCGTCTCCTCGTTCTCGAGGATGAGCGCGATCGGGAACTTGGGCTTCACCGTGAAGAACTTGACGTTCCCGGTCGGCGCCGCCGCCGCCCCCGAGCCCGCCTCGTCGCCCACGCCCGCGCCGCCGCCGCCCTCGGTCGCGATCGTGATCGTGAGCGTGTCGTTCCCGAAGTTGAGGGCGAAGGAGCCCTTCGCCTCCTTCTTCTCGAGCAACTCGTCGAGCTTGTCGTTGAGCTTGCCGAGGACGTTCTTCTCGCCGGCCGACACGTCCGCGGCGAACTTGACGAGGAGCGGCGACTCCTCGAACTTCAGCCCCTCGAGCGGGCCGAACTTGAAGAGGGGCTCGCCGGGCTTGAGCTCGAGGTCGCCCACGGCGAGGTTGTCTTCGGTCGCCGTGCCGTTCGTGTAGACCGAGACCTTGCTGGGCGGCGCGCCCGCCTTGGCCTTGATCGGGATCTCGACCTCTTCCCAGGGGAAGAAGTAAAGCTTCTGGGACACGGCATCACCTCGGAACCGAGAAGCCGGGAATGTAAGCGCGCGCGATGTAGATCTCGTTCTCCTTGAGCAGCGTGATCTGCGGCTGCCTTGACGGCTGCTGGGTACCGTTCGACGCCCCCCTGGCCAGCTTGTCGAAGCGCTCGATCCGCGCGGGCTCGATGCCGGCGCCCTCGCTTCCGCTCCCATTGCTGGTCCAGTACTTGAGGCCGACGAGCTTTCCGCCGTCGTAGACCCGGTCGAGGAAGATGCAGGCGTGGCCGTTCGAGGTCGTGCCTTCCCCCCGCCAGAGCTGGACGAAGTCACCGGCCTGGGCGTCCTCCAGACGGAGGATGCGCTCTCCGAGGTCGTACTGCGGATCGGCGATGTAGGCCACGCCGATCCGCAGGTCTCCGTGGTTGATGTACCAGCCCTTGATGATGTCCGTCACTTCACCGGACTTCAGCTCCGAGCCATCCTTCTTGAGGATGCGGAACTGCCCCTGCCTGGCGCCCGAGGCGATCTCCAGCGCTCGCCACCAGACCTCGAACGTGATCCCGACACAGTGGCAGCGGCCCGGGCCGGCTCCCTTCTCACGGTTGAGGATGGAGTACGCTTCGCCGCTGTCCTTCCGGTAGTAGAGGTCCTGGGTGACGCCGTCGTAGCCGGTCGCCGCGAGCTCCTTGGTTTGATTGTAGAGGTGCGTGTTCTCGGGATAGGAGGGAATGAGCCCCAGCACGATCGCGTTGAGCGTCTTCGGAGGCGTGGAGAGCCACGTGATCTCCGCCGACGTCGCGGCGGTCGAGCCGCCCGCGCCGCCCGGCACCCGGGCGGTCACGACGTGAACGATCTTCTCCGCCTCCGGTCCGCCGGGGACGGGCAGCGTGAACTCGAAGGTCTGGTCGGGTCTGCTCTCCGACGGGGTCACGACGGAGGTGGGAGGGTCCTTCCGCTTCACTTCCCACGCGATGTCGGCCCTCGGGACCGGCATCAGGTGGGCCTTGACCTTCGCCCCCACCCCGACCGGCGGGCGGAGAGCGGTCGCCTGCACCCACTGGTTGTCCGCGCCGGCGAGCTCCAGCCGGCACTGGTCTTCGATCGTCTCCGTGATCTCGCCGAGGTTGCCGTCACGGCTGACGGTCGCCGTGATCCTGTAGGCGACCTTGCCCATCCGGTTCTCGCGCGCGTAGCGGAAGCGATAGAGCTCCTCGCGGCCGTCGGCGGGCTCGACGGTGCCGCTGTCGGCGCCTTCCGCCGTCGCTCTCCAGGCGACCGTGGCCCCCTTCGGGATCTTCGTCAGCTTCGCGCAGAGCTCGGGGCCCTCGACGAGCGGGCGGAACTTCCCAGCCGCCACGAACGTCGCCGCCAGAGATCGGTTGGACGCCTCGGCGGGACGGCCGGCGAACTCCATCGCCGCTTCGTCCTTGATCGTCCGCGAGAGCTCGCTCAGGACCTCGGACTCGCGCAGGATCGTCGCCGTGACCTTGTAGGAGATGAACCGTCCCCAGCGTGGCTCGAACGTCGCGCGGCTCGTCTTGGCGTCGTCGCCCTTCTTGTCGACCGTGAACGGAAAGTCCTTCGGTCCCGAGTCCTCGTTCTGCGGTTCCACGTTCCAGCCGACGGAAAGACCCGGAGCCAGGCCGGAGACGCGGGCGGTCACCGAGCGGTGCTTGTCGAGGAACTTCAAGTTCTCGGCGGGGACGAAGCCCGAGTCGTTGCCGGGATTGTCCGTCGCGAACTGCAGCCTGGCGTTGAGGACGTTGACCTCGACCTTGCCATCGCGGCTGCCCCCGACCGTGACCGTGCACTTCACCTCGCGCGTGACGACGTCGCTCGTGCTCGCGGGCAGCGTCGCCTTGATCTTGACCGTCGGCTTGTTGTTGTCGCCTTCGATCTCGAGCGGCGCCTTGCACTCCCACTTGTACTTGATCCCGGCCAGCCCTGCGGGCGTGACGGTCGCTTCCAGCTCGACGTTGCCGCGCGAGATGAACCCCATGGCCCCCACGCCGCCCTTGCGGCCGATCGAGACCGCGATGTCGCCGGGCTTGATGATGTCGATGGCCCACGACCCCCTGCGAGCGGGCTCGGCCTCGGTAGCGGTAGCGGCGGGCGGGGCGGCCGGGGCCGGCGTCGCGTCCGGGGCGGCGGGCGGCGGCTCGTGCGTGCAGATGACCTCCGCCTTGCCCTCCGCCGCGGCCTCGACCGCAAGCTTCGCCTTGTACTCCTTGTTGCCCGCCTCGATCTTGATCTTTCCTTCGGATCCGGGCGCGACCTTCCAGACGTACCGCCCCTTGGGGTCCTTGGGGCGGTTCTCCTTCTTGATCTCCTTCCCTTTCAGCGTGTAGACGAGCTCGGCGAGCATGTCGAACTTCGCACCCTGAAGAAGGGACTTCGGAGGGACCTGGTTCTTCCCGTCGACGATCTTGAGGCTCCAGACCTCGTTCTTCTTGGCCTTCGGACCGGCGACCTTCTTCTGGGCCGGCTTCTTCTCCGTCCCGGGACCCTGGGAGCCCGGGACCTTCGTGTTCTTGTTCCCGGGCTCCTTGACCAGCGTGCCGCTGCCCGAGCCCTTGCCGGCACCCGAGCTCGAGCCCGAGGCCTTGTCGGTCTTCTGCGGCTTCTTTGCCGTCTCGGTCATTCTCGTCCGCTCCTCCGACGCATTCGTTGCTCCCTGCGATCCCGGGACCTCGTGTTCGTGTTCCCCGGTTCCTTGACCAGGTTCCCGCCCCGTGCGTTCTTGCCGCTTCCGGAGGGCTTTTCGGCGTTCTCGCTCATGCTTTCGCCGCCGTCCCGGTCGCGTTCGGCGCTGCAGGCGACGGAGCGTCCTTGTGCCATTCGTCCTGGGTCTTGCGCTCGACCCCTTCGGCGACCGGCTGGCCGAGGTACGCCTCGAACGTGAGCTCCTCGGCGTCGGCGTACGCCTCGCTCATCTTGAAGGTAATGCGCGCCCCCTTCTCGCGGAGGACTGACCACTTCTTGCCGTCGAAGACGCGCCACTCGACCTTCGCCTTCACGTCCTCGGGGATGCGCGTGGGATCGACGCTGAGGACGAGCTGCTTCGGATTCGAGTGCACGAGCGCCGCCCACTGGCCCACCTGCAGCTCGTATTCCTGCCCGACCTCCATCTTCTCGAGGTTCTTCGGCGTGTGGATCGACCCGACCGCGGGCTCGGCGAGAAGCACGTACCACTCGTTCGGGGTGCGCTTCCCGGCGGCTTGCTCGTCCCCGGGCTTCGGCTCGCGGTTCTTCACGGAGGCCGAGAAGCTGAACTTGATGCCGAGGTCCTTGCTCTTGCCATCCGACGGCGGCGGCGGCGGGCGGCCCGGCTCCTCCTCGTCGTCGATGAGGAGGCGCGCGAGGAGCATGCCCGCGTCCTTGAACGTCGGCTTGCCCTTGGCTCCCGCCGGTCCGATCTCGCCGGCACCGGCGATGTCGCCCTCGCCGGTCGCGATCATGTCCTTGATCGACTTGAGCTTCATGCCCATGTCGATGAGCGTGAGGACCACCTCCTTGATCGCGGGCGAAGCCGACTGGACGGCGACGAGCGCCTCCTCGAGCGGGAAGTCCGCCGCCTTGCGCATCATGGCGAGGACGAGCTTCCACGCTTCCTCGAACTTCGCCTGGAGGATGAGCGGGATGAACGAGTGGATGAGGTGCTCCGTGATGATCGGCGTGTAGTGGCGGAGCTTCAGCCAACTCGCGGTCGCGGCCCAGAGCTTCTCACGCTTTGCGGCCGAGAGCGAGTTGAACGTCTCGGCGAGCTTCTCGTCCGTCTGGTCGCGGTTCTCGAGGCCGAACACGCGAGTCTTGACCTCGTTCAAGGAGTCCTCGAACACGTCGAGGAGGCCCGTCGCGGGAAGGCCGGGCGCGGGGGGCTTCACGCGGTCGCCGGGGGCGTTTCGGCCGACGCGCGCGCGCGCGAGGGCGGCGCGGGCGATGCGCGCGTAGCGGGTCTCGTCGACCGTGTCGCGGGGCGAGGCCTCGACGCGCGTGATGGCCTGCTTGCCCCGGAGCTGCTCCCCGAGCTTCTCGAGCTCGTCGACGAGCCTCGGGTCGACCGCCTGGGAGATGAAGTCCTTCGCGGCGTCCTTGACGATGCCCTCGATCGACTTCGCGGCGCGCTCGGCGTCGCCCGTCTTCGAGAAGACGCGCTCGACGATCTCCCGGTCGAGGCGCAGCCAGCCGTGGCGCCAGCTCTCGAGCCGGATCCAGAGCCACCAGTGGCCGCGCTCGTCCTCGAGGACGCGGCTGCCCTCGACGATCCCGTACGTGCCGGCGCCGACCGGCTCGAAGAACAGGTCCTCGTCCGGCGCCGTGCAGAGCTGCGCGTCGGATCCGAACTCGACCATCGAGTGATAGATCGGCTTGTAGAACGGGTTTCCGCGGACGGCGAGGACGTCGTCGATCGTCGCTTCCTGTTTCTTCTCCTGGAGGTTCTTCACGTCCTTGTAGGCGAAGGGGACGGCGACCATCTTCGGGTTGCGGATCTCGAACTTGCCGCAGAGCGGGATCCGCACGGACTTTGCGTCCGGGTCGGGCGCGAGCTGGTCGAAGCCGGCGGCGAAGCGGCCGCGGTCGTCGAGGAGCGCCTTGAGCTTCTCGTCGATGCGCGAGCCCTTCGCCTCCTTCGCCGGGACCGCCTCCTTCGCCTCCTTGGCCGGGACCGCCTCCTCCTTCGGCGCCGCTCTTGCTTCCGTTACCGGCGGCGCGATCTTGGCGACGGCATCCTGCACGCGCTTTGCGATCGCGGCCGGCGTGTACACGGCGTCCTCATCCGCGGCCGAGAGCTCCTTCTGCACGGCGGCGATCGCCGCCAGCACCGCCTCGCGCTCGGGCGCCGGCACTTCCGTCGCCGGCCACTGCGAGACCTCGAAGCGAAGCTCCTCCCAGGTCGGCGCCGGTCTCCACCTGTTCAAGGTGACGGTGCGGATGTACCCGAGCGCTGCGCGCACGCGGTGCCCCTCGTCGCACCAGTCGAAGAGGAGGTCGACGAACGGGCCGGCGATCTGGATGAGCGCGCGGCAGAGGCGCGGGACGTCGGTGTACTCGAAGATCGACTTGAAGAAGTCGAACGGGATCGGCAGGTCCTGCGGCTTCGTCTCGGAGAGGTTCTTGATCCGGTCGTGCCACTCCTGGACGACGGCGATGAGCGGGGCCGAGGTCTCGTACACGACCTGGATGCGAACGTCGCCCTTTCCGGCGACGCCCGCGCCCGTGGCCGCGCCGACGAGCGTGCCGAGGCCGAGGCCGCCGGTCAGCAGCGCGCGCGCGTAGATCGTCGCGCGCAGCACCCACGTGCGCAGCATCGGGTTCAGCGGCTCGGTCGTGAAGTAGAGCTGCCAGTCCCGGCCCGTGCGGCCGCCGCGCACGACGATGTCGTGGCGCGTGCTCGGCGTCGCCGGCGCCAGCCCCGGCAGCAGCGCCAGCGCCGGGAAGCGGTCGATGAAGTAGCGCCCCTCGTAGTGATAGCGGATCGGGTAGTTGATGAGCGGGATCACGACCTGGCCGTCGATGACCGTGATGATCCCGTCGCGGTGGACCTTGCCTTCGATGCTCTCGTCCGTGAGCGCCCCGAACGCCGTGAAGAACCAGTCGTACGGGCTGTAGGAGTACCAGAAGCCGAGCGGCCCCGTCGTGGGCCGGTACATGATCCCGTTCACGAGCCGGCTCTGCTGCTCGATCGCGAGCTGGAGGTCGTCGGCCGTCACCTTCCCGTCGCCGTCGCAGTCGAGGTCGAGGCGGTACTCGCCGGTCGTGACCGCCTTGCGCACGGCCTCGACCTCCCAGCTCCGCACGAAGCCGTCCTTGTCGAGGTCGGCCGTGCGGAAGAGGCCCACGTCGCCGTACGGCATGTGGTAGCGCATGTCGATCACCCAGAACTCGGGCAGGTGGGCGATCGCTTCCGAGAAGTCCCACGGAGCGAGCGGCCCGAGCGGGATCTTGATGCCGATCTTGGGCGGCTTGTGCGCCTCCCAGCGCATGGGGCGCATCTCGCACGGGTGGGGGACCTTGAGCTTGTCGAGGTAGAGCTCGGCGGCGACGAAGGTCATGTCGGGGGCGAGGCCGCTCGGGAGCGGGATCACGGGATACTCTCCCGCCTTCACGCGGTCGGGTTGCGCGATCGTCTTGCAGACCTCGATCGTGGCGCCGGGGACGTCGAGCGGCTCGGAGAGCAGGCCCTCGTACCGGTAGACGGCGAACATCGGCGACTGGCCGAGCTCGCCGGCGAAGATGATGTTCCAGATCTTGCGGTTCAGCTCCTCGAGCTTGTGGACGGCGAGCTTCCACCTCTCCATCACCTCGCCGGCCGTGGCGTCGACCTGGCCGAAGATCTCCTTCGCCGCGCCGCCGATCTTGTCGAGGAAGGCGACGAGGGCGTTCGTCTTCGTGATGAAGTCCTTCGCGAACTGCGCGACCGTCGTGTTCGCCTTCTTCGCCTCCTCGTGGAGCCAGCGGTGGATGCCGCCCTTGAAGACGCGCTCGATCGAGGCGAGATGCGCCTCGAAGTTCAGGAACTCGGGCGCGCGGAGGAGCGTCTTTCCAACCCCCGCGAGCGTGTGGAGGAGGTGCTTCAGGTCCTCGAGCTCCTGCGGGAGCTTGAGCGGCTGCTTGAGGAAGCCGAGGACGAACTCGATGTACTCCTTGAGCTGCTCGAGGCCCTCGGAGATGATCGCCCTGAAGCGATCCCAGTTCGCGTGGATCCAGGCGCAGACCTTCCGCAGCATCTCCTCGTCGCCGACGTGGCGGAGGAGCTCCATCGCCTCGTCTTTCGTCAGCTTGCGAAGGTGGGTCATGCGCTCGACGAAGGCGGCGAGGAGCGCGTCGGGCGACGCGTCCTTGATCAGGAAGACGCCGAGGAACGCGCCGAGCGCCGGCGCGAGCTGGCATTGGGCGGCGTTCGCCGCCGCCGACGCCGAGCCGACGACGAGGTCGACGAAGAACTTCGCGTGCTGCGGCGACGCGCCGGCGGTGTCGCGGACCGAGACGAGCAGCTCCTCGGAGAAGGCGAGGACGTTGACGCCGCGCCCGTGGAGCGCGCGCAGGGCTTCCTGAAGGAAGCGGTCGGCTTGCTCGCGGTGCTTGTCGAAGCCGTCCTTCGCGGCGACGAGGAAGCGCGTCATGAGGGGCTTCGCGAGCCCGACCTTGGCGTCGATCGCGAGCGCGACGAGCCAGCCCGCGTGATCCCACAGCGTCTTGATCCGCGCCGGATCGGCCGCCGTCCGGAGCGCGTCTCCGAGCTTCGCGCCGACGCGGTCGAGGAGCGCTTGCCGGCTGTGGCCGATGAGGACGAGCAGCTCGACCGCCTTGCGGACGTGCTCGCCGAGCGAGTCGACCTCCTTGTCGGCGATGCGCATCAGCGCGTCCCGGAGGTCGCCGAGCGCCGGCATGAGCTTCGCGCCGAACTGCTCGATGAGGTTCGTGCGCGCCGGCCGGCACGCCGTGTCGAACGCGTGGCGCAGGTGGTCCTGCAGCGCCGCGGAGTGGTTCCAGTGCGGCCAGCTGTCGAGCTTGAAGTCGCCCTTCAGACGGTCGAAGGCGCCCTCGAGGTGCGGCTTGTAAGCGTCCGCGACGAGCGGGCCGACGCCGGGGAGACAGCGGAGAGCCTCCTGCGGCGAGAGCGCGGCGAAGATCCGCTTCGCGACCTCATCCTGCTCGGCCTTGAGATCGACCTTGGTCGGGAAGCTGCCGGTCACCTGCGGGAGCGCGCCGGGCTTCGGGACGCGCGCGGGGCCCGCCTGGACGGTCTCGATCGACGCCTTGAGGAGCGCGCGCAGCTCGACGCGACCACCGAGCTTCATCGGGATGTCGTGGCCCTCGACCTGGGCCTTCGCTTCCTTGTCGCTCAGGTCGATCGCGAGCACGCATTCCTTGTCGAAGGAGCCGGAGTCGGCGCGCACGTTCGAGAACGGGTTCGGCGGCGGCTGGAAGTGCGGCGGCCTGGGCGGCGCGGGTGGCTTCGGCAGCTCGATCTTGGGCGGCGCGGGTGGCTTCGGCAGCTCGATCTTGGGCGGCGCGGGTGGCTTCGGCAGCTGGGGTAGCGGCGGCGGCTTCGGGATGTCGACCTTTGGAGGCGGCGGCGGCGGCGGCGGCGGCTTCGGGACCTCGACCTTCGGCGGGTCGGGCGGCTTCGGCGGTGGTGGCGGCGGCGGGGGGGGGCGGCGGCGGCTGTGGCGACGGTCTCGGGAGTGCCATGGCGACCCGACCTCCGGTTCACCTCCTGAAGGGTGACGGGGGAGCCGGCGGCGCGGGCGGGGCCGGCGGCGCGGGCAACGGTGGCCCGGGGAATGGCGGCGCCCCGAACGACGGGGGCGGCGGAACGGGCGGCAAGCCCGGAAGCGGGGGCAAGCCGGGGAGCGGCGGCAGCGGCGGAAGCGGAAGGCCGCCCGGTCCGGGCGGCTGAGCCGGACCGGAGAGAGCGTGAGGCGCGGGCGCGGCACAAGCCGGCGCCGGCGTCGCTCGCTGCTCTTTCAGCTTCACCTCCTGCGAGACGTAGATGATCCGCTGCGGCGGGAGCGGCGAAGGATGGCCGTTCCGCCGCTCGAGGCTCGAGATCAGCAGCTTGTGCTCTCCCGGCGGCAGGCGGAACTGCACGACGACGCGGCCCGCGCTCTCGGCGAGGGCGCCGCACTGGACCAGCTTCCCGTCGATCTCGACCTCGATCGGGTTCTTCTCGAGCCAGTCCCGCGTCTGCTGGAGCGTCGCGAAGGAGAGCCGGATCGGCACCTGCGCCTTGAGCGGCACGGGCACGCGGATGTGATTCATCCGGCCGCTCGGGATCGACACGCCCTCTCCGAGCTGATCCGGCGTCGCCTCGATGCAGCCGTCCCTCTCAACCGGCTTCCCGGCGGACTTCCGGGCCTCGGCGCCCGGCGCCGGCGCCGGAGCCGCAGAGGGACCACCCGCGACGGGCGGCGCGCCGGGCGCGGCCGGAGCCGGAGCGGCAGCGGGCGCGGGAACGGCGTGAGCGGCCGGGGCGCCCGGGAAGCCAGCCGGGGGCGCGGGCGGCTTCGGCAGCGGCGGCGGCGCCGGAGGCGGCGGCAGAGCGGGCGGCGCCGGGGGCTTCGGCGGAGCGGGGGGTGCAGGCGGCGCTGGCGGTGCCGGCGGAGCCGGCGGCTTGAAGGCCATCTTCTCTCTCCCTCAGCTCCCCCTTGCCGCCCGGGAGTATACATCTCCGGCGCAGCTCGGGGTGTCGCGGACTCACCTGAGCGTTCTTCCTCTACTCCGGAATCGTAGCTCGGGGGCGAGGCCTCCGGACCCCCTGAGGATTCAGGGGGTCGGCTCCACACTTTCGAGGATGCTGTTCACGATCGCCTCCGACCTACCGAGGGTTCTCCTGTTCGGGTCGAGCCCCTCCCGTCGGGAGGTTTCCTCCGCTCCAAGCTGGACGCCGACCGTGCAAGGCAAGGTGATCGTGTCGACCACGAAGCTGAGCGGCAGGTCGAGCACGAGGAGCGGGATGATGGCGCGCGACGGATTCGGCCGCAGTAGCAATCGGGACTCGCGCTCGTGCTCGACCCCGCACGGCACGACGGTGGCGTCGATCGGCCCTTCGATCGGGTTGCGGATCCGTGGCGTCACCTCGATCAGGCCGTCGGGTCGGCCGCGAGGAGCGCGACCGCTTCGACCGCGAGACATTCATCGATCAGAACGGCCGGGTCCTGCACGCGTGGAACCTGCCGCGCGACCGCGGGACGTCCACGCGCGCGGTCGACGGCATCGCGATCGCCGACGTGATCCCGGCGGACCGCTCGAGGTCGCGCTCGCCGAGCAGGGCGGGAACGAGGGTTCGCCGGGTTGAAGGTGCCGAAGAGGATGCGGTCGGCGTCGACGAGGATGGCCTCGACTGCTCGCCGCAGGAGGGAGGTCGCTCGACAGAGCGTCACGTGACGCACCCGGCGGTCCGTGGGGAGGTCGTCCACACCGTGGGGAGGCGATCCCCACGCGGGCGCGCGAGCCGAGGGCGACGCCGGCCGCGGCGAACGATAGAATCGGGGCGGACTTCGGACGCGACAGGAAGTTCGGCACGGCGCTTGATCCCGACGGGCCCGGACGGGGAACGTCGGGAGGGAGATCATGGGACTGCTCGAGCTGGTCGTCCTGGGACTGATCGTCTGGGCCGTATGGGCCCTCTGGCGCAGCGGCCATCGCGTCGCCGCCGTCGTGCTGCCGCTCGTCCTCCTGGTCGGCGGCCTTTCCATGTTCTGGTCCTTCGGGCCGTCGCAGCCCGCCGTGGAGCCCGGCCCCCGCCTCGTCTCCTCCGACGCCGCCGAGGAGCGGGTCGCGATCGAGCTGCGCGACGGGACGACCGTCGAGGGCCGCCTCCTCGACTTCGGCGAGCGCCGCTACCGCGTGCGGCTCGGCGACGGCGAGGTCCGCGACATCCCGGAGACGAAGGTCCGCGAGGTCCGGTTCACGCGGACGCCCGCGCCGCCCCCGGCTTCCCGGCCCGGCGTCGAGGGGCGCCCGGTGCGGGACGCGAAGCGTGTCATCGAGGGCGAGCCGCGCTTCGTCCTGACGAACGTCCCCGATGGCTTCGAGGCGACGACCGTCGCGAGGCGGGTCCGGGTGGAGCTCTCCGGCCCGCGGACCGCGGTCGACGCCGTCCGCGAGCCGCCCGAGACGGTGCGCATCGACATCGCCCGGCTCTTCGCCCCCGTCCGCGACGGCCGCTTCGACCGGAGCCAGGGCTGGCCGGGGAGCGGGGACGACGGCGTGGTGAGCTACGGCAACGCCCGCTACGAGAGCGACCTGCGCGCCCGGATCGAGGTCGAGGTCGCGCTCGCCCTGCCCGACCGCGTGAAGGCCGAGCCTCGCCGCGTCCAGGCCGAGATCCGGATGGCGCCGGCGCCGCCGTCGCCCGCCGCCCTGGCGCGGGCGCGCGGCGCGGCGATCGAGAAGCTCCTGCGCCTGCTCGACTCGACGGACCCGGAGACCGTCGCCCTGGCCTGCGCGGCCCTACGCGACGTCGGCGAGGACCCGGGCGTCGATCCCGCCCGCTTCCTCCCGCCCGCCGCCGACCCGGCCGACGAGCGCCAGGCGGCCCGGGCGCGGGCGATCCTGGCGGTCGCCCCGCTCGCGAGCCCCGAGCTCCGCGCCCATCTCGCCGCGATCGACGAGCGCCTGCTCGCGCGCGCCGACGACTGGCGCGGGCTGGCGGTCGCCGCCGCGCTCGCGCGCCTCGGCGACGGCTCGAAGCTCGACCGGATCGCCGAGTCGCTCGCCGCCGACGGGAGCGACCAGCCGGGCCGCTTCGCGGTCGATGCCGCCCGCGCGGCCGCCGACCCGGGCCTCGAGGAGGCGCTCCGCAAGACGCTCCAGTCGCGCGACACCTGGCGGTCGGCCGAGGCGGCCATCCTCATCGGCGACCTCGGCCTTCGGGCCGCGATCCCGGACCTCCGGGCGCCCTACGCTCCCCGCGGCGACCGGTTCGGCGTCTTCCCGCCCGACTCCGACGCCCGGGAGCGGGCCGTCGCCTACGCGCTCGCTCGCTTCGGCGACGTGGACGCGCGCGGCCGGCTCCTCGAGCGGGCGCGCTTCAGCGGCGCTTCCGCGGCCCTCTGCGCGCGGCTCGGGCCCGATGCCCCCGTCCCGGCCGAGGTCCTCTGGCGCGGGCTCGGCGCGTCGGACTCGAGCTTCGGACCCGAGGGCAGCCCCGCCGCGACCGCCCAGGCGAAGCGCCTCTCCGCCCGGCGCCGGATCGAGACGGCGCGGGACCTCGTCGGCCGGCTCGTCCGGGACGGAGCGCTCGTCCTCAGCTTCGAGGACGACCTGACCCGGGCGACGGGCGGCACGCGCCGGGGCGCCGCCTTCGCCCTGGCCGGCGCCGGCCGCCGCACCGATCCGGTGATGCGGGCGCTCGGGGCGGCCGTCGAGGAGACGGCCTTCGAGCCGACGCTGATCGTCGAGCACGTCGAGGCGCTGCGGCTCCTCGCCTCGCCCCCGGCGGCCGTCGTCGCAGAGGCCGAGGCCGAGGCCGAGCGCGCGGCCCCGGGTGCCGGGACGATCGACGCCGCCCGCGCCCGGGCCGAGGCGCTCGCCCACCTGCGCGCGCGGCTCGAGGCGCCCGACCTGCGGACGCAGGCGGCCGCGTGGATGCTCCTGTCGAAGCTCGGCGAGAAGCCGTCCGTCGAGCCGCTGCGCGAGGCGATCGCCGCGATCCCCGAGCCGGCGCCGGAGCGCGAGGGCGAGCCGGTCGAGTCCTGGCAGTCGACGCAGGTGTGGGCGCCGGTCGGCGTCCTCGTTCAGGCGGGCGACCCGGGCCTCGCGCCGCTCTTCGACTGGATGGCCGCGACCGGCGACCCGATGTCGGCGCGCCGGCTGGCGGGCGCGGCCGGGCTCGCCCGGCTCGGCGAGGAGCGGGGCGAGCGCGCGATCCGCGAAGCGTACGAGAGCGCGGCGCGCGCCGGCGACGATCCCGCGGCCCACCTCGCCCTCTTCGCGGCCGCCGTCGCGCAGACGCGCTCGTTCGCGCCGGAGCTCGCCGAGCCGGGTCTTGGGCTCGGTCCCGGGATCGCCTACCAGGCGGCGATCGCGCTCGGCGAGATGGGCGCCGCCGACGCGAAGCCGGCGCTCGAACGCGCGGCCACGCAGGCCGAGGACAGGCCCGTCCAGGTCGCGGCCCGCTACGCCCTGGCGCGCTTCGGCGACGAGAAGCCGCTCACCGGCCTCATCTCGACGGCCCGGGCGCGCGAGGCTCGCGATGTCGCCCTCGCCGCCGAGGCCATCCACTTCCTCGGGCGGCTGAAGGGGAACGCCCGGGCGCAGGACGCCCTCGTCGACCTGCTCGGTGACCCGGCGCCGTACGTCCGGATGGCCGCCGCCACCGCTCTCGCCGAGAACCCGAGCCGGAGCGCGGGCGTCTTCGTGGCCGATCGCCTGAAGCGGCTCGGACCGACGTCCGCCGGCGACGAGTCGAGCGGCGCCGCGCGCGAGCGCACGCTCCTCGTGCGGGCGCTCGGCGCCTGCGGGGTCGATGCCCGCGGCGTCGCGCCCTGGGTCGACGACCGCGCCCCCTCGATCCGGGCGGCGGCCGCGGTCGCGCTCGCCCGCGTGGCGCCGCAGGACGAGCGCGCGCTCCCGGCGCTCTTCGCGGCCTTCCTGGCGACGCGCGCATCGCCCACGGACTGGGCGGGCACCGCGGACACGACCCAGGACCCGGCCTACTGGATCGTGAAGCTGACGGGCGAGCTGGCGCCGGACAAGGTCGTGGATCGGCTGGTCCCGAAGCTTCGCGTGCGTCTCCCCGACGGGCCGCCCGAGGAGCACCGGCGGCGGGCGCTCGAGTCGACGCGCGTCGTGCTCGAGGCGCGCCTCGCGGCGCTCCTCGAGCCGGGGACGGTCGTGGTCGACGACCGCGCGATCGAGCTCCGGGTGCTGCTCCGCCCGGCGCTCGCGGGCGAGGACCTCGCGAGCGTCGCGCGCGTGCTCGGCGAGCCGGGCTCGCTCGAGCTGAGGCTCATGGGCGCGCCCGGTGACTCGCCGGTCCTGACGGGGGAGCACGTGAAGGAAGCCCGGGTCACGCCCGACGAGTTCTTCGCCCCCGCCGTCCAGGTCACGTTCACGGCGGAGGGCGCGGCCCGGGTCGCGGCGTTCTCGGAGAAGAACATCGGGAAGCAGGTCGTGTTCTCGATCGGCCGGCGCTTCCTCACGGCGCCCGTGATCCGGGGCCGCATGGGCGAGATCGCCGTGATCACGGGGGACTTCACGGCGACCCAGGCCCGGGAGCTGGCGGCGATCATCGGCTCGGGCGACGGCCTGCCGCTCACGCCGGTCCGCGTCGAGCCCCTCGAGTTCTGAAGCAGAGACTCAGTCCCGGTGCCGGATCGCCAGGACGCTCGTCCGGGGGATCGCCCGCCGCGTCCCGTCGTCGAGCTCGACGGTCGCGAAGGCCGAGTCCACGCCCACGAGCCGGCCCTCGACCGGCCCGGCGTCCGTCATGACCGTCACCCGCGGCGGCGGCGGCGAGCGGAAGGCGAGGAAGGCGGCCACCCCGCCGCCGGCGAGGGCCAGGAGGGCGACCAGCGCCCACCGGAGACGGCGCTTCGGGCGCGACGGAGGGTCCGCGAGCCCTGCGCGGGCCGCGCGGGCCGCGGGGGCCGCCGGAGCCGCGAGAGCCGCGACCGGCGTCGCCGCCGGCGTGTCGTCGGCGCCGACGAGCCCGCGGAGCGCCGCCTCGTCGCCCGCGGGCGGCACGACCGCGTCGAGGGCGGCCGTCATCGCCTCCGCCGACGCGTATCGCCGCGCCGGGTCCTTCTCGAGGGCGCGTCGCACGACCTCCTCGAGCCCCGCCGGCAGCGGCCCGGGCGCGCGGGCGGAGAGCGGCGGCGGCGCCGCCTCGGCGTGCAGGCGCAGGACGGCCACGGGGTGCTCGGCCGCGAACGGCGGCGCCCCGGCGAGCATCTCGTAGAGGACGACGCCGGCGCCGTACAGGTCGCTCGCCGGGCCGGCCGGGCGGCCCTCGGCCTGCTCCGGCGACAGGTAGGCGGGCGTGCCGATCGCGTGGCCCGTGTGCGTGAGGCGCGTCGCCGAGGCCGCGTGGACGAGGCCGAAGTCGGCGACCTTGACGTCGCCCCCGCGCCCGACGAGGACGTTCGACGGCTTCAGGTCGCGGTGGACCAGCCCGCGGGCGTGCGCCGCCGCGAGCGCCGCCAGCATGCGGCGCGCGACCGCGGCCGCCTCCCCGGCCGCGAGCGCCCCGCGCGCGGCGAGCAGCCCGGCGAGGCTCCGCCCCTCCACGAGCTCCATGGCGTAGAAGAGGCAGTCGGGCTCGCGCCCGACCCCGCCGCGGAGCGCGACGATCGCCGGGTGCCGCAGCTCGGCGAGCGCCGACGCCTCGCGCTCGAACCGGGCGAGGGCCGTCCGGTCGAGCGACGGGTCGGCGGCCAGGACCTTCACGGCCACCGGCTCGCCCGTGCGCTCGTCGCGAGCCGCGTAGACCGTCCCCATCCCCCCGCGGCCGATCGTCCGCTCGAGCCGCCACCGCCCGCCGAGGAAGCGCCCGCCCGCCGGCGCGGCCGGACCGGGGCCGACGCTCACGGGGCGCCTCCGCCGCCCTTCGGGGCCGGCGGCGCCGGCTCGAGGCCGTACGCCTCGATCCGCGCGTAGAGCGTCTTCCGGTCGATCCCGAGCACCTCGGCCGCTCGCTTCTTGTTCCAGCCGGTCGAGGCGAGGACGGACGCGATGTGGCGCCGCTCGACGTCGGCGAGGGGGGCGAGCCCGGACGCCGGCCCCGCGTCGGGCGCGGGCGCCGGGAGGGGCAGGTCGGCCGCGCGGATGCGCCGGCCGTCGCCGAGGATCAGCGCCCGCTCGAGGGCGTTCCTGAGCTCGCGGACGTTGCCCGGGAACGCGTGCCCGCGCAGGCGCTCGAGGGCGTCCGGCTCGAGCGCGGCCGGGCGCCCGCCGCGCTCGCGCGCCAGGCGCTCGAGGAGCGCGCGGGCGAGCGGCTCGAGGTCCTCGGGTCGCTCGCGGAGCGGCGGGAGCGCGACCTCGACGACCGCCAGCCGGTAGAGCAGATCCTCGCGGAAGCGCCCCTCGGCGACGAGCGCCCGCAGGTCGCGGTTCGTCGCGGCGAGGAGCCGGACGTCGGCCCGCAGCGCCTCGACGCCGCCGACGCGCCGGAAGTCGCCGGTCTCGAGGACGCGCAGGAGCTTCGCCTGGGTCGCGGCCGCGAGCTCGCCCACCTCGTCGAGGAAGAGGGTGCCGGCGGCGGCCAGCTCGAAGAGGCCCTTGCGGCGCGCGACCGCGCCCGTGAAGGCGCCGCGCTCGTGGCCGAACAGCTCGCTCTCGAGGAGCGTCTCGGGGAGGGCGGCGGCGTTCACGGCGACGAAGGGACCGCGGGCGCGCGGAGACCCGTCGTGGAGGGCGCGGGCGACGAGCTCCTTCCCGGTGCCGCTCTCGCCCGTCACGAGGACCGGCGCCCGCTCCGGCGCGGCCCGCCGGACCAGGGCGACGACCCGGCGCATGGCCTCGCTCTCGGCGACGAAGACGGGCGCCGGGAAGAGCCCGCCCCCCTCGCGCACGGCCGCCGAGGCGACGTCCTCGAGCGCCGCGACCACCGGCCCGAGGAGGCTCGCGAGCGCCGCCCAGCCTTCGGGGTCCGGCGCGGGCGGTCCCTCGACGTAGACCAGCCGCGGCGGCCGCCCCCCGGGCGACGGCACGGGCAGGGCCAGCGCCCCGGCCGGGACCGCCGACCCGGGCCCGGCCGGGCCGGCGAGCACGAGGGCCCGCCCGCCCGCGGCCGACCTCGCCTCCGGCGGCACGGCGGGCGGGCGGTCGCCGGCCGCCGCCAGGGCCACGCGCCCATCGCCGCCGACGAGGACGGCCCGCGCCCCCCCGAGCCCCGCGATGGCCCGCGCGAGCGCCGCCTCGAGGGCCGCCCGCGGCCGGCCCCACCGGGCGCCGGCCAGGATGGGGCCGATCGCGGCCAGCGTCCGGAGGCTGTCGCGCGCCGGACGGACGGCCGCGGGCGCCGGCTCCGCGGCGAGCGCCGCCGGCGCCGCGTCGCCCGTCGCGAACGCCCGCGTGATGCTCGACGGCGGCCCGTCGGGCGACGCCTCGCGCCCGAGGCCGAGGACCTCCGCCTCGTCCGGGAGCAGGCGGAGGACCGTCTCGCCGATCCGGATCCGGTCGCCGGGCCGGAGCGGCGCCGAGCCCGTCAGGCGCACGCCGTCGAGAAGCGTGCCGTTCCGGCTTCCGAGGTCCTCGAGGACGAGCCCGCCGGCCCCCGCCGCCGCCCCCTCGGCCGGCGCTGCCGGCCGGATGAGGGCGTGGCGCCGCGAGGCGTGCGGGTCGTCGACGAGCACGTCGCACCCGACCTCGCGCCCGAGCGCGACCTCGCGCCCGACGGGGAGATCGAAGACGGCTCCGCGCGCCGGCCCTTCCTCGAAGACGAGCACCGCCACGCCCGAAGTATACGCGCGTCCGCCCCCGCCTCGAAACCCCGCGGACGCGACGTTCCGTTGCATCCGGGAGGAAAGCCAGGGCTCAGAGGCTGTGAGTCTATCGACTCACAGCCTCTGGCCTATGTGCAGGGGGGGCTTCGCGCCCCCCCTCGGCCGCCAGGCAGAGCCTGGCGGCCTCACCCCGCCCGCGGAGAGGGGCTTCGCCCCTCTCCCGGCGCAAAG
>Ga0187892_10004774_pt1 | contig 22264 bp, 19 predicted proteins | sample MA1701073metaG_FD_139345 | JGI IMG/M metagenome (GOLD analysis project Ga0187892, IMG submission 139345) | Bio-ooze microbial communities from a basaltic lava cave in the Kipuka Kanohina Cave System on the Island of Hawaii, USA - MA170107-3 metaG ... | reverse complement strand
GATCTTCAATTCCACAACCCTCCTCTCCCAGCCGGATCTCGAGGGGACTCCCTATTCTACCGCGGCTCCGCGGAGGAGATCGAGGGGCGCGGCAGGCTACGCGCGCCCGGGGTCGTCCGATCCGAGCCGGGCTCGGAGGGCGTCGATCTCCTCGCGCAACCGCTTCACCTCCGCGGCGAGCTTCGGCAGGCGGGAGAGGTGCGCGTTCTGGATCTTGACGTCCTTGATGGGGCGCGCCGGCGTGCCCCAGTAGACGCTTCCGGCGGGCACTCGCTTGCGGCTCAGCACGCCGCAGTGGGCGCCGACGACGGCGCGGTCCTCGATCGTGCAGTAGTCGCCGACCCCGACCTGGCCCGCGATCGTCGCGCGGCGGCCGATGGAGGCGCTTCCGGCGATCCCCGTCTGCGCGGAGAGGGTGGAGTGCTCGCCGATCCGCACGTTGTGGCCGATCTGGCAGAGGTTGTCGATCTTGACCCCCTCGCCGACGACCGTCTGGTCGAGGGCGCCGCGGTCCACGCAGGTGTTGGCGCCGATCTCGACGTCCGAGGCGATGATCGCGCGGCCGACCTGCGGGATCTTCACCTGCCGTGCGCCGTCGAAGACGAACCCGAAACCGTCGGAGCCGATGACCACCCCCGCGTGGATCGTGACGCGGTCGCCGACGTCCGTGTCCGGATACAGCACGACCCTCGGAAAGAGGACGCAGTCGTCGCCCACGCGGCATCCCTTGCCGACGTAACAGCCCGGATAGAGGACGGTGCGGCGGCCGACTCGCGCCCCCGACTCGACGAGGGTCCACGCGCCGATCGCGACGCCGTCTCCGATCCGTGCGCCCGGGTCGACGATCGCGGTCGGGTGGATCCCGGGGGAGGGGAGCTCGCGCGGGAACATCCACTGGGCCACCCGAGCGAACGCGACGCGCGGGTTCTCGACGACGATCACGGTCCGGCCCGGGAACTCCCCCGAGGAGACGAGCACGCACGACGCGCCGCTCGCCGCGATGCGGTCCATGTACTTTTCCTCGGCATACGCGAGAGTGCCCGCCCCCGCGCGCTCGAGGCTGGCGACCCCTCGGATCACGAGGGCGCGATCGCCGCGAAGGGCCCCGCCGACGAACTCGGAGATCTCCTGCACGGTCTTCATGAACTTCGGCCTCGCATGCTCGCCGGATCATACCGTCCGCGCCGCGTTCACTCCGCGAGGGCGTGTGGCGCGAAGACTCGTTTCTCCGGTATCCTCGGCCTACCCCCCCTTCGAGGTCTCGGCGCGCTCCGCTCTCTCGCGCCCGGGCCGGATCGGATTCCCATGCTCATGGCGCTCTCCGGCGCGGCCGGCGGACTCCTCGCGGTCGCCCTCGCCTCTCCCGTCTTCTCGACGCCGGTCCCGCAGGAGGGGGACGTGGAAGGGAAGAGGGATCCGAGCCGGATCGGCCATTCGGCGCACGGGCCGGCCTTCGACGAGGGGCCGAGGCAGAAGCCGTGGCGGATGGAAGGGATCGGTCGGTCCCACTTCCCGATCACGACCTCGGTGCCCGAGGTTCAGGAGTGGTTCGACCAGGGGAACACGCTCCTCCACTCGTTCTGGTTCCTCGAGGCGGAGCGCGCCTTCCGATGGTGTCTCAAGCTCGACCCCGAGTGCGCGATGGCCTACTGGGGTCTCGCGCGATCCACGGGTCGCGGCTGGACGTTCACGGAGCGCGCCGAGGAGTTCCTGAAGGAGGCGGTCCGTCGCAAGGAGAAGGTGACGGAGAGGGAGCGCATGTACATCGAGGCCTGGCAGAAGGCTTACGTTCCGGCCCTGTCGGGGGCCCTCGAGGTGCTCCAGAGGAGCGAAGAGGAATCGGAGGGGCGCTTCGAGGTGCTCGCCGAGGAGATCGAGAAGATCGCGCTCGCCCATCCGGACGACGTGGAGGCCAAGGCCCTCCACGTGCTCTACTCGCTCTACCGCTCGAGCCGGCTCGGCAACGACGGGGTCCTGCGGCAGGTCCTCGCCGCCGCGCCGGATCATCCCGGCGCGCACCACTACCGCATCCACAACTGGGACGGCCCCGACGGGGCGCAGGCGCTCGACAGCTGCGAGCGCTACGGTCGCGTGGCGTGGAAGGTCGGACACGCGAACCACATGCCGGGGCACATCTACAGCGGGATCGGGATGTGGCACGAAGGGGCCATCTGGATGGACTCGGCGACCCGCGCGGAGAGGGCCTACATGAAGGAGAGGATGATCCTCCCCTTCCAGGACTGGAACTACGCCCACAACCGCAACTACCTCTCCTACATCCAGGAGCAGCTCGGAATGGCCGATGCGGCGCTCGAAGGCGCCCGCCAGCTCATCGCGGCGCCGCTCGATCCCGACTACAACGACCCCGACGGCGGGAGGGACAGCGTCCGCGAGGAGGGAATGGAGGCGCTCCTCCGCGGTCTCGTCAAGTTCGAGCGCTGGGACGAGATCCTCGCCGAGGGCACGATCCCCTGGCGCGACCATCCTCGGGACGACGTCTGGCGGGCCTACGCCCGAGCCCTCGCGCATCTCGGGCGGGGCGAGCTCGCCGACGCGATCGATCGCATGATCGAGCTCTCGGATCTCGGAAAGGGGGCCAAGGGGAGCGCGAAGAGGTTCCACGCTCGCATGCTCGAGGAGGTGGGTGCGCTGATCGCCGTCGCGCGCGGAGAGGAGCTCGAAGGGATCGAGCGACTCACTCGCGCGGCGGAGAAGCAGCGGGAGGGCTTCCACCGCGAGAACGACCCGCCGACCTATCCGCGGTTCCTCTACGACGTGCTCGGGGAGCTGTACCTCGAGAGGGGGAGCCCCGGCCTCGCGGCCGCCGCCTTCGAGAAGGCTCTCGAGACGGTGAAGAACGACGGCTTTGCCCTCTCCGGGATGGTTCGTTCGAGGGCGGCGATCGGAGAGCGCGAGGAGGCCGCCCGGTACTTCGGGAGGCTCCTCTTCGTCTGGTCGAGCGCGGATCAAGGCCTGCGGTGGATGGAGGCGGCGCGGGCGACGGGGATCCCGGCGGAGCCCTCGGACGAGTCCCCCGCGGCGCAACGGAACTACGGCACCGAGGTGCTCGCGGATCGGGGGCCCGAGCGATGGGAGTCCTACGACGCGCCGGAGCTCGATGCGCTCGACTCGAGGGGTGAGCGAGTCACCCTCGAGGAGTACCGCGGCCGAAACGTCGTCCTCGTCTTCTTCCTGGGCGAGGAGTGTCCCCACTGCGTCGACCATCTCGCTGCCCTCGGCAAGCGCAGCGGGGAGTTCGCCGGGGTCGATGCGGACCTCCTCGCGATCAGCCGCGACACGCCCGAGGAGAACGCCGTGTCGCTCCGGATGGGGGAGCTGCCTTTCCGCCTCCTCTCCGACGTCGGCTTCGCGAACGCGCGGCGCTTCCACTCCTACGACGACTTCGAGGAGATGGAGCTCCATTCGACGATCCTGATCGACCGTCGGGGCCGCGTGCGCTGGGCACGGACGGGGGGCGACCCCTTCATGGACGTCGACTTCCTCCTCGAAGAACTCCGGGATCTCGGCCCCGAGCCGGTTCCAGGGGAGAGTGCCGCCGTCGAAGCGACGGCATCGACCGAGCGCTGACGGCTGGACTCGCTACCGGACGCGCCCGAACCCTCCGACGACGGCTCCGCCCCAGTCCCCTTCGTTCGCCGCGAGCTCGATCCGAGCGCGCATCGCGAGGGCCTGGGCGTTCTCCGGGTCGTCGGCGAGGATGCGGTTCACGTTCCCCGTCGCCGCGTTGAAGTTGCTTCGGACGACGTAGAGGCTCGCCTGGCTCAGGAGGCTGCTCGTGCGGTACTCCTGCGCCTCCGCGACGAGGGCGTGCGCCTCGTCGGCGAGGACGCGATCGTCGGGGCTCCCCTCCATCAGTTTCCCGGCGCCCTTCTCCGCCGAGTCGAACGCCTGGATCGCCTGGTCGAAGGCCCCGATCGCGCGCGCCGCCTTGTCCGATGCGAGGAGGGCCTGGCGATGCATCGACTTGCCCCGGTCGACCGTCTTGCGGACCGGCTCGAGGCTCTGCTCGCGCCGGGCGGACGAGGCGGCGTCCGCTCGGGCCTCCTTCGCCCTCGCCGCGTCCTCCTTCCTCTTCTCGACCGTGCCCTCGACGAGATCGACGAACTCGGCCTTCTGCGCGTCCGTCAGCCGGCTCGGGTTCGCGGAGAGGATCTGCGAGACGATGAAGCGAGCGTCCTGGATCCGGCCGTCCTCGAGCATCTGGCGGAGCAGCCGGTCGAGGACCGTGACGGCTCGGGCGACGAGGCGATGCTCGAAGTCCGGCGCGAGGCGCTGGTCGTTCGCGAGGTCGCGCGCCTTGAGGAGCTCCCGCCGAGCGGCGTCGACGAGCCCGTTCTCGATGGCGAACTCCGCGAGCTTCACGTGGGCCTGGACGTCGTCGGCCGGCGAGGTCGCCCGCAGGAGATTGAAGGCGGAGTGGGGGACGAAGTCGGAGATCTTCCGCGTCGTCTCCGCGGTTCCGCCCGTGACGTGGGCGCGCAGCCGAACGCTCTCTCCTTCGAGGCCGAGGACCTCCGCCCGGATCTCGGTCTTGTCCTTGAGGACGTAGGTCCGGATCCCCTGCGCGGGGGCGAGGAGAAGGGGGAGGACGAGGAGGGGATTCATGGATCGGTCTCCTTCGGTTACCGCCCGCGCTCGCAGGTGCAGAGCGGGTTCTGGCACTCGGCGTTCCCTGCCCGGCACCCGGCGGTGCAGCCGAGGACGTCGTGCTCCGGTTTTCCGCACTCGCAGGCCTGGAGGTACTCCTTCCTCAGGCTTCGCTCGGCGCAGGCGGGGAAGAAGGCGATCGCCGCCACCATGGCGAGCAGCCACCATCGGGACGAAGAGAGGATTCGTTTCATGATTCGGAGCGGGACGGGGAACCGGGGACTATAACGACCCGGTGCGGCGATTTCTTCCCCGCCTCGCACCCCGCCGCCGTCGCTCCGGGAGGGCGGTCGGGGCGGGAGACGCCCTCGGGGTCTTCCTGGCGAGCCTCCCTGCGGCGAGGATTCCGCGATGCGCTCTCACCTCCTTTGCCTCGTTTTCGCGCTCGGGGGGCCGGCGATGGCGGCGCAAGAGCCGACCTCGCGCCCTCGCCTCGGGCTCGTCCTGAGCGGAGGAGGCGCGCGGGGGATCGCGCACATCGGCGTCCTCAAGGTCCTCGAGGAGCTGCGCGTCCCCGTCGACTGCATCTCGGGGACGAGCATGGGCTCGATCATCGGGGGGCTCTACGCGTACGGCCTCTCCCCGGAAGAGATCGAGCGGTGGGTGACGACCGTCGACTGGCCCTACATCCTCCAGGACTACCCGAGGCGCACCGACCTCACGATCCGGCGGAAGCAGGAGGAGTACGAGTTCCTCGTGCAACTTCGGGTCGGCGTCCGCGACGGGAAGGTCGCGCTCCCGAAGGGTCTCCTCCAGGGGCAGAACCTCGGCCTCGTCCTCGACCAGCTCGCGCTCGAGGCGCACGAGGTCGCCTCGTTCGACGACCTCCCGATCCCGTTCCGATGCGTCGCCGCCGACATCGCGGACGGCAGCCGGGTCGTCTTCGACCGCGGCGATCTCCCCCTCGTGCTGCGCTCGAGCATGGCGCTCCCGGGGATCTTCTCGCCGGTCGCCTGGGAGGGCCGGCTCCTCGTCGACGGCGGCATCGTCGACAATCTCCCGGTCGAGGCTGCGCGAAGCATGGGCGCGGTGCGACTCATCGCCGTCGACATCGGGACGCCGCCCGACAAGCTCGAGGAGCTGCACGACCTCTTCGGGATCACCTCCCAGATGATCTCGGTCCTCACCGAGAAGTACGTCATCGATGCGGTGAGGTCGCTCACGCCGCAGGACGTGCTCATCCGTCCCGAGCTCGGCGATCCCTCGGCGGCCGACTTCGAGCGCGGAGCCGAGTTCATCCGGATCGGGACCGAGTGGGCGCGCCGGCACGCCCAGGAGCTGGCGAGATTCTCCGTCCCGGCCGAGGAGTACGAGCGCTGGCGCGCGCGCCAGCGCCGCACGCCGATGCCGATGCCCGTCGTGGACGAGATCCGGATCGAGACGACGCCCCGGATCCGCCCGGAGGTCGTCGCGGCGATGCTCACCACGAAGGAGGGGGACACACTCGATCTCCTCCGCATCCAGCGCGACTTCGAGCGCGTCTACGGCACGGACCTCTTCGAGAAGGTCCGCTTCCGCCTCCTCCGACAGCCGACGGGCCGGTACGTGCTCGAGATCAAGGCCGACGAGAAGAGCTGGGGGCCGGGGTATCTCCGCTTCGCGTTCGACACGTCGACCGACTTCGACGGCGAAGGCGCCCTCACGCTGGGCCTCAATTACACCCACACCTCGATCGGCGAGACCGACGCCGAGTGGCGGACGAAGGCCACCCTCGGCACGCACACCTCGTTCGGCACGGAGTGGTTCCAGCCGGTCGATTCGAGCCGCCGGCTCTTCGTCGCGCCGGCGATCCTCTACGAGAGATTCCCCGGCCGAGCGGAGATCGGGGGCTCGCAGGCGGACTTCCTCGTCCAGCGCGGGGGAGGACGGCTCGACGCCGGCGCGCACTTCGGGGGGTGGGGGGAGCTTCGCTTCGGCATCGACTTCCAGCACGGCGATCTCGACTTCGACGAGGTCCACCCTTCAATCGAGGGAGACTTCGACGACAACGGGCTCCACGCGAGCTTCGAGGTCGACACTCTCGACGCCTCGGTCTTCCCCTCCGAAGGCGTGCGGGCCCGGACGACGTGGAAGCGCCGCTTCGAGTCGCTCGGCGCGGACGAGGACTTCGAGGTCGTGGGCGTCATGGGCTACGCGGTCCACACCCTCGCCGATCAGACGATCGGCCTCCTCGCCCGGCTCCAGTTCGAGACGGGCGGGCAGACGCAGCCCTCGGAGGCCTTCCGGGTCGGCGGCCTCTTCCGTCTCTCCGGCCTCGGCCCGATCGCGGTCGCCGGGCCCGAGGGAGGCCTCGTCTCGCTCATCACCTACCGCGACGTCGGGGGAGTCTACCTGGGTGGATCCGTCGAAGCGGGAGGCGTCTGGGATGGGTGGGACACGATCAACAGCCACGAGGTCGTCTTCGGGGGAAGCGTGTTCTCGGGCGTCTCGACGCCGATCGGACCGATCTACCTCGCGTACGGCTGGGCGGAGAACGGCGAGAAGTCGGCCTATTTGATCATCGGGCAGATCTTCTGACCGAGTCTCAGCGTCCGGCGGGCGACGCGGCGAGGCCGCGCAGGTCCGACTCGAGCCGCTCGAGGATCGTCTTCAGGCCCGCGTTCCAGCCGGCGAGGAGAGCCTCGGGATTTCCCGCGCCCGCCTCCTCGCTCGCCGCGTAGTCCCGGTGGAAGGCGAGGGCAGGCTCTTCCGCTCCGGCCCGTACGACGAAGACCTGGATCTCGAGGACCGCACGCGCAGGAGTCGCGCGGAAGTCTCCGTAGAGGGCGGAAACCGTCCCGTCGAGAACGAGAGCGGGCTCGGGGTTCCCCCCGGGGCCGACTACCGCGGAGAAGATCCCGGCGTGTCGGAGCCAGCTCCGCGCCTCCTGCGTGATCAGCGACGCCGGCGCCGGAGATCCGTGGCCAGCTCCGAGGCCGCCGCGTACCGGCGGGCGCGATCCCGCTCGAGGGCCTTGAGGGCGATCGCGTCGAGGTCGCCGGCGACGCGACGGGCGAGCGCCTCCGTCGTCGTCCGGCGCCCCTTCGCGACGGCTTCCCGCTCGTCCGCGGGGAGCGACCGGATCCGCCGGCTCGGCGCCCGAGGATCCTCGTTCGCGAGCGCCGAGACGATCCCCGTCACGGAGTCCTCGCGGAAGGGAGGGCCCCCGGTGAGGATCTCGTAGAGGATCGCGCCGAGCGCCCAGACGTCCGTGCGCGTGTCGACCTCCCCCTTCGGGTCCGCCTGCTCCGGGCTCATGTACCTCCAGGTGCCGACCAGCTTCCCGAAGACGGTGTGGTACGGGGCGGCGAGGGACTCTCCGGCCACCGCCCGCGCCACGCCGAAGTCGATGATCTTCGGCACGGGGCGCCCGTCGCGGAGCGGGACGAGCACGTTCGCGGGCTTGAGATCGCGGTGGATCACCCCCTTCTGGTGCGCGTGCTGGACGGCGTCGCAGACGGGGAGGAAGAGGCGGATCCGCTCCTCGACCGTGAGCCTCGCCCGATCCGCGTAGAGATCGAGCGGCGGCCCGGGGCAGTGCTCCATCGCGAACCAGGGGAGCCCCGATTCCGTCGAGCCCGCCTCGTAGATCTCCGCGATGTTCGGGTGGTTCATCCGGGCGAGCGCCTGCCGCTCCCCCGCGAAGCGGGCGAGGACTTCCCCGCTCGCCATCCCGAGGCGGATCGTCTTGAGGGCGACGCGGCGGCGCACCGGCGCTGCCTGCTCGGCGAGATGGACGGTTCCCATTCCCCCCTCGCCGAGGACCTCGAGGAGGCGGTACGGACCGACGCGCCGCTCCTCGGGCTCCTTCTCGCCGAACGGCGCCTTTGCCAGAATGCCCTTCGTCCCCCGCGCCTCCTCGGCGAGGAGCTCGGCGGCGCGCGCGCGGATCTCGGGGTCGTCCGCGGCGTGGGCCTCGACGAACGCCGCTCGCTCCGCGGGATCGACGTCGAGGGCCCTGCGGAACAGCTCCGCGACGCGCCGCTCCCTCTCCGCGTCGAGCACGACGCTACCGGCCGCCGCTCACCTCTCCGGCGTGTACCAGATCGGGCTCGTGTACGCGCGCTCCTGGAGCGTCATCCTCGCTCCCTCGGGCGGCTTCACGCCGAACCGCTTCGCGTCGTAGGCCGTCCAGCGCGGCGTCGGGATCTCGAGCACCCTCGCGTAGTAGAAGGCGCGGAGCGCCGGATCGAAGTCCGGATCCTTCCAGACGGCGATCAGCTCTGGATCGCCGATCGTGTTCGTCCAGGTGGCGTTCGCGAGGTCGACCGTGCTCCCGACCGGTGGCAGGTTCCCGCTCGCGTCGACCTTGCGCTTCTCCGCGTCGCCCCAGGCGACGTCGTGGATCTTCTCGTGCGTATGGCCCTTGGCTTCCAGCCACCCCTTGACGATCTGGATGCGGTCGAGGTTCGCGCCGATCGGGTCCTTGAGCGCCGCGACGAGGAAGGTCGGCGACTTTCCCTCGGGCGCGTCGCTCAGGTCGCCTCCCATCGGCACGCCCTTCGCGTAGCCGACGGACGCCGGAAGACGGTTCATGGCATCCGCCGGCTCGAAGTCGAATCCGCCGAAGAAGCGGACGATCATGCGGGGGCCGGTCGTCGCATAGGTCTCCTTCCGCTCCATCGCATCCCAGATCGACTCGCGCGTGTTCTCGGCCGCCCAGACGGCGGCGTAGCCGGCGGACGCGACCTCCCAGTCCATGATCCCACGCCCGTCTTCGGATTGTCGAAGAAGGGCTTCGTCATCCGCTCCGGGCTGGGCTCCTGCGGGGTCGTCTTGCCGAAGAAGTTCTCTTCCTCCACGGCCGAGAGCCCGGTGTGCGAATCGGTGCTGCCGACGAGGCCGAACTTGTAGGGATTCGTGCCGAGCCCCGCCTCGAGCTTCAGGCCGTTCCGGTAGGCCGAGCGGAGGTACTCGAACTCGAGCATCTCCGGCTTCTTCGCGGCGCTGCCGTCGAGGTTCCCCTTGTCCCACGTCTCGAAGTCGGCGAACTCGTCGTTCGGCGAGAGGAGGGGGTGCGTCTCGCCGTCGCCCTTCGTCTGCGTCGCCTCGTAGAGCCTCTCCCACTTGTCGCGCTGCTCGGCGTACTCCTGGTCGACCGGCCTGCCCGTGAACGACTCGACCAAGGGGAACATGGCCCCGTTGGACAGGTTGCCGTTGTGTGCGATCGCCAGGACGTCGCCGCCGGTCTTCTCCTCGTAGGCGGCCATCCACTTCCAGAGATCGCGCGGATTGTCGCTGCCGAGCGGCGGGATCGTGGTGTAGGGCTCGACGCGGCTCGCCTTGTCGGCATCGTCGCGGAAGACGACGTTGCGGTGGAGGTTGATTCCGCCCGTGTTCGAGGTCCACTCGAACCCGATGAAGGCGGTGAAGCGGCCCGGCTCGTTGGACTCCTCCGCGGCCTTGATCGTCTCCTGCCAAGCCCCGCGGTAGGCGGGCGTGCCGGGCAGGGGCAAGATCGCCTTCGAGATCGTTCCCTTGCCGAAGCTCGTGATGATCTCGATGGCGGCCTGCGGCCCCTCGCCGGAGTGGACCATCTGGTTCCACCGGCGCCCCTGGGGATCCGGCATGATCTTCGGATCGCCGCCGAGGACCATCGGGAAGAACCCCATGCCGTCCGAGTGGTCGGCGACGACGAGGAAGTCGAGAGGGCGGGAGAGTTTCGCGCGCTGCCCGCTGGAGGAGGTGACCTCCCCGCCGCGGGCGAAGCGGTAGGCGTCGCGCGGAGTCAGGCGGCATCCGAAGGCGCCGGCGTCCATCGAGAATCCCGTGTGGAGATGGGTGTCGCCGAAGAGGGGGCGCATCGGGAAGTTGCGGCCGGCGTAGGGGGAGTAGGAGGGCTTGGTGGGATGCCCTCTCTCCGCCGTCGCCCGGTCCGGGGCGCCGAGCCCGCCCTGCGGGGCGGCATGCGACCCCGCCGCGAGGCCGGCGGCCGCGAGGGACGCGAGGGTTCCACGGATTCCGGTCATCGTCATCGCGATCTGGTCCTTTCCTGAAGCGTGCGATCCGTCCGTGTCGCGCGGATGCTCTCCGGAACGGGTCCCGGCGGCAAGCGCCGGACGGGGCGGTCGGACTACGCCATCTCCCGCTGGAGCCAGGATCGGGCGAATCGCCAGTCGCGCTCGGCCGTGGCGAGGGAGACGCCGGCGACCTCCGCGACCTCCGGGAGGGAGAGCCCGGCGAAGAAGCGGAGCTCGACGATCTTCGCCGGGCGCTCGTGCGCGGCCTCGAAGCGGCCGAGCGCCTCGTGGAGGGAGAGGAGGTCGTCGATCGGGACGCCGGGGAGGACCTCGGGAAGATCCTGCGCGAGACCCTCCTTCCGGGAGGCGTCCCTCTTGCGGGTCGCCTTCCGTCGCGCCTGCTCCACGAGGATGTTCCGCATCGCGTTCGCGGCCGCCCCGAAGAAGTGCGCCCGGTTCTCGAAGTCGGGCTCCGCTCCCGCGAAGAGACGGATCCAGGCCTCGTGGACGAGGTCGGTCGCCCGGATCGTCTGCGCGGCCGCGCGCCTCGCGACGCGCCCCCGCGCCATCGCCCGCAGCTCCTCGTAGACGAAGACCACGAGCTCCTCGAGCGCGCGACGATCGCCGGCGCCGATCCGCTTCAGGATCGCGGTGATCGGAAGCGGATCGGGGCCGTCGGGGGGAGTCGGCGCCGTTCCCATGCGAGAGGGAATTCTTTCCTCGCGAGGCGACCGTTTCAAAAGGGACGCCGCTCGAGCGCACCGCGTTCGGAACAGACCTCCGGCGCGGCTCGCTACCTCTCCGACAGGCAACTCTCTTCAAGGAGGCTCTCATGAACAAGATCGTCACGTGCGTGTCTCTCGTCCTCGTCTCGTGGGTCGTCGCGGCGCCCGAGGCGGCGGCGCAGGCCGCGTTCCAGGTTCCCGGGACCGGGTGCCCTGGGGATCCGGGCGCCTCCTGTACTCCGCTCCAGGCCGGCCAGCCCTACGTCCTCTCGACGAACGCGTTCGCCGGGAACATCGTCCAGCTCGGGATCCTCACGGTCGGCCCCCAGACTCTGCTCCCGGGAATCGCCGTCCCGGGAGGGTTCATGTGCGTCGGGGGTTGCGTCTGGGCCGGAGTTCCGTGGGCGGTCTACCAGGGGCCTCCCCCGGTGACCATCGCGGGGATCATGCCCCTCTGGCTCGCGGGTTGGACGTTCCGCGTTCAGGCCTCGGGATTCTCGTTCGCGGCGCAATGCTGGCAGCTCAGCACGGCCTGCCAGTACACGGTCCTCCCGTAGGGACGCGCTCGAGACTCGGGGGGGGGATCCCGCGGGATCCCCCCCGCTCTACGTTCCGAGACCGGCGAGGAGCCGCATGACCGGCGCGCTCACCCAGTCGGGATCGTGGAACCGCTCGCCCCAAGCGCGGGGCGTGACGTCCCGGTACTCGTGGAGGGTCTCGTCCGGGACGAATCGGAGCCGCTTCCGCAGCGACGCTCGGACGCTCGGGTCCGCGCCGTGATCCAGCAGAAGACGGGCGAAGGCGTCGTCCTTGCGCCGGCCGACCCTCCAGGGCTGCGAGACGACGCACCCGAAGAGCGCCGTGTGCCCGCCGAAACCGTCCTCGTCGATCGCCGCCCTCGCGTTCGCGTCGGCGCCCCGCTCGAGGAGCCAGCGGGCGATCTCGATCTCGTCGGAATCGACGCAGAGATGGAGGAGCGTCGCGCCGGCGAGCGGCGTCCCGTGGAGTGCGAGCGTCTCGTCGGCGTGGCAGCCGAGCGACGGGGGGTAGATCTCCGCGTGCGAGAACGTCCGCGCAGGCAGGCCCGGATCACGCCGGAGATGGCCCTCGAGCAGGTCGATCCGGCCCCGGTGCACTGCCATCGGCGGGGTGTCCGGCAGCTCGATGCCGCGCTCGGCGAACAGCTCCAGGCACCGGTGCTTTCCCTCGGGATTCCGGCAATAGGTCTCCAGGACCATCGCGACGGGCGCCCGCGGGTCGCCGCGGTCGTCGCGAACCTCGGCGCCCATTTCGAGCAGGAACGCGAGGCCCTGCTCGTTCTGCGTCTCCGCCGGCCCCATGACGGAATCGGGGGCGGGGCGGGCGCCCATCGCAAGGAGCCGCCGTGCGGTCTCGACACGGCCTTGGAGGCACGCACGGTCGAACGCGTGCTGGAGGTCGGTCGCGCCGAGATCGCGGAGCATCGCGAGGATCCGGTCGCGCCCGAGGTTCGCGGCATAGGACATCGGCGGACCCCAGCTGCCCTTCACGCCTCGCGCGTCCTCGTGGAGCAACCTCGGATGCTTCCGCACGAGTTCGCGGACGGCGTCCAGGTCGTCCCGCCAGATCGCGTCCGTCATGCGGCAGGCGAGCACGAGGCGGGGCCAGCTCGGGAGCCCGTAGCTCCGGGCGAGGGCGAGCTGCGCGTCGGCCAGCCGCGCCTCCGCGGGCTCGATCCGCCGGGGATGGTGCTCTCGCAACAGGGCGGCGGCGTACGCATCTCCTCGGCGAGCCGCGCGAAGGAGGTCCTGGGCCTGATGGCGGAGCGGTTCGAGGTCGGGACGGACGGGGAAGTGTCGCGGGGGCATGGCGGTCCTCCCTCCGGTCACCCGGCGCTCGTCGTCGCCCTTCGCACGGCCGACGTCAGTCCCATCGAGAGAAGCGCGGCGGCGCCGAACGCGAGCAGACCCCATTCCGGGCGGATGCGGGATCCGCCCGGCATCGTCTTGGAAGCCACCACGAGGAGGGCGATGACGAAGACGTCGACCATGGAGTACTTGCTGAGCGCCGTGACGGCCTTGAGCATGCCCGGAGGGATCGCGCCGCGAGTCGCGCACCCGAGCACGAGGCGCACGGCGATCAGTTTCGCCACCGGGAACAGGACCGAGAAGACGAGCAGCACGCCCCCGATGAGCACGTCCCCGTCCTCGAAGAGAGCGAGGATCCCGGAGAGGACGGAGTAAGTCTTGGGATCGGGGATCAACCCGGCCGCGCGGGCGATGTCGGTGGCGTCGCCCATGCGAGAGACGAAGGTCATGCAGGGCATCACGAGCCCCGCCGCGAGCATTCCGTGGCAGAGCCAGTTGAGCGTCGCCATCCACCGGGTGGGTCTCCCGGCCGGCTCGGAGGGCCCGGCGGTCACCGGATGAAATGCTCGAGCTGCCGGGTGTCCCGGGGGATGACGCGGAGCGTCGCGCTCTCCAGGCCGTATCGGCCCTCGCGGAGCTGATCTCCCACGCGCAGTTCCGTCATGCCGATCGTGAACTCCTCGATCACGTCGTCGTGGATCGGGTCGTCGTCGAGGATCCGGATGTCGATCGCATCGGACAGCCGCGCCGTGATGAGCGCTCCTTCCTTGATCGTCTCGAGGGAGAGCTTCGCGCCCGTGAGGAGCGCGTACAGCTCCGGAAGCGCGACGTTGCTCCAGGAGGCCACGAGGACGTCCTCGACTTCATGGCTCTCGTAGACGCGGTTGCCGCGCCACCAGATCTCGTAGAAGGGGTCGGGCGCCGCGTTCGAGGAGCTGCCCGAGTCCCACTTTCCGCCGTCGGGCTTCTCGGGCTTGATCCGCGCGACCGCGACCATCACGCGGTAGTCCATCCCCTCGATCAGCTCCGTCCCCTCTCGTTCCGGGCTCGCCGGGGCTTCCGCCTCGCGCTCCGGCAAACGCGAACGCGCGGCGAGGTAGATCCCCGCCACCGCGGCGATGGCCAGCAGGCTCGTCGCGCCCGTCCACAGGAACGACGGAAGAGCCCGTCGCGGCGTCCCGGGGGGCCGAGCTTCCATGACCCGCAGTGTAGCCCCCGAGCCCCGCGACGACTCCCCGGACCCCTCGGCTCGGGCGCGCGCGGCGCGAAGCCCGTCGCCGGGAACACTAGAATCACCCCGTCGCCGAGGCCGTCGGCGGCCCCGGACGCGTGAAATACCTCACCGCTCAGCTCGTCCACCTCTTCGGCCAGCGCGGGACGAAGCGGAACATCAAGATCCTCCTGCGCTTCTTCGCGGCGCTGGCCGCCCTGGTGACCGTCTACAGCACGATCTTCCACTACCTCATGGCGTGGGAGGATCGCCAGTTCACCTGGATCACCGGCTTCTACTGGACTCTCACGGTCATGTCGACGCTGGGGTTCGGCGACATCACCTTCCACAGCGACGTCGGCCGGCTCTTCTCGATGTTCGTGCTCTTCACGGGGATCATCTTCCTCCTGATCCTCCTCCCGTTCACGTTCATCCGGTTCTTCTACGCGCCGTGGATCGAGGCCCAGGCGGCGGCCCGAACGCCGCGGGAGCTGCCCGCCGACACTCGCGGGCACATCATCCTGACGCAATACGATCCGGTCACGGCCGCCCTGATCCGCAAGCTGGAGCAGTTCAACTACGAGTACGTGCTGCTGGTCCCGGAGCTGCACGAGGCGATGCGGCTGCGCGACCTGGACCTGCGGGTCGTCGTCGGCGATCTCGACCACCCCGACACCTACCACCGTGTGCGGGCCGACCGCGCCGCCCTCATCGCCACCACGCAGACAGACATCGTCAACACGAACATCACGTTCACGGTGCGGGAGGTCGCGCCCGACGTGCCGATCGTCTCCACGGCCGCGACCGCGACCGCGGTGGACATCCTGGAGCGGGCGGGCGCGACGTGGGTCCTGCGGCTCGGCACCATGATGGGCAAGGCCCTGACCCGGTGCACGGTCGGCGGCGACGCCGTCACCCACATCGTCGGCCGGGTCGACGAGCTCCTGTTCGCCGACGCCAACGCCGCGCGGACGCCCCTGGTGGGCAAGGCGCTACGCGAGAGCCGCCTCAGCGAGCTGGGGGTCAGCGTGATCGGCCTCTGGGACCGCGGCGAATTCCAGTACGCGACGCCCGACACCGTCGTGGGCCCGAACTCGATCCTGGTGCTCGCGGGCTCGGCGGATCAATTCCTGAACTACGACGAGAGGTTCGTGATCTACAACGTTTCCGTGAAGCCGGTCGTGATTCTCGGCGGCGGCCGGGTGGGGAGGGCGGCGGCCAATGCGCTGACGGCCCGGAAAGTGAACTGGCGCATCGTCGAGCAGGTGCCGGGGCGGGTGCCGGACGCGGAGCGCACGATCCTCGGCGACGCCGCCGACGTGGAGGTCCTCCAGCGGGCCGGGCTCATGGAGGCTCCCGCCGTGCTCATCACGACGCACGACGACAACCTCAACGTCTACCTCACGCTCTACTGCCGGCGCCTGAGACCGGACATCCAGATCGTCAGCCGGGCGACGCTCGAGCGAAACGTGGCGACGCTCCACCGCGCGGGCGCCGACTTCGTTCTCTCCTACGCCTCCATGGGCGCGACGAGCTTGTTCAACCTCGTGAAGCGCAGCCGCATCGTCACGTTGGCCGAAGGCCTCGACGTCTTTCGCCTCGACGTGCCGGCGTCGCTGGAGGGGAAGACGATCGCAGACTCGGGCGTGCGCGAGCGGACCGGCTGCACGATCGTGGCCGTGCGGGGCGAGGACGGGCTCGTGATCAACCCGACGCCGGACACGCCTCTCGTCGTCGGACGCGAGATGATCCTCGTGGGCAGCCCCGAGTCGGAGGAGCGTTTCCTCGAGAGCTTCGTCGAGGAGTGACGGCGCCCGGTCGCCCGCCCGGGTCGCGGTGCGTTCTTCCCGGGTCTCAGGCCCGCGGGCGATCCTCGTAGGGAACGGTCTCTCCGTGCTCGAGGTGCCTTCGCAGGAGCCTGAGGTACGAGGCCCAGCAGTAACTCGAGGTCCGGAAATGATCGTTCGGGCTCGCCCACCCGGTGTGGCGGAACGCGAGACGGGTCGTCGATCCCCGGGCTTCGAGGAGGAACCCGACGCGCGTCCCCGTCCAGTCCTCGTCGGCGCGCGTCATCTCCAGCTCGAGCTCGGAGTCGGGAACGAACCGAGTCACGCGCGCGCGCCATTCGTAGCCGGGCCCAAAGCCGAGGTCGAGCTCGGCGCCGAGGGACGGCCGCCCCGCGGAACGCTTCGTCCACCAGCGGTCGATCCCCTCGGGTGTGCTCACCGCCAGGAACACGCGTCCCGAGGGAGCCTCGATCGTGAGATCGTGGAGGATGTCGGCCATCGCTCGTCCGGGCTGCAGTTCGCCCTCCGAGGGTAGAAGCCGGCGGCGGTCGCTTCCAGGGGGTCGAGGACATCCCGTCGGGAAGAGAATGCCGCGCGGGGCCGATCGGCCTCCGGGGCCGAGCCTGCGAGGGGGGAATCTCCTTGCCCTCGCCATGGTACGATTACGGATGAGGGGGTGGGAGACGCCCACGTCCCCGCGCGTTCCCCGGGAGAGAGTGCCATGGCGCCGCGAAGCAGCTGGAAGGGCTTCCTCAAGCTGAGCCTCGTCTCGGTGCCGGTGAAGGCCTACACCGCCCACGACACCTCCGAGGAAGTCCACCTCAACCAGCTCCACAAGTCCTGCAACAGCCGCATCCGCTACCAGAAGGTCTGTCCCGAGCACGGGGAACTCAAGAGCGACGAGATCGTGAGCGGATACGAATTCGCGAAGGATCAGTACGTCGTCATCGATCCCGAGGAGATCGCGAAGCTCCGCTCCGAGTCGGACAAGTCGATCCATATCGACGGGTTCGTGAAGGCGGACGCGGTCGATCCGATCTACCACGCGGGGAAGACCTACTACCTCTTGCCCGACGGCGTGGCGGGAAACCGCCCCTACTCGTTGCTCCTCCAGGGGATGGTCCAGGCGGGAGTCCAGGCCCTCGCCCACGTCGTCCTCACCGGGCGGGAGCAGCTCGTCCTCGTTCGCCCCGTCGAGAACCTCCTCGCGATCACCGTCCTCCACTACGCGAAGAGCGTGAAGGGGTTCGTGGAGTTCCGGGGCGATGCGCCCCAGGAGGCGGCGGCGAAGGACGAGCTCGCGCTCGCGAAGACGCTGATCCAGGCGTCGACGCTGGAGCGGTTCGACCTCTCCGACTACCCCAACACGTACGTCGAGAATCTGACGAAGATGATCCGGATGAAGATCGACGGGGAGGAGATCGTCCAGGCTCCGGAGCCGGAGACGCCGAAGATCCTGAACCTCATGGACGCGCTGAAGAAGAGCGTCGCGGAGGCGCAGGCGGGCGCGCCTCGGAAGATGGCCCCTTCCGTCCCCGCGGCGGGGAGAGGAGCGCGCCGGCGCAAAGCGGCGGGCGCGGAGGGGCGAAAGCGGGGCTGATCCGCGGCGTCCCCTACGGGCCGGGCGATGCGGGAGGAGCTTCCTCGGTTCGTCTCCCCGATGCTCGCGAAGCCGGGTCCTCCCTTCGACGCGGACGACCATCTGTTCGAGATCAAGTGGGACGGGCTCCGCGCGCTCGCCTTCCGCGACCGCGACGGAATCCGGGTGCGGGGCCGGCGCGGCGCGGACCTCGGGCCGCGGTTCCCCGACCTCGCGGGGCTCGAAGCGCTCGAGCCCGGGATCGTCCTCGACGGCGAGATCGTCGTCCTGCGCGAGGGGCGTCCCGACTTCGCCGCGGCGATGTCGCGGGTCCACGCGCGCGCGCGGCTCCGGATCGAGGGCCTCGCGCGGACGAGCCCCGCCACGTATGTCGTGTTCGATCTCCTCTACCATCGCTTCCGATCCGTGATGGACCGCGATCTCGCCGAACGTCGCCGCCTCCTCGCCCGCCTCGTGCGGAGCCGAGGGGCCCTCGTCGTCTCCGATGGGGTCGTCGGCGCGGGCCGGCGCTATTTCGAGGAGACCCGCGCGCTCGGCTTCGAGGGGGTCGTCGCGAAGCGCCTCGCGAGCCCCTACCGGCCCGGGAAGCGGACGGACGACTGGACGAAGATCAAGGCCGCGGCCAAGCTCCAGTGCGCGATCCTCGGATACGTGACGGACGGAGGCGACTTGAAAAGCCTGATCCTCGCTGCGGAGGAGGGAGGCCGACTCCGCTGCGTCGGCCGGGTGGGAAGCGGACTCACCCGACCGATGCGCACCCGCATCCTCGATCTGTGCCGTGCTCGCTCGCGGGCGACGCCGTTCGTCCCCTGCGAGGAGAGGGGGCGCTGGGTCGAGCCCGGGCTCCTCTGCACGGTGAGCTACCTCGAGCGAACGAGATCGGGCTTCCTGCGCGGCCCCGTGTTTCTCGATCTTCTCGCCGACTGAGATGGCGGACTCGAGGAAAGGGGAGCTCGACGGGCGGGAGGTGGCCATCGCCGGTCGCCTCGCCTCCCTCACGCACGAGGAGGCGATCGAGCATCTCGAAAGAGCGGGCGCCACCTACGTCTCGACCCCTACGCTCCGCACGACGATCGTCGTCCTCGGTCGAGGAGGTCCTCCCCTCGAGGAGAACGGCGAGATCGCGGCGGTTCTGCGCGAGACGAACGCGATCCAGGAAGGTGGGCGGCGCATCCGCGTCGTTCCGGAGGAGGAGTTCCTCGACCTCCTCCGCCTCGAGGAGCGCCGAGCGACTCTCCACCGCCTGTACACGGTGGAGCAGCTCGCGCGAATCCTCGACGTCCCGGTGCGTCGGCTCCGCGCCTGGATGCGCCACCGTCTCGTCGTGCCCGTGCAAGTCGTTCTCGACCTTCCGTACTTCGACTTCCACCAGGTCGCCGCCGCGAAGACCCTGAGCCGCCTCGCGCGAAACGGCGTGGCTCCGCGCGACATCCGCCGCAGCCTCGAGCGGATCTCCGGGTGGCTCCCCGACGCGGACCGATGCCTCGCCCAGCTCGAGGCGCTCGAGGGAACCCTCCTCGTGCGGATTGCGGATGGACGCCTCGCGGAACCGAGCGGCCAGCTCCGCATCGAGTTCCGCGAGGAGGAGCCGGCGACCCTTTCCCGACGTCTTGTCGGGACCGAGGACTGGTTCGCCCGGGGAGTCCACGCCGAAGGGGAGGGCCGTCTCGAGGAGGCGGTCCGTGCCTACGAGAAAGCTCTCTCGATCGAGGGGCCGGGACCGGAGATCTGCTTCAATCTCGGCAACGCCCTTTACGCGCTCGGGAGGAAGAGCGAGGCCGCGGCCCGATTCCGCGAGGCAGCGGCGCTCGAGCCCGACTACGGGGAGGCATGGAACAACCTCGGCAACGTGCTCGCGGACCTCGGGCGCGCCGAGGAGGCAACCGAGGCCTACCGGCGCGCCCTCGCGCTCGATCCCCGCTACGCCGACGCGCACTACAACCTCGCCGAGACCCTCGCCCGGAGCGGGGATCTCCGGGGCGCGCGCCGGCACTGGCACACCTACCTCGCGCTCGATCCCTCGAGCGCCTGGGCGGAGGTCGTGCACCAACGCTTGCGGAAAACGGCCGGGAGCGAGGACTCCGGCCGAACCTGACGAGATCGAAGCGGGCTCGGGACCGTCAGTTGGACGGGCCGCGTCCGGTCACGAGCCGCCGGACCCACAAGCCACCGCCCGTGCCGGCTGCGGCGACCGCGAGCGAGAACGCGGCCAGGGTCCCGATCGAGGCGTACGTATTCGGGTGCAGTGTGTCCGGCAAGCCGAGGACATGCTTGACGAGGTGCGCGAGGGGCACGCACGACCACGCGACCGCGGCGGGGATCCAGCCGCGCCGGCCCCAGACGGCTCCGGCCGTTGCGGTGATGGCGAGGAGGAGGGCGACGACGACGATCGGGCTGACCTCGCCCCCGAAGGCGACGTTGTCGACGGTTGCGGTGGCCGCTCCGGCCGCGAGCCCCACCCCCAGACGCACCCGCCACCCGGCGCGGACGATCGATGCCATGCGGCGCTTGTATTCCGTCCGGACGTCCTCCGCCACTCAGCTCGGTCGAACCCGCCTCTGTAGCGCCTCGATCGCCGGGAGGAGGTCTTGGCCGTCGGTGAGGGCCGTTCGAAAGAGTTCGCCCCGCTCGGCGAGGCGAGCGGGGACGGTCTGGATCGTGAAGGCCGCGGGCGAGAGGTCGGCCTCCAGCTCCTCCCACTCGAGCGGCGTCGACACCGTCGCGCCGCGGACGGGGCGAGCGACGTAGGGCGGTACTACGGTCTGGCCCCGCCCGTTCTGGAGGAAGTCGACGTACACGCGCCCGCCGCGGCGACCGAGGCCCCGCTCGACGGTCGCGAGATCGGGTCGCTCGCGCGCGACCCAGCGCGCGAGCGCCTCGCAGAACATCCGGCTCTGCTCGTACCCGTATCCCTCCTTCAAGGGAACGAAGACGTGGAGTCCGCTCGCCCCCGACGTCTTCACGAGGGGGCGCAGCCCGATCTCCCGGAGCAGGGCTCCGAGGAGTCGGGCGACGGCGACGACGTCGTCGAAGGGAGCCCCCTTCGGGTCGAGATCGAGAACCGCCCAATCGGGCGACTCGAGGCGGCCGCACCTCGAGAGCCACGGGTGGAAATCCACGCTGCCGAGGTTCGCGAGGAAGAGGAGCGTGTCGCGGTCGTCGCAGACGATGTGCGGGACGACTTCGCCGCGCGACTCGCTCGCGATCGGCTCCGTCCGGATCCAGGCCGGGAAGTCCTCCATCGCCTGGTGCTGGTAGAAGGACTTCGCCTCGATGCCGTCGGGAAACCGGCGAAGGTGGACGGGCCGGTCGCGGAGGTGGGGGAGGAGGAAGTCCGCGACGCGCTCGTAGTACGCGACGAGGTCCCCCTTCGTCAGACCCTCCACGGGCCAGAACACCTTCTCGAGATTCGTGAAGCGCACTCGCCGCCCCGCGCCGGGCGCCTTCCGGCGGGAGAGCGCTTTCGTCAGAGGCAGCCGCCGCGCACCCTTCGAGGGCGCGAGCGGGATCTCGATCCATTCGGGCGAGGGGCCCGGCGTGTAGGGGCTCCGCGCCGCCTTCGCGACGATGCCGGCGAGTCCCGCGGCCGCGACGGTCTCGGCGAGGTTCTTTCCCTCGCCCGGGACGTGGTCCACGAAGAGGACCCTCTCCAGGGGAGGGAGGACCGCGCGTAGCGCGCCCTTCCGATCGAAGAGCGGGAGAGGCCGGAGGTCGAACTCGTCGAAGTAGAGGAGGTCGAACGCATAGAGGGCGACCCGCGCGCCGGATCCTTCCGCGAGACGCTGCGTGAGTTCGTCCGCGGAGGGGCGCCCTTTCGAATCGACGGCGACGAGCATGCCGTCGAGGAGGGCGTTCTCCGCTCGAATCCGGCGAAGGTCCCCCTCCACCCCCGGGAGCCGCGCGCGCAGTCCTGCGAAGGAGATCGCCTCTCCTCGCTTCGTCGCGAGAACCCGCCTCCCTTCGAGCTTCGCCTCGAAGAGCCAGCCGGGGTCCGCGAACGGCTTCCCCGCTGACCCGGCCCGCATCGGCTCGATCGCGCGCGGGAGGGGCGCCTCGACGGCATCCGCGAGATCGACGCCGAGCACGGAGTCCCGCGCGGGACCGGCGTAGCGATCCCGCGACTTGAAGGAGAGCCAGTGCCCCACCTCGCGGTCCGTCCGGACGAGGTGCCACTCCCCGCGCAGGCGCCGCCCGCGCAGCACGATCTTGATCTCCCCCTTCTCGACGGCCTCGTCGAGGTCCGTTCTCTCGAGCGACTCGTAGGCTCCGCGATCCCAGATCCGGATCGCCCCGGCCCCGTACTCCCCGGCCGGGATCACTCCCTCGAACTCCGCGTATGCGAGCGGATGGTCCTCCGTTCGGACCGCGAGGTGCTTGTCGCTCGGGTCGTAGGAGAACCCCTTCGGCACCGCCCACGAGCAGAGGATGCCCTTCCACTCGAGGCGGAGGTCGAAGTGGAGCCGGCGCGCCTCGTGGCGGTGGACGACG
>Ga0187892_10004773_pt1 | contig 22266 bp, 21 predicted proteins | sample MA1701073metaG_FD_139345 | JGI IMG/M metagenome (GOLD analysis project Ga0187892, IMG submission 139345) | Bio-ooze microbial communities from a basaltic lava cave in the Kipuka Kanohina Cave System on the Island of Hawaii, USA - MA170107-3 metaG ... | reverse complement strand
GAAAGGCCGCTCCCTGCGGCTTCGCGGACTGTTTGCCAGCATCGTCTTGGGCGGCGTGGTGAAAGTGGGAGACACGGTGCGAAAGGCCGAGTGATGCCGCGCGGGGAGACACAGCGGCACCTCGACCTGAAAATGCTGGCAGCGAACTGGGCGCGCGCGGAAGGATTCCCGATTTGGGGACTGGAAGTTCGGCTGCCCGGCTGCGGCTATCGCGCCGACCTCGCGGCCTACCGGCCGGCCAGACAGAAGTCCGTCCTGGGCGCGACGGCCGTCTTCGAGTGCAAACAAGCGCGAGCCGATTTCGCCCGCGATTCGCACTCCGCCGAGCCAACGTTGGCGCGGTTGAAAGCGCTCGACGCGCGGCGGGAGAAGTTGGAGCAATTGTTGCGCGTGCATCATCCCGAACTGCGGAACGGCGAGACGTTGTTCGAATCGTTCGACGCTTACGACTTCTCGAAGCTTGGCCACAAGACCTATGACCGGCTCGCGCGCGAGATCGGCGTCCTGCAGAATCGGCTCTATGATCGGACGAAGTTCGAGAAGCTCGTCCGGTATCGGTGCGCAAACCTTCTGTACCTGGTCGTCGAGCCGGGTGTGCTTACGGAGCAGGAGACGCCGTTTGGCTGGGGATTGCTCGTGCGTTGCGCCGACCGCTTGGAACTCAAGCGCAAGCCCCGCTTCCACGAAGCGACCGATCACGCCCGGCTCTGGCTGCTGCAGCGCATCGCGCTGGCCGGCACGCGAAAGTTGAGCCGGGAGTGGGAAAGCAGGTCAGCCATTCCTGGCTGACCAACGCGGTGATCCATTTCCGAAACGAGCCGATTCGTGAGAGAGCGCACCAAACAGGCCAGCCAGGAATGGCTGACCTACTGGATCGTCTTGATAAACTCGTCCGCCTGCTGGATCGACTTGTTCATGTCCTCGATGAGTTTGCCGATCTCGGCCTGAATGTCCGTCGCTTCGCCCTTGAGCGAACCGATCGCGGCGGCGTTCAGGTTGTGTTTGAGATAGAGCACGTGGTCGTTGAACTTCACCAGCACCGGCCCCATGCTTTCTTCGGCGCGCTTGAGCGAGTTGTGCAACTCATCGTACCGGGCGCGCGTCCTGGTCATCTGCTCGCGGCTGCCGGCGCGCAACGACTCCGAGGTGATCTGCTTGATCTCGCGTTCCCATTCCTTGAACAGGTCGCCGGCAACCGTTTCCACGTCGCGAATCCGTTTCCGCACCGCTTCGGCGCGCAGGGCGGACTTGTCGTAGTCGGCCTTGAGCCGGTTGTACGTCCGTTCGAGGTTGCCGCCTTCGAAAGCATAGAGTTCTTTCAGGCGCGTGAGCGCGTCCTTGAACTGCTCGCCCGCCGCCTTCTGTTCGTCCCGCGCCTCGGTCACGCGCTTCTTGAGCAGGTCGCGCTTGTGCACGCCGAACGTCTCCATCGTCGAGTAATAGACGCTTCGGCAGCCAAGCATGAGCGCGACAATCAGCAGCAGCGCCGCAACCGCGCCGGGGTGTCTCGTGGTCATGTTCGCTCCTACTTGTGCAGGCTCTCATCCACCACGTGCTCCGACGCGATGGGGCTGAGCGGCTTTTTGATGTTCGGCGCGGCGAGAGAGTAGGGACTCCCAACGCGCGGCGCCGCCCAGCGGATGCCGTTGGCGATCACGCGCTGGACGTTCGCGTCGTGGTAAATCGGAAACGTCTCGTGACCGGGACGGAAGTAAAACACGCGTCCCTTACCGCGCGTCCAGCAGCAGCCCGAACGGAACACCTCGCCGCCCTCGAACCAACTGATGAAAACCAACTCCTCGGGCGGAGGCACGTCGAACAACTCGCCGTACATCTCCGTGTGCGGCAGCTCGAAGTATTCGCCCAGCCCGTCGGCGATCGGATGGCCGGGGTTGACCACCCAGATGCGCTCCAACTCGGCCGCCTCGCGCCATTTCAAACCGCAGCCCGTGCCCATGAGCTTCTTGAAAATCTTCGAGTAATGCCCGGAGTGCAGCACCACGATGCCCATGCCTTCGAGCACGCGGCGATGGACTTTCTCGACCACTTCGTCCTTCACCTCGTTGTGCGCACAATGGCCCCACCACGTGAGCACGTCGGTCTTCGCCAGCGCGTCGTCGGTCAGGCCGTGTTGGGGTTCATCGAGCGTGGCGGTGCGAATGCTGGCCTCCGCGTCGAGCAGTTTGCGCAGCGCGTCGGCGATGGTCGTATGAATTCCCTTCGGGTAAATGGACCGGACGAGTTGGTTGGACTTCTCGTGTTGGAACTCATTCCAAACGGTCACACGGATCGGTCTTGCTGACATGCGCGGAGAGTAGCCGGACGAGAGAGCGCCTGCAAGAGCGAGTTGGCGCGCGAATGCCGCCCTCGGCGCGGGCGGCTACAACGTCTGCACGAGCGTCTCGACGGGCGCGGCGGTTCCCAGGGCGCGCTTCTGAAGTTGCCGGACCACCGCGCTCGACCGCTTGGGCGTGACCACCAGATCATGCACGCCGTCGGCGCTCTTGAGCGCCAGGAGATGGGTTTTGTCGGGGTGCGCTTCAAGGTAGGCGATGACCGGGCGCAATCCGCGAAAGCTGAGCGCGTGCGTTTTCATTCCATGTTCCAGTGTCATGGAGATGAACTAAGCAGCCGTTATTCCACGCAGGAACGCAAAGCCGGGCGGCCCCGGCGCATGGTGGCGTAACCGTCCCGGTTGCGCCAGAACGACCGCAAGCGAGACGCTGGCGCCACCATTTTCGGTTGTCCCATCCGAACCAGCGGCGCGGTAAGATTCACTTCCCGCAATCGTCCTCCTCCTCGTCGTCGTCCTCGTTCTCGATTTCCGCAGATTTCAACGACGACGAGGACAAGTGCATTCAGGCCGACATTTGCAGCGCCACTGCATCCCACTGCTGCCGCCTCTGGTCAGTTGTCAAAGTGCCCCCGTATGGATACAGTTGCGCGGGTCGGAACCATGCCCGTGCAATTCAAAGATTATTACGAGATTCTCGGCGTGCCGCGGGACGCCAGCGAGGAAGACATCCGCAAGGCGTTCCGCAAGCTCGCGCGGAAGTATCACCCCGACGTCGCGAAGGACAAGAAGAGCGCGGAAGCGAAATTCAAGGAAATCAATGAGGCGCACGAAGTCCTCAGCGATCCCGAGAAGCGCAAAAAATACGACGCGCTCGGCGAGAACTGGAAACAAGGCGCCGAGTTCCGTCCGCCCCCGGGTTGGGAACAGCAGTTCGGCGGCGCGGGGTCGCCGTTCGCGAAAGGAGGCGGGCCGGGCGGCTTCGAGTTTCATTTCGGCGGAACGGGCTTCAGCGATTTCTTCGAACAACTCTTCGGCAACAAGGGCCGCGGGTTCGGCCAACGCGGCGGGTTCACGGGCGCGCCGGTGGACGAGGAGTTTGCGCAACGCGGACGCGATCTGGAAGCCGAGATCATGGTCACGTTGGAAGAAGCGTTCCGCGGTTCGACCCGCCAGATCACTCTCCGCCGCGGTGAGAACGGCCAGACCGAGACGTACCAGGTGAGAATCCCCCCGGGCGTGATGGAGGGGCAACGTCTGCGGCTCGGTTCGCGCGGCGAGCAAGGCTACGGCGGCGGGCCGGCGGGCGATCTGTACCTGCGGGTGAACTTCGCCATGCACCCGGATTTCCGCATCGAAGGAAACGACCTGCATTACACCCTGCAAGTCGCGCCGTGGGAAGCGATCCTCGGCGCGAACGTGTCCGTGGCGTTGCTCGATGGCCGCGTGAACCTCAAGGTCCCGCCCGGATCGCAGAGCGGCGACCGGCTGCGATTGCGCGGCAAAGGCATGCCCGACCGCAGCAGCGGGCGCGGCGATTTGTACGTCATCATCCAGGTGCAGGTGCCGGAGCAGGTCAGCGAAAAGGAGCGCACGCTTTGGGAACAACTTCGCCGCGAGTCGGGGTTCAATCCGCGCGAGTGAAGAAGCGCTCTGCCCGGTTAAGAATGGCCGGCATCGCGCTGCTGGCCGTCGTGCTCACGTATCCGGCGTGCGTCGGTCCCGTCAAAGGCTTGTACCCACCCGGCAACTCGGAGGCGGCCAAGACGGTTTACGTGGTCAGCCACGGCTGGCATACCGGCATCGTGGTGGACCGCCGCGACATTCCGAAGGGGGTTTGGAAAGAGAACAATCTGTTCCCGAACGCCCGCTGGATCGAAGTCGGGTGGGGCGACGAAGCGTTCTATCCGGCGCCCGATCCAGCGATGGGGGTTACGCGCCAAGCGGTGTTCTGACCAAGGCCGAGCGCGTTGCAGGTCGTCGGCTTTCACGAGCCGGTGGCATCGTTCTTTCCGGACAGCCGCCTGCTGGAGATACGTCTCTCGCAGCGAGGATTCGAACGGCTGGCCCGCTTCATCGAAGACAGCTACCTGCGCGGCGTTGACGGCGAAGTCATCCCGCTCGGCCCGGGTCTGTATGGCGACGGGCGATTCTTTCGCGCGCGCGGGAAGTTCTTCGCGCTGCGCACTTGCAACAACTGGACCGCGCGGGCGCTTCGGTCCGCCGGCTGCCCGATCACGCCGCCATACGCGGTGACCGCCGGCAATCTGTTCTTTCAGGCGAGGAAATTCGGGACGACGATCGAGAGCGAAGCGGCAGGCAAGTGACCCCCGGTAAGGTGTTGGGAGGTTGCGTTTGTAGTTCGCACGCATGCCCGGACAAGCTGAAGCTTGAACTACAGCCAACCGGTCATCGTCCCACCGAGGCCGTGAACAGCATGTGCGGGCGCAGATACAGCGAGCGCTTCAGCACCGCATCCAGTCGCGCGACCAGTTCCGCGACACTGAACGGCTTGGTGACATAATCGTCGGCCCCGAGTTCGAACATGCGCAGTTTGTCATCGGTGTCGGCGTGTCCAGAGAGCACGATGATCGGCGTGTTTCGCACTTCCTGCGTCTTGCGGACCAGACTGCAAATTTCGGCCCCATCCAGCCGGGGCAACGTCAGATCGAGGATGACCGCCGTGGGTTTCTCGAGGAAAATCCAGTTGATGGCCTTGACGCCGTCCTTCGCCCAGTGAGTGCGGAAACCGATCTCGCGCACCGCTTGCGCCACGATCTTCGCAACGGCTCCATCATCTTCCGCGATCAGGATGTGCGCGCGGCTGCGCAGGACCGTGGTTTTCGACTTCATCGGTTCATTTTCGAGCAGGCCAGGTGCCAGCGGTCTTTTTCTCGTGCTAGAGAAGATGCGCTTGGCCGGATCGGTTTGTAGTAGCGCGATTTATCGCGCGGTGGGATGGTCGAACCGCATGATGAATCGCGCTACTTACGAACGGCATCGCAAAGAATGCACTCCGCTCAACTCCTCGTCTCCTTCTTGCGCCGGAACGCGCCCCAGGCGAATAACACGAAGAACGGCGCGTACTCAAGCCAGCCGATGAAATACAGCTCCAAACCCTCGCGTGTCGGAAACAGCGTGATCGCCGGCCAGGCCCCCGTCAGCCGCTCCACCGCCACGGCGCTGTACGAGATCGTCACCAGCGCGGTGAACGCCAGCCAGCCGAGGTTCCGATAGAAGCACAGGAACGGCAGGATCAGCGTCACGTACCACGGATGCACCGTCGCGCTCAGCAACAGCATCATCCCGGTCATGAGGTACCCGGCGCGCAACCATTCCTTCTGGCGAAAAATGAACCACAGCGCCGTCCCCAGCCACACCGCGCCACAGAGGACCTTCGGCCATTTGTAGGCGAGGTAAATCCCGGACCCGAGCGACGCGCGGTCCGTCTCCCGAAACGGCCACGCGATCAAACCGAACAACGAATCGTTGAATTTCCACATCGCCGCGTAATGCGTCAGGCCATCCAGCGCGTGAACGCCCGCCGAGAGGAACGGCACGTACGACGCCACGAACACAATCGCCACCACGGGCAGCCATCGTTTGTCGAGCGCGTTGTACGCGTGCAGCAGCGGCGCAACGATCAGGAAATGCATGCTAAACGCCAGACCCGCGCTGATGGCGGCAAACACCTGCCGGTTGCGTTGCACGAGAAGGCATGTCGCCAAAAAGAGGCTGATCGCGACCGTTAGCATGTGTCCGCTGCCGGCGAACTCCAGCGCGGGAAGCGGGTTCCAGCCGTAGATCAGCGCGAATTGGTGCGGCAGCTTTCGCTCGCGCAAGATCAGCACCAGCAGCCACACGTTCAGGCAATCGATGCCGCCGAAGAGGAACTTGGCGTAGGTGAGCGGATTGAAGAACAACCCGAGCCAGTAGCCGCTGGCCTGCGGCAGGAGCGCGAGCGCGCTGAACAGCAGTTGCGCGAACGGCGGATAGATCGCCGGGATTTCGGGATGATTGATGTGCCGGTAATTGTCGTCGCGGAGCGGCTCGAGTTCCGCGGCGTTCGGCGCGTACACGTACGGGTTGTAGCCGTGGTTCTGGGCGCGCCCCTCCCAGATGTAGCGATGAATATCGTCCGACAATTCGGGCGGCGTCCCCAGAAAAATCAGGCGAAACACGACCGTGAAAAACAGGACCGCGCGCACGGTCGTCAACGCCTGTGGATGCGCGCAGACGTACACGGCGACGAAGTACGGAATGAACGCGAGAAGCAGGACCGGCACGAGTAGGAAGGTGGCAATCGTCGAACCGTTGAACATCAGCCAGATCAGCAGCGCCACCAGCAGCAACGCGACGCATTCGATCAGACCCAAAAGCGGCGAGAGAAAACCGAGGGATGGCTTCGAAGCGTTGGAAGATTGGAAGGTTGAAAGGTTGGTCGCACTTTGCTTAGCCATTCTTCCATCCTTCCATCATTCCATTCTTCCGGTCAGGAACCTCAGCGTGTTGTCGTGCGACACCTTGCGCCGCAGCGCGCCCGGCAGCGACTTCAAAAGCCCCACCTCGTTTTCCATCGTGCTGCGCAGATCGAAGAACTGCGGCTTGCCGGTCGGGGGATTGTACCAGGCCACGAACGAGTAATACGGCGCGTCGGAGCCGAAGATGAACTTGTCGGGATACGCCTCGGCGAGTTTGCGGATGACCTCGCGCGGCTTGCGATAGTTTGCCGGGAACCGCTTCCGTCCCAGCGCGCACACGGGCGAGTTTTGCGCGGCGAGCCGGCAATGGATCGCGAACGCGGAATGATCGAACCAGGCATTCGGCAATTCCGCTACGCGGTCCAGCGCGGTCTTGTCGAACCGGCAGCAATGCGCCGCGATGAAACGGATGTCCGGGTTTGCCTCCGCGATGTCGAGGATGTCGTGCGCCTGCGCCCAGCAATCGCTCGGCAGCACGCTGGAATGAATCAGGAACGGCAGGTCGTGCTCGCGGGCGAAATCGAGCAGGCAGCGCCCGTGCCGGGCCAACGAGCGGATGGGCGCCTGGATGATCGTGCTCTGGATCTTGATCCCGTGGAACCGGTAGCGCTTGCGCAGTTGCCGGAGTTTTGCAACCTGCGCGCGCGTTTCCCGATGCGGATCGACGATCACGAAGGGGATCGCTCGATGCGACAGCGCCGGGAACAGCTCGTAAATCTCGTGGAGCATCCGTTCGTTTTCGTACTCGTACGGGAAACGGCAGATCGCGTTGGGCGCGGGGACGATCCGGTCGCGCTTCATGCCGACCATCGAAAAGTAGAGCGACGCCACCATCGGAAAGGTCACGAACGCATCCACGCCGAACCGGTCGCCGTACTCGCAGAGTTGCTCCAAGCTCAAACCGTACGGGTAGGCCATCTTCAGATAATGGGTCAGCTCGACGCCGAGGTGCGAGTGCACGTCGATGACGGCATTTGGTTTCTGCCTGAGTTGTTCGAGGACGTTCATGACGAACGCTGTTCCAATGGGTGAAATCCCCCACGCTTGCCGTGGGGAAAGTTAGGATTGGAAGCTACCCACTCGGCGGCGCTCTCGCGAAATCCCACGGGCTTGCCCCGTGGATGCTTGCATCTCGCCTTGCGTGATACGATCCGCAGCCGCGCCTCGCGAAATCCCACGGGCTTGCCCCGTGGATGCTTGGGCTGATTCGCTCGGGTGTGCACGGCAAACAACCCAAGCATCCACGGGGCAAGCCCGTGGGATTCATCGGCCGATTGGCGTGCGCGGCGTAGCCTTCGAGCCGAACGATCCCCACGGCAAGCGTGGGGGATTCGCGACTCAAAAACGACGACGATCATTTCATGTTTTTGACAGATCATAGGATGATGATTCCGCGATCCAATGCACGGAAGAGCGTCCGGTGTACCGACTTCAGACTGAAGTCGGGTTCTGTTCGCAGCCGGTCAGCAACTTCCAACTGACGTCGGTACACCGGACGCTCCGTCGCCGCGGAGTATGACGAAGGGAGTACCGCTTTGCAATCGCCGCGCGGCTTGGTAGCATCCGCCCATGCGACCGCGCAAAACGCTCGTCGGCGCGCTGGCCGGGCTGGCGGTGTCGTTTCTGGTCTGGGGCCTGAGCCAGACGGAGATCGGGCAAATCTTCGAGTACAAGACGCTCGATTACCGCTTCCGCCTGCGCGTATCGGACCCGCCGCACAAGGACGTTCTCGTCGTTGCCATCGACGATCGCAGCCTCGAAGTCGCGGGACGCTGGCCCTGGCCGCGCGATTTCCATGCGTTGCTATTGGAGGCCATGCGCGAACACCGGCCCAAAGCCGTCGCCTTCGACATGTTCTTCAGCGAACCGGAGAAGGACAACCCCGCCGGCGACGCCGCGCTCGCGCAACAAGCCGGCGCGCTGGGCAACGTCGTCTTTGGCGCGGTCGCGCGTCGGCACACCTCCCAGGCGCCGTTGTTGCCGGCCGACGTGGCCTCCAACGCACTCGTGCACATCGTGGGACGAATCGATGATGTCGTGGGCAGCGACGACGCCCAGGTTCCAATCGAGCAACTCCGCCGCAACGTCGCGCTGGGATTCATCAATGCCGAGCGCGACGCCGATGGCGTGTTGCGGCATCTCTCGATGGTCGTCCGCGTCGGCAACAAGCTCTATCCGTCGCTCGTGCTCCAGACCATCTGCACCGCCTTCGACGTGTCGCCGCGCGACGTGCACGTCTTCCTCGGAGAACGAATCGAAATTTCGCTCAAGGGCGGCGCGATGGTCCCGGTCCCGATCGACGCCCAGGGCCGTTTCTTCATCAATTTCCGTTATCCGCCACAGCGGTTCGAGAAGACGGGCAGCGCTGTCAATTATCTCACGATCGTCCAGGCCTACGGCGCGACGCCTGAAGGAAAGGCGCCGTCCTGGGACCTCGATCAATTGCGCGGACGGATCGTGCTCGTCGGGGTGAGCGCCACGGGGATCGACGTCGCGCCGACGGCCATCGACCACAACACGCCGCTGGCGTTCGCACAAGCCAACGCCATCGATAACATCCTCCGGCAGGATTATCTGCGGAGGACCGAGCCGTTGGTGTTCTGGCCGCTGGCGACGCTCGGCATGTTCGGGTTGGCGCTGTTCAACCTGTACAACACCAGCGCGCTGCGCTCGGCCGTTTTCAGCGGGCTGGTCATCCTCGTGTACGTGCTGGCGGTGTGGCTGGCGTTTCAGCAGTGGAACGTCTGGATCGAGTTGTTCTGGCCAGTGATCGGCATGGGCGGGCTGGTCCTGACCACGGCGTTGTATCAGTTCTCGACCGAGGGAAAGGAGAAGCGGCTGATCAAACGCGCCTTCCAGCAATACCTCTCGCCGAAGATCATGGCCGAAGTGTTGGCCGACCCGAGCAAGCTCGTCCTCGGCGGCGTGCGGCGACGCATGACGGTGTTGTTCTCCGACATTCGGGGGTTCACGGCGTACTCGGAGAAACGTCCTCCCGAGGAGGTCGTGCCCGTGCTGAACGAGTTGCAGGACGAATTGAGCAAGGTCATTTTTGCGCACGACGGCACGTTGAACAAATACATGGGCGACGCCATCCTGGCCTTCTGGGGCGCGCCCGGCCAGCCGAAGCCCGACGACGCGTTGCGGGCGGTCCGCGCCGCGCACGCGCTGGTGGAGACCGTGAAGCGGCTCGAAACCAAATGGCGCGGCCAGGGAATCGAACCATTCGGCATCGGCGTGGGCGTGAACACCGGCGAGATGATCGTCGGCAACATGGGCTCGACCATGATGTTCGATTACACCGTGATCGGCGACGAAGTGAACCTCGGCGCCCGGCTCGAAGCGCTCACCCGGCAGTTCGACGCCAACGTCGTGATCAGCGAAGCGACCTATCAAGCCGTCCAGGAACACGTCCACGCCAAGGAACTCGGCGAAGTCACCGTGAAGGGCCGCGCCAAGCCGGTGCGCATCTATGCCTTGACCGGCTTGAACTCTGACAAGCCGCTCTAGCCTGCTCTAGCCGCGTCCGCGCCGACAAGCGGGAAATCCGGCGCAACCTGTTGCGGGAGAAGTGGTGGAGAGAGAAGGATTCGAACCTTCGAAGGCAAATGCCAGCAGATTTACAGTCTGCCCCGTTTGGCCGCTTCGGTATCTCTCCTGCCAGCCTGCGCGTCAGAGCGCGGGACTGTAGTGAATGGACGAGCGCATTGTCAAGCGAAGCGCCCCACGGTTGCGCACGAGTCCCGCTACGGCTTCGCCGGCGCGTTGGTGCTGGCGGAAGTCGTCACGATGATCTGCACTGCCTTGAAGACTTCCTCAAAGGTCTTCTTGTCGGCGCCGAGTTCTCTCGCCTTGCGGTAAGTCAGGTTGATCTGATCGCCCTCGCCCAGGTCTTTCAGTCTCTGGTTGATCTTGCCATCCTTCTGGATCTTGGTGTTGCCGGCGATCTCGATGGTGCGGTCCTTCTTGGCGCCGGGACCGTCCTTGATGTAAACCGTGATGGCCTTGGCCTTGGTGTCGATCTCCTTGATCTCGGCGTTGCACGTGATGTTTTTCTCTTCCTTCTTTTGCGCGTGTGCCGAGTCGCTGACGAGAAACGCTGCCACGCCAACCGCTGCCAGGGTAATGAATGATTTCCTCATCTTCTGTCCTTTCTTGAGGGATTTGACTGGAGTCCACGCAGCTTCTTCAAGCGAAAAATCGCCGCGGTGGAGGACGCACGGTGGCGGCGAGCGTCCCGCTTGTCGCACTCCAATCGCCGCCGGCCGCGACAAGCGGGACGCTCGCCGCCACCGTGCAAAAGTTCGCTCCAGACTGAGACACAGGAACCAAGCAATCAAGAACGGGGATGCACCCCCGGCAAAACGCTTGAAGATTCCTTCCCGCCTCCACTAGAGTGCGCCTCCATGAAGCGCGTCTGCTTTCTCCTCCAAGTCAAGAAAGGCCGCCTCGCCGAATACAAGCGTCGCCACAAGAAAGTCTGGCCGGAAATGCTCGCCGCGTTGCGCCGCACCGGCTGGCGCAACTATTCGCTCTTCTTGCGCGAAGACGGCCTGCTCGTCGGCTATCTCGAAACTCCCGACTTCCAAAAGGCGCTCGCGGGAATGGCCAAGACCGACGTGAACGCCCGCTGGCAGAAGGAGATGGCGCCGTTCTTCCAGCGCCTGGAAGGGCAACGGCCTGATCAGGCGATGGTGACGCTGGAGGAAGTGTTTCACCTGGATTGACCATGCAACGTCCCATTCGTCTATGAAAACTAAGAAAACCAAAATCGGCCTCTTCGGCATCGGTCTCGACACCTATTGGCCGCAGTTCAAAGGGCTGCGGGAACGGCTCGTCGGCTATCAGGGCCAGATCGGGAGAAACATCAAGAGCTACGGCGCGGACCTCGTGGACGCCGGGCTTGTCGATAACCCGGAGAAAGCAGGCGAAGCCGCGTCGCTGTTCCGGCGCGAGGAAGTCGAGTTCATTTTCCTCTACGTCTCCACTTACGCGCTCAGTTCGACGGTGTTGCCGGTTGTGCAGCACGTCGGCGTGCCCGTCGTCGTTCTCAACCTCCAGCCCGTGCCGCAACTCGACTACAAGAAATTCAATTCACTCGGCGACCGCGGTTTGATGACCGGCATCTGGCTCGAACATTGCCAGGCGTGCAGCGCGCCGGAAATCGCCTGCGTCTTCAATCGCGCCGGCATCGACTATCACCTCGTCACCGGCTATCTGCAGGACGACGACGCTTGGAAGGAAATCCGCGATTGGGTGGACGCGGCCAGGGTCGCCGCGGTGATGCGTGCCAACCGCGTCGGCGTGCTCGGCCATTACTACTGCGGGATGCTCGACGTCTATAGCGACATGACCCAGCAGGCGGCTGTGTTCGGCTGTCACTTCGAGTTGCTCGAAATCTGCGAGCTGCACGCCTTGCGTAAGGCCGTGACCAAGCAGAAATTGGCGGCGAAAGTCCAGCAATTCCGCAAGGAATTCCAGGTTTCTCCCGAATGCGAGGCGGCCGAAATCGAACGCGCCGCCCGCACTTCCTGCGCGCTCGACGCGCTGGTCGAGAACCACCGGCTCGGCTCGCTCGCCTACTACTACGAGAGCGTCGCCGGCAACGAATACCAGGACATCGTCACCAGCGTCATCGCCGGCAACACGCTCCTGACTGGCCACAACGTCCCCGTCGCCGGCGAGTGCGAGATCAAGAACGTGCAGGCGATGAAGATCATGGACAGCTTCGGCGTGGGCGGTTCGTTCTCGGAGTTCTACCTGGCCGACTTCAAAGAGGACAACGTGTTCCTCGGCCACGACGGCCCGGCGCACATCGCCATTGCCGAGGGCCGCGTGGGGCTGGTGCCGGTGCCGGTGTATCACGGGAAACCCGGCAAAGGTCTTTCCATCCAGATGACCGTGAAGCACGGACCGGTCACCTTGCTTTCCGTCGTGCAGCGTGGCGACGGCAAACTGTTCCTGCTGACGGCGGAAGGCGAGAGCGTTCCCGGCCCGGTGATGCAGATCGGCAACACGAACAGCCGTTACCGGTTCCGCGTCGGCGCGAAGGCGTTTATGAACCAATGGTCCAACGCCGGTCCCGCTCACCATTGCGCGATCGGCGTCGGCCACATCGCGTCGAAGATCGAGAAACTCGGAGCGATTCTCGGAATCGAAGTGCAGCGCGTCTGCTAGCGGGCCACGGGTTCGCAGTAGCGCGATTCATCGCGCGATTGGGCGTCGGACCGCGCGATGAGTCGCGCTACTACTCGCCCGGCGCGGGGAAGCCACCGTGGAAACTTTGTGCTCCGCTCTCAAGATTGTCGCCGTGGGCGCAATGCGACACACGGACAAGTTGGTCCGTAGCGGGTACCTCACGAGGGCAGAGGGCGAGGGAGCGGAATGCTTACCGGCTTGCGAGGGAGTTCAAGACGCCGATTCATGGTCGCCTGGGAAGATCGTGGAGTGGGCACGGCAGACAGCAGAATTGCGGAGTTCATGAACTCCGCAATTCTCCTTCCTCATCGGTAGAACAGCGTTGACTCCGCGAATGCAAACGCGAATCATGCGCCCTATCTCCTCGGATTTTCATCAACTCGGCCCAGTCGAACTCGGTCAAGCGGAACGATTGCTCCGCGAACTGACGCCGCGGGTTCTTCCCCGGCTCGCAGCCTGGGCGCGGCGAACCGTCGAAGCGTTGCCCGCAAACGAAGCCAATGCCCCCGGCTTCCGCGACCTCTACCCGAACGCAGGGCAATTTGCGCAATGGCTCGATCTCTATCCGTCCAAGCACGCTTCCGCGCACGGGCCGTTTGTGTGGACGAATCCCCGCTCGAACGTGTCCGAACGCATCCAGGCCTACCTGGCGCTTGGTCGGATGCTGAACGATCCCGGCTATCATCGCCTTGCCATTCGCTACGCCGACGCGATGGCCGGCGACCCGGTTCGCGGCATCTACCAGGGTGAAGAAGAGGACGGGCGGGGCCTGGTCTGGTACTGGAACGACAGCGGCGTCTATTCAACCATCTACGCCATGCGCGCGCCGAGCGCGTTCCTGGCGCTTGCTGAAGCGACGCGACGGCAAAAGTATCGCGACATCGCGTTGCTTTGTGGTCAGCAGCTCTTGCGCTCGATTCAACCGACCGGCATCCTGCGCGAAGGTTGGGTCCCGTGTTCCTCGCCGGTATACGAGAAGTTCGCGCGTGAGTTGGCCCGTAACAAGATCAACTCTCGCATCGGCTACGTCACGCTGGCTTTTGTGGAACTGTATCGCGCCACGGGCGACGAAGCATACCGGCAGGGCCTCGCGCGTTTCCTCAAAGCCCTGGAGCAATACCAGAACGCCGACGGTTCCTTCCCGACGAGCTTTCGCACGGACCGCATCGAACCGGTCGGTCCGCCCAAGGGACATTTTCTGTATTACACCATCGATGGCATCGCCAAGGCCGCTTGTTTGATGCCCGAAGAACCCGCGCTTCGTCGCATCGCGGAACGGCTCGGGCGTCATCTCGTCCAGCAATACCGTCGCACGTGGTCGTTGCTCTACGGCAACGTGGACGCGGACTCGCCGCCGGAAGCGTCCGAATGGCGCGTCGCCAGCGCGCAGCCGGCGTACGGATTGATCTGGCTGACGAAATTGACGGGCGATTCAGCCTATCGCGAAGTCGCCTGCCGGTTGTTGCTCGAAGCGATGCTCTCGACGTTCGATTGTCCCGACAACCCCGATCTCCACGGCGCGATCCCGAACTGGCTGCGTCCCGACCTCGATCCGTTGCCGAGCATCGGCGGCATCCAGCATTTTTGGACGATCCTGGCAGTGGAAGCTCTCGATACCGTCGTTACGGCTTGATGCAATTGCCTACAGCGAGCCGGGCGGCGTTTCGAAAATGATGTCCACGCTGTTCCTGGCGGGCAGTATCAAATCCGCGTTCGGCTTGTCGTTGGTCTCGTATTTTTCCTCCGCTTCCTCGGAGATCAGGCCGCCTTCGATGTGGCGCGCGATGATCCATTTGCGGGCGCGCTCGAGCGGGGTATCCACGAAGATCTTCACGTCGAACAGCGCCGCGATCGACCGCCACACGCCGAAGTCGCACAGGATGTAATTCCCCTCCGCGATTACCAGCGGCGTCTCGGGCGGGACCTCGAGCGCATCCTGGACCGGCTCGTGCAGTTGCCGGGAATACATGGGCATCAAGACGGGGACGGTCGCGCGTTTGATCTCGATGAGCTTGGCGAAAAACGACTGCGCGCGGAAGGTGTCGGGGCTGCCCTTTCGCTCGACTAATTCGCGTTCCTCCAATTCCTCGTTGGTCAGGTGAAAGCCGTCCAGCGGGACGACGACCGCATTGCCGGGCTGCTGCGAAATGTGCCCCAGCGCGTCGCGTAGATGCCGGGCCAGCGTCGATTTCCCCGCGCCCGGGATGCCGCCGATACCGATCAGCATCCGTCCTCGTCCACGGGAGAGGTGCAACAAATGCCGGGCGAGCTTTTGGACGTCGTTGTACCGCAGGCAGGGATCGGTGGACATGGTCAGACCTGAGGCGTGAGACGCGAGCCACGCGTCGCGGGCTGCGGGCCGAGCAACACCATCGTCTGTTCGAACGAGCGGATGCCGGTACTGGCGCCGAGCGCTTGCACGCAACAACTCCCGACGGCGTTGGCAAATCGTGCCATCTGCTCCAGGTCGAACCCGTGCAGGTGCGCCGTGATGATCCCGGCGAGAAACGAATCACCCGCGCCGGTCGTGTCCACCACGCGCTCCACGGGGAACGCCGGCGCCCGGACACTGCGGCTGCCGTCGTCGAGAAGGCATCCTTCGCCACCGAGCTTGACGCCGACGACTCCCCTTGCGCCGTTGTCGCGGAATACTTTGATGACCTCGATAGGATCGGTCAGACCCGTGAGCACGCGAGCCTCGTGGTGATTCGGAATGAAGAAATCCACGTAAGGCAACGATCGCGCGAGGTCCGGCAGAGTCGGTTGCACCGAGCCGCAGGTATCGAGGATCGTCGTCAAACTGGCTTCGTTCTTCAGGCGTTTCAACATCGCCGGCAGGTCCTTCTCCATTGCAGGCAGTATGCCATAGTAGCCCAGCGCAAAGACCCTGGCGCGGCGCAGATACGGCAGGCGATTCAAAACATCCATCGTGGAGAGGTTCTTCTGCGCTCCGAGAGCGTGATAAAACGTCCGTTCGCCGGTCGAATCCACGCAGACAATCGTCGCGGAGGTTTGTTCCGACGCGTCGGTGATCAATTCGGCAGTGTCCACGCCATGCCGGCGCAGTCTGTGCATGATGACATCCCGCCACTCATCGTTCCCCAGTCGCCCAAGAACGCCCGCGCGCCCGCCCAGCTTGGCGAGGGCCACGGAGACATTCGAGCCGAAGCCGCCCGTGAACAGTCGGACCTCTTCGAGCCGCGTGTGCCCGGCGTTATGCTTGGGCACGAGCGCGTCCACGGGCCGGCCGATGATGTCGGCGACCAGGTTTCCGCAGACTACACAATCGAGTTGATCCATGGGCTCGAACCGTACGGCTCGTTGCGGCAAGGATAGGTGAAAGCTCGCGCGTGGCGCGAGCAGAAAGTGGGACGAACGGATTGCGCCCACCGCTCCCTCATGGCCAATTCACGAAGGAGTGCAGCCGCGCTTCTGTGCTGCCACCTCCGAGGGTCTTTGCGGCCTGCAACGATTTGGAACAGCACCCTCCCGTACCTGCCGGGTCGCTCGGACTTGAAATCTCGCGTGGAAGCGTACGGAGTCCCGCCTTCAGGCGGAATCTGCGAGAGAGCGACGCCCGATTCCGCCTGAAGACGGGACTCCGAACGCTCTTTCGAGCGTGAGTGGAATGTATCAGGCTGATCCAATTGGATGTAAGGAAAAACGGGCCCCGGCGACAAATGGAGCAGACACAAAGATTCCTTGAACCTTTTTTCCAGCAACGGCGTCTAAAGAAGCGAGGTGGTTTATGAGAAATGCACGGAAACACGAGATGAGACTGGCGGATGTGATTCGGATCGTATCGCAGTACAGCCGCAACGAGCACGAAACGGCGCTCGCGGTGGCCGACCTGATCAATCGAGGGGTGATCAAAATCCGGGGTCATTACCAGAACCACAGGATCGTTGTGGCATGAATTTGGTCCTCAAGCTTGCGGTGGGCGCGTAACCTCCGGCATGCATACTTGCATGCTTCCTCCAAGATGCCCCTCGCGCCCGCCGCAAGCTTGCGGACCGATTCCCGGGCGGCTACAGTAGCCGCCGTTTGAAAGTCCGAGCGATACGAAACGCAGAGGAATTGCAGGGCCTCGCGGAGGTGTGGGACACCCTGCTCGGCCTTCGCGGGGAGGATGCCCTCAACAATTCCTTCCAGTGGATCACCACCTGGTGGAAACACTTCGCGCGCGGCAAGGAACTTTTCGTTCTCATCGTAGAAGATAACCATCACATCGCCGGCATCGCGCCGCTCTACCTGGCCAGGTTCCGTCGCAAGGGAGTGCTCTCCTTCCAGCGCGCCTATTTTCTCGGGGAGGGGATGTCTGATTACGGTGGCATTTCGGCGAAAGGGGACCGGGACGCCGTTGTGGCGGCGCTGCTGGATCATCTGCGGCGTGCCGGCGTCTGGCATGAACTGCGGCTTCACAACATCCCGGAGACCTCGGGCGACTTTGAACGCCTGTGCGCTGCCGGCCATCGTCTGGGCTATGCGGTCGATCGCGATGTCCGCAAGCCGACCCATTGCTTCTACGTGGACACCAGCGGCGATTTCCAATCGTATCTCAAGACCACGAGCCGCGATGTGAAAAAGGACGTGGCCCGCCGGCTCAACCTCATCGAGGATGCCGGAGGCTACGAGTTGAAATTCACGGGCCAAATCTCCTTGAGCGACTTGTTGCGCGCCATGGGCGACATCCACGCCAAACGCCAGGGGGAACTCGGGCGCGAGAGTTTCTTCGCCCGGGAGGACGAGCGCGGGTTCATCCAGGAGATCGCCGCGCTGTATCACGAGCGGGGCTGGCTCGACTACGTCGCGATGCGAATGAACGGCGAGATCGTGGCGTACATGTTCGGTTTTCGCCACGGCGGCGTGCGTTACTCGTGGAACGTCGGCTTCGACCCGCGACGCAACGAATTGTCGCTGGGCAAAGTGCTTGCGTACCTCTGGATCGAGGACGCCTTTCGGCGGAAGGAGATCACCGAGTTCAATTTCATGCGCGGCGATTCGGAATTCAAACGGAAGTTCACCGAGCGCCAGCGCTGGAACCATCATTTCATCGTCCGTCACCCGCGATCGTTGTACGTGCGGGGAATCGAAATCGCGGAGAAGGTGTTGAAAAGCCGTGAGTGAAACTGCCCAAACCTCGGCTGCGGAACCGCTAGCCCCCCGGGAATTCTCGCGGCGGCTCTTCGAGATGGAGCGGGAGTTTCATCGGAGGTTGGTTGCCGAAAGCGACAAGCAGAAGCGGAAGCAGCTTTACGCGCACTTTTACTCCGAGCTCACCGTATTCTTCCGCCAGCATGACCACGGCAAGACGAGCTTCGGTTCGTTCACGCCGGAATTGATGCACTTGCTGGCTCCATTCGTGCGTGGGACGGTTGTCCTCGATTATGGATGTGGATACGGCGTCGCGGCCTTCGAGTTGGCGAAGCATGCGAGCCGGGTAATCGCGGTCGATGTTTCCGAACTGATGATTGAGGAAGTCCGGCGGCGTGTCGCGCAACAGCGCGTCGCCAACATTGATCCGGTGTGTCTCGGTGACAGACCCGAAGCAGCGCTGGAAATCCGCGATGGCACCGTCGATGTGGTTTACTCGAACGATGTGGTCGAACACTTGCATCCGGACGACATGCGCGATCACCTGGCGCTGGCCGGGCGCCTGTTGCGCCCGGGTGGGCTCTATGTTTGCATCACGCCGAACCGTGTCACCGGTCCGCACGATGTCTCGTCCCAGTTTCTTCCCTACCACGCGAAAGCGGAGGGCGCGCACATTCGCGAATACAGCCATCGCGAGTTGTGCCGGGCGTTTTGCGAGGCCGGGTTCACGCGGTTTCGCACGCCCGTCACGGCGATTGGCTATAACCGGTTGCGCAGCGACGCCGCTTATCGCCGGTTGCTGGTGCCACCACAGTGGAAGTTCGTGCTCGAGGAGGCGTGGTTCGCCCGGGCCAAGAAGCATCGTCCGAAGTGGCTGAACCTCTTTTGCATCAACAAAGTCATTCTGTTCGCCTGGAAACCCTGAGCATGCGCATCTGTTTCGTCAACGACTTCTTCCTCAAAGACCCGAGCGCGACCATCACCGGTCCGATGGTGCAGACCTACCTGCTCGCGACCGGCTTGGCTCGACGCGGTTGGACGGTCGATTACGTCGCGACGACCCGCAGTGACCGCGCCGGCACGAGCGAATCACACGATGGTGTCACGGTCCATCTCGTGCGCGCCTCGGAGCGGTGGGAACTCGGCGGAGCGCTGAGGATTCAAAGGCATCTTCGCGCGATTCGAGAGGATGTTTTCTACCAGCGCGGCCGGTCGGCGCTGACCGGGGTTGCGGCCCGGGCGGCGCGTGCTTGCGGGGGGAAGTTCGTCTGGGCCAGCTCCGGCGAGAGCGGCGTGCGGCGGCGCAAATATCTGGGGCAGCAACTGGCAAAGAAGAAAGGCTGGAAGCGCTTGCTTCATTGGCCGATTTACGCTCGCGCAGACCGGCTGTACGAAAGCGGCATCGAAGCGGCGGACCTCGTGTTGGTGCAGACCGAAACCCAGCGCGAGGAATTGCGGAAGGAATTCAGGCGCGACTCGGTCGTGTTCAGGTCCGGCCATCCCTCCCCGCCCGAGTCGGTATTGCACAAGCCGCAGCCGCCGGTCGTGCTCTGGATCGGCGCGATCAAACCCGCCAAGCAACCCCAGATGTTCCTCGATCTCGCTGCCAAGTGTCGCGACAGCGACGCACGGTTCGTCTTGGTGGGCCGGGTGGAAGATCCGAAGTGGCGCACTACACTGGCCGCCGCCGCAAGAAACCATCCCAAGTTCTCCCATCGCGACGAAGTGCCCTTCGACCAGGTCTCAGCGGTCTATGCCGAAGCCAGTGTGCTGGTGAACACGACCGTGCCGGATTATGAAGGGTTGCCCAACGCATTCATCCAGGCCTGGCTGCACGGCGTGCCGGTTGTCAGCCTGCATTCCAACCCCGACGGGATCCTCGAACGCGAGGGGATCGGCTATTACGCGGGGACGTTCGAGGGCATCGTGGACCGCGTGAAGCATCTCCTGCTGCACACGACGGAGCGCGAAGCCATGGGTCGCAAAGCGCGGGCGGTCGCGGAGAAGCAGTTCGGGATCGAGCGAATCCTCGACGAGTTCGAGCGGCTCATTTCCAATACACCAGCAGCGCCACCGCGACCCCAAACAGGACGATGTTGACGAGCAAGGCCCTGTCACCGAGCAGCAAACCTTCCGGGCTTCCCCCTTCCTCCCGGCGATACACGAGGTAGAGGTACCGAAAAATCCCGAACAGCACGAATGGCACGGTGTAGATGAGCCGGTTACTCCCGAAGCGATCAATCGTGTCCGGCGCGACGGTGTACAACGCGTAGCTGATGACCGTCGAGGACGTCACGACGGCGACCATCTGATCGAGCAACGATTCGCTGTAATGGCCCAACGTCTTGCGATGCTCGATCGAGTTATCTCGCAACAGCAGCAATTCATGCCGGCGTTTGCAGACGGCCAGAAACAACGCCAGGAACAGCGTGCACAACAGGAGCCAGTGCGAAACTTCCACGCTGATCGCCGCGCCGCCGCCGACCGCCCGCAGCACGAACCCGATGGCGATCGCGATCACATCGAGTATGACCTGGTGTTTGAACCAGAACATGTAGCCAAGTTGCAGCGCGGCATAACCCACACAGACCACCCCAAGGGGCGGGTTCAGGAAAAATCCGGCTGCGGTGGCGAGGATCAGAAGGCCCACCGCGGTAGTTAGCGCCTCGTTCTTGCCGAGCCTGCCCGACGCGATGGGCCGCTTCGATTTCAGCGGGTGCAGTTTGTCCTGTTCGGCGTCGATCAGATCGTTGAGCAGATAGATCGCGCTGGAGAGAGCGCAGAAAATGGCGAAGGCCGCGAACGTCCGCCCCAACGCGGGCCATTCGCCAAGGTGCTGGGAAAAGACGATGGCCGCGAAGACGACGATGTTCTTCGTCCACTGACGCGGGCGAGTTGCTTCGAGCAATGGGCCCATGTTCAAAGCCGTCAAGGTCTAATCAATGCGGCGGAACGCTGTCAACGTTCTTTCCCCCGGCGCGAGGGCCGCGCAAGCCGCGCCATTCGAGCCAGCCCACCGCCGCGAGACAGAACAGGCAGGGCAGTGTTCGCAGCCGGTACCGTTGCATGCCGTCGCCGGCCATCGTGAGCGAGGTGGTCGAGACCACGTATGCGATCGTGCCGGTGAGGAAAACCAGAGGCAGCCATTGCTTGCGCCGAAGCAACAGGTACACGCCGACGCATGCGGCCGGGATCGTGGCGAGCCAGTAGCCGGCGTTCCAGCCGAACCCGAACAGCTTGCAGAACGGCAGGCCGCGGAACTCCCGCCAGAACGCGCGGAACTCGCCGCGCAACAAACCTTTCAACGCCTTCGTCATCGTCGCCCGTGCACTGGGTTCGCCTTCGCCGGGATCGGCTGACTGCGCGAACCGGCAAACCTCCGCGTACGGCAGCGGAAGGAACGTCCCTTTCCAAAGACTGTAATTCACGAGCCGCAAGTAGGTGCGCAGATGCTCGCGGAACACCTGCGCGGCGGTTTCGTTCTGCACGTCCAGATAATGATGGAAGTAGCGGTGGCGGACGTCCCGGTCGGTCCAGTCCTTCCAACGTTCCTTCGGCAAGTTGTGGCGCTCGCTGAAGATCGAATCGACTTGCGCGTAATACTCGTTGGCCACCTCCTCGCGCGTCCGCCCGGGCTGTTCCGTCCACAGCACGCGCGCCGCGGTGACTCCGACCACCGTGCCTTTGGGCGAGAGTTGATAAACGCCGAACACCACGTAGTTCCTCGTCTGCCACACGCCGAGCGTGAGAAAGTACGCGACGATAAAGAGCAAGCTCCAGCGCACCCGGTCCTTCCACAGCCACGGCGTCCACAGCGCGATGATGGCGACGGGAATGACCCAGTAATAAAGCGTGCTCGCGTGCGCCAGCGTGCATACGCCGAGCGATGCTCCCGACAGCCAGAGAAGGACCTGCCGCCGATGCGCCAAAAACAACAGCAACAGCACCGCGCTGCCGGTCAGGAAGAACAGGCAAAACGTCTCCGTCATGATTTTGTTCGAGTAAGCGATCAGCGTCTGGTCGAATGTCGTCAACAAGCCGGCCAGCAGCCCGGCCCGCCGATGAAAGAGCATCGCGGCGATCCAGTACGCGAGGCTGCACGAGGCGGCGCCGAGCAGCAGTTGCGGGACGACGATCGCGGCGGGGCGTTCGCCGAAAAGCAGTTGGCAGCCGGCGATGAAGAACGGGTAGCCGGCGGGG
>Ga0187892_10004772_pt1 | contig 22267 bp, 20 predicted proteins | sample MA1701073metaG_FD_139345 | JGI IMG/M metagenome (GOLD analysis project Ga0187892, IMG submission 139345) | Bio-ooze microbial communities from a basaltic lava cave in the Kipuka Kanohina Cave System on the Island of Hawaii, USA - MA170107-3 metaG ... | reverse complement strand
TCCGGAGAAGACCTCCAGCATGGGGCCGGCCTGGGCCTGCACGTCCAGCTCGATGAGCCGGTCGTCGAGCCGCCCGGCGCGGAGCTGCGCGCGGAGCTTCTCCCGGGTGGCGTCCCGCGAGGCGTCGGGCGAGACCTCCTCGAGGGTGCCGCTGGCGTAGGTCTCCCCGGGCCGGCGCGGCAGGAGCACGTCGAGGAGCCGGTCCTCGGCCAGGGCCTCGGCCCGCTCCCGGACGGCGGCGGCCATCTCGGCCTTGACCATGTTGACGGCCAGCTCGGCCAGGTCCCGGATCATGGACTCGACGTCCCGGCCCACGTAGCCGACCTCCGTGTACTTGGAGGCCTCCACCTTGAGGAACGGGGCCTGGGCCAGGCGCGCCAGCCGGCGGGCGATCTCCGTCTTCCCGACCCCGGTGGGGCCGATCATGATGATGTTCTTCGGGGCCACCTCGTCGCGCAGCTCGGGCGGCACGTTCTGCCGCCGCCAGCGGTTGCGCAGCGCGATGGCGACCGCGCGCTTGGCCGCGTGCTGGCCCACGATGTAGCGGTCCAGCTCGCCCACGATCTGGGTCGGGGTGAGCTGACTCACGCCGCCTCCGGCCGCGCGGCCCGCGCGCCGGGCGCCGGACGCGGCGTCACGGCAGCGTCTCCACGGTGACGTGGTCGTTGGTGTAGACGCAGATGCCGGCGGCGATCCGGAGGGCCTCCTCGGCGATGGCCGCGGCGTCCAGGCCCGAGTGGGCGCAGAGCGCGCGGGCCGCCGCCAGGGCGAAGGGGCCGCCCGAGCCGATGCCGATCAGCCCGTCGTCCGGCTCGATGACGTCGCCCGTCCCCGACACGATGAAGGAGGCGTCGGCGTCGGCCACCGCCAGCAGCGCCTCGAGCCGCCGGAGGACCCGGTCCGTGCGCCAGTCCCGGGCCAGCTCGACGGCGGCGCGCGGCAGGTTGCCCCGGTACTCCTCCAGCTTCGCCTCGAACTTGGCGAACAGCGTGAAGGCGTCGGCGGCCGTTCCGGCGAACCCCGCCAGGACCCGGTCCCGGTACACCTTGCGCACCTTGCGCGCCCCGCTCTTGACCACCGTCTGGCCGATGGACACCTGGCCGTCGCCGGCCAGCGCCACCCGCCCGCGGTGGCGCACGGCCACCACCGTGGTGGCGTGGATCGCGGCGCCAGCGGCGCCGTGGAGGCGGCCCGGGGGTGGCATCAGGCCCGGGGGTGGGCGGCGTCGTACACGCGCATGAGCCGCTCCGGGCTCACGTGCGTGTAGCGCTGGGTCGTGCTGAGGCGGCTGTGGCCGAGGAGCTCCTGGATGAGCCGGAGGTCGGCGCCCTCCCCCAGCATGTGGGTGGCGAAGCTGTGCCGCATGGTGTGGGGCGTGACCCGGCGGGCGAGCCCGGCCTCGCGGGCCCGCCGGCCCACGATGCGGTGGGCGCTGCGCGTCGTGAGCCGGCCCCCGCGGAGGTTGGCGAAGACCGGCCCCGCCGCCCCGCCCCCGCCGCGGGCGTAGGCGGCCAGCGCGTCGAGCGCCGCCGCCCCCACCGGCACCTCGCGCTCCCGGCCGCCCTTGCCGACCACGCGCACCACCCCCTGCCGGAGGTCCACGTCGCGCCAGTCCAGCGCGCAGGCCTCGGCCACGCGGATCCCGGTGGCGTACAGGAGCTCGAGGAGCGCGTGGTCCCGGAGGCCGGCCGGGGACGGCGCGGGGGACCGGTCGAGGAGCTCGCGGGCCTCGTCCTTCGGCAGCACGCTCGGGAGGCGCGGCCCGACCCGGGGCGTCCGCACCTGGCGCGCGGGGTTCCGCGTCACGACGCCGCGGCGGACCAGGAAGCGGTAGCAGCTCCGGAGGCTGGACAGCTTGCGGGCGACGCTGGCGCGGGCCAGGCCCCGCCCGTGGAGCCACGCGAGCCAGGCGCGGACGTCCCGCGGGTCGGCCGACGCCAGCCCCCGGCCGCCCCGCTCGGCCAGGAAGCGCTCGAACTCCCTCAGGTCGCGGGCGTAGCCCCGCTGGGTGTGGGCGGAGGCGCCGCGCTCGACGGCGAGGTACGAGAGGTAGCGGCTGACCGGGTCCGCCATCGCCGCCCGCTCATGCCACCGTCGGGACCAGCTCCTGCTTGTGGCCGCACGCGTCCCGGAAGCAGGCGCGCGTGACCTTGCCGCCCCGCCCGACCCGCTCGGTCAGGAACGGCGCGCCGCACCGCGGACAGGGGGTGGCCACCGGCCGGGCCCACAGGGCGAACTTGCACGCCGGGTAGCTGGTGCAGGAGTAGAAGGTCTTGCCGCGCTTAGTGCGGCGCTCCACCAGGTCGCCCCCGCAGCCGGGCTCGGGACAGCCGATGCCGAGCGTCACCGGCTTGGTGGTCTTGCACTCCGGGTAGCCCGAGCAGGCGATGAACTTCCCGAACCGGCCGTGCTTGATCACCATGGGCTTGGCGCAGGTCGGGCACGTCTCGTCGGTGGGCTCGTCCGCGGGCCGCTCGCGCCCGCCCCCCAGGTCCTTGGTGTAGCGGCACTCGGGGTAGCCCGAGCAGGCCAGGAAGCTCCCGAAGCGGCCCCACTTCTTGAGCAGGGCCTGGCCGCACTCCGGGCAGGCCTCGCCCGTCTCCTGGCCCACCTTGAAGTTCTCCATCTTCTTGCCGGCCCGCTTCAGGTCCCGGGCGAACTGCTTGTAGAACGTCTCCACGGTGTCGACCCACTCGGCGTCGCCGTCCTCGATCTTGTCCAGGGACTCCTCGAGCTGGGCCGTGAACTCCACGTCCATGACCTCGGGGAAGTGGGGGACGAGGAGATCGGTCACCTGCAGGCCGAGCTCGGTGGGGAAGAGCGTGCCCCGCTCGCGACGCACGTAGTCGCGCTCCTGGATCGTGGAGAGGATCTGGGCGTAGGTCGAGGGGCGGCCGATGCCGCGCTCCTCGAGGGTCTTCACCAGGGACGCCTCCGTGTAGCGCGGGGGCGGCTGCGTGAAGTGCTGCTTGGGGTCGAGGGCGAGGAGCTTCAGCGCCTCCCCCACCTCCAGCGGGGGCACCTCGGACTCCGGCTCGTCGGCGGCCGCGGCCGGCTCCTCGCGCGACTCCTCGTACACGGCCATGAAGCCGGCGAACCGGAGCGTGGACCCGTGGGCCCGGAACAGACACGGGCCGGCCTCGATGTCGGCCGTCACGGTGTCGAAGACGGCGGGCCGCATCTGGCTGGCGACGAAGCGCTCCCAGATCAGGCGGTAGAGCGCGAGCTGGTCCCGGCTGAGGAACCGCTGGACGGCCCGCGGGTCCCGCGCCACGTCGCTCGGGCGGATGGCCTCGTGGGCCTCCTGCGCGCTCTTCTTGGATCGGTACACGGGCGGGGCCTCCGGCAGCGACTCCTCGCCGAAGCGCCGCCCGATGAGCCGGCGCGCCTCCTGCTGGGCCTCCGGGGCCACGCGCACGGCGTCGGTGCGCATGTAGGTGATGAGCCCGATGGCGCCCTCCGCCCCGAGGTCGACGCCCTCGTAGAGCTGCTGGGCGAGCATCATGGTCTTCTTGGCGGTGAAGGAGAGCTTGCGCCCCGCCTCCTGCTGCAGCGTGGAGGTGATGAAGGGCGCCGCCGGGTTCCGCCGCCGCTCGCCGCGGGTGACCGCCCTCACCTTCCACGACTTGCCGTGCAGCGCGGTCATGACCTGGAGCGTGGCCGCCTCGGTGGGCAGGTGCGCCTTCTGGCTGCGCACCTCGCGCAGGGTGGCCGTGAACTCCGGGGGCTTCCGGCCCCGGAGCCGCGCGTGGAGCGTCCAGTACTCCGTCGGCTGGAAGGCCAGGATCTCGCGCTCGCGCTCGGCGATGAGCCGCACCGCCACCGACTGCACGCGCCCCGCCGACAGCCCCCGGCGGACCTTCTCCCACAGGAGCGGGGAGAGCTTGTAGCCCACCAGCCGGTCCAGCACGCGGCGCGCCTGCTGCGCGTTCACCTTGTTGACGTCGATGGCGCCGGGATGCTCGAAGGCGGCCAGCACCGCCCGCCGCGTGATCTCGTTGAACAGGATGCGCCGCACCCGGCTCTTGGGGACCTTGAGCTCCTGCACCAGGTGCCAGCCGATGGCCTCGCCCTCGCGGTCCGGATCGGTCGCGATGTAGAGGGCCTCGACGGCGGTGGCCGCCTTCTTGAGGTCGTCCACGACCTTCTTCTTGGCCGGGAGCACGCGGTAGTCGGGCTTGAAGCCCTTGGTCTCATCCACGCCGAGCTTGGACTTGGGCAGGTCCCGCACGTGCCCCATGGAGGCCTTCACGACGAAGCGGCCGTCCAGGTACTTCTGGATCGTCTTCACCTTGGCGGGAGACTCGACCACGACCAGCGATCGCTTGGCCACCCTCGCTCTCCTCACGCCCCGAGCGCCCGGACGAACCGCTTGCCCCCGAGCTGCCGGACCCGGCCCTCCAGCTCCAGATCCAGCAGGAGGGCGGCCACCCGGCCCGAGGGCAGGCCCGTGCGCTCGATGACGTCGTCCACGCCGACCCCGTCCTCGCCGATGGCGGCCAGGAGCCGCTCGCGCTCGGCGTCGTCCGTCGGGCTCCCGCTCGACGGCGCGGCCGCCGCCCGGGGGGCCGCCCTCAGGCAGGCCCGCCAGCGCGCCGGCAGCTGGTCCACCACGTCCTGCCAGTCCGCGACCAGGGCCGCGCCGTCCTGGATCAACCGGTTGGCGCCGCGGCTCTCCGCGGAGGTCACGCGCCCGGGCACGGCCATGATCTCCCGCCCCAGCTCGGCGGCCCAGCCGGCGGTGATCAGCGAGCCGCTGCGCTCCGCCGCCTCGATCACCACCACCCCGAGCGCCAGGCCGGCGATGATCCGGTTGCGCGCGGGGAAGTGGTGGGGCAGCGGGGGCGTCCCCGGGGGCAGCTCGGACACGAGGGCGCCCGAGGCCTCGATGGCGGACGCCAGCCGGCGGTTCTCCGCCGGGTAGACGACGTCGACCCCCGAGCCCAGCACGGCGATCGTCCGTCCGCCCGCGGCCAGCGCGCCCCGGTGCGCGGCGCTGTCGATCCCGCGCGCCAGCCCGCTCACGATGGTCACGCCGCGCGCGGCCAGGTCGCCGGCCAGGCGCTCGGCCACCGCGAGGCCGTAGGGCGTGGCCCGCCGCGACCCCACCAGCGCCACCGCCAAGGCGTCGTCGGGTCGGAGCGCGCCGCGCACGTAGAGACACGTCGGCGCCGAGGCCACGACGGACAGGTGCGGCGAGAACTCCTCGTCACCGCGTTCGATCCGCCGGAGGCCCACGCGCTCGCGTGTCTGCCGCCGGTCAGTGGTGTCGCGCGTCATGGTGCTGCCGATCACCGCCCCTGGGGAAGGGGCGCCGACCAGTATACCGGAGCGACGCGAAGCGTCAACACGGAGCCCCCTTCCGTCGCGTCACCGCCCCGGCGTCCCCGACGCGGCAAGGCCGGACAGGAGCGCGCGCGCCGTGCCCGCGGCCGGGCTCCCGGGGTAGCTCGCGGCCAGCCGATGCCAGGCCTCCCGCGCGCCGGCGAGGTCGCGGATCGCGCGGTGACACAGGCCCAGGCGCAGGAGGGCATCGGGCGCGAGCCCGCTCTTCGGATACTGGTCCACCAGCTTCTGGAACTCCGCCAGCGCCTGTCGGTAGTCCCGCTGCCGGTAGTAGGCCTCGCCGATCCAGTACTGGGCGCTCGAGGCCAGCGGGTGCTGCGGGAACTTCTGCACGACCTCGGCGAACTCCAGCACCGCCTGCCCGTGCTCGCCCGCGCGGAAGCTCGACATCGCGGAGGCGTGGAGCCGGTCCGCCGTCGGCTCGGCGGCCGCCGGCGGGGGCGGCGGCGCGGGCGCGGGGGGCAGCGCGGCCGGCGCCGGCGCCGGGGCGGGCGGGGGGGGCGGCGGCGGCTCCGGCGCGGCCAGCGTCACCAGACGGTCGAGGACGGCGTCGAGGGCCGCGCGCACCGCCGTCAGCGCGGCTTCCGTCTCCGCCAGCGTCGCGCGCATCTGCGCGAGGTCGGCGCCGAGCGCGCTCGCGTCCCGGCCGATGGCGGCCGACCGCTCGTCGAGCGTCCGCACCGCCTCCGCGAGCCGCGCGCCCGCGCGCGCGTCCGCGGCCTGCGCGCGCGTGAGCTCGTCGAGGTCGGCCCGCGCCGCCGCGACCTCGCGCCCCAGCCGCTCCCGCTCGCCGGTGGCGCATCCGCCCGCGCCGACGACCAGCGCGACGAGCAGGCTCGCCCCCATCACTCGCTCGCTCCCGCGCATCGCCCACTGACCCTAGCACCGGCCCCGAAGCCAAGTCAATTTCCCGACGCCGACGGCGCGCATCGCGCTGCGCGCTTTGACTCGTCCCGGCGTTTTGGCTAGCATGCGGCCGTGGACGACGTCGCGTGGGCCTTCTACCTGTCGTCGCTGCCCATCGGCGTCGTCTTCGGCTACGCGCTCCAGCGCGGCGGCTTCTGCCTCACGCGGGCCTTCTCGAACCTCGTGCTCACGGGCGACGGCCGCATCATGCGCGCCTACGTGCTCGCGCTGCTGGTGGCGATGGTCGGCGTGCAGCTCGTCCAGGCCGGCGACCTCGTCGACGTCCCCCTCCGCCAGCTCCGCTGGGTCGCCAACCTCGTGGGCGGGACGCTCTTCGGGATCGGCATGATCCTCGCGGGCGGCTGCTCGGGCAGCACCTGGTACCGCCTCGGCGAGGGCGCGGTGGGGGCGGCCGTGGTGCTGCTGGGCTTCGCCATCGGCGCCACGACGGCGAGCGTGGGCATCCTCGGACCGGTGCGGGCGGCGCTGCAGCGGCCGGTGATCACCGCGGCCGACGGCGGCCCCGCCACGCTCCACGCGGTCACGGGGCTGCCCGCGTGGCTCGTGATCGCCGCCCTCCTCCTCCTGGGCGGCCTCTGGCTCTGGCGGGGCCGGGCCGCCCCGGACCACGGCCGGTGGCCCTGGCCGGTGACGGGCACGGTGGTCGGGGCGCTGATCGCGCTCGGCTGGTGGGCGTCGACGTTCGGCGACCGCCCGGTCGGCATCACCTTCGCCGCCAACACCGGGCACCTGCTCACCTACCCGCTCGTCGGCTATCCCACCCGCGTCACGTGGAGCATGCTGATGGCGCTCGGGGTGCCGGTGGGGGCGTTCCTGGCCGCGTGGTGGAGCGGCGAGTTCCGCTGGAAGCTCCCGCAGGGCGCGAGCCTTGTGCAGATCTTCGCCGGCGGCCTCCTGATGGGCGCCGCCGCCCTCGTCGCCGAGGGCTGCAACATCAACCAGGGGCTCACGAACTCGGCCACGCTCGCCCTCGGGAGCCTCGTCACCTTCGCCGCCATGGGTCTGGGGGCGTGGGCCGCCCTCTGGGCGCTGTACCTGCGAAAGGCCTAGGATCGGCGCCGCGCGACGCCGGGCGCGTCAGGGCTCGCGCAGCACCATGACGGTGACGGGGGCGCCGGCGGCCACCGTCGTGTCGCCCGGGACCACGGCGAGGCCGTCGGCGGCGACCATCGAGCGCAGGATCCCGGAGCCCTGGTCGCCCGTCAGCCGGGCGCCGAGGCCGTCCCCCGTCGCCGACAGCGTCACGCGCAGGTAGCCGCGCCGCCGCCCCGGGTTGGGGATGGGCGCGAGCGCCGTCGCCGTCACCCGCCGCCGGTGAAGGACGGCGTGCCCGGCCATCTTGCGCAGGGCCGGACGCACGAATAGCTCGAAGGTGACCATGGCCGACACGGGGTTGCCCGGCAGGGCGACGATCGGGAGGGCGCCCCGGTCCGGCCGCGGCACGGTGGCGAAGGCGATGGGCTTGCCGGGGCGCATGTCCACGAGCCACAGGTGCTGCTCGGCCCCGAGCCGCTCGAGGGCGGCCTTGACGAAGTCGTGCTCGCCGACCGAGACCCCCGCCGAAGACAGCACGAGGTCGCAGCCGAGGCCCCAGCCGAGGCGCGCCTCGATGTCGGAGAGCGCGTCGCGGGCGACGCCGAGGTTCACGGCCTCGGCGCCGGCCTCGCCGACCTGGGCCATCAGCGCGTAGGTGTTGGAGTTGCGGATCTGGCCGGGCCCGGGGCGCTCCCCCAGGTCCGCGATCTCGTCGCCGGTCGAGAGGATGGCCACCCGGGGGCGCCGGATCACGCTGGCCCGGGCCCGCCCGAGCGTGGCGAGCACGCCGACGTCGGCCGCCCCGACGACGCGGCCGCGCTCGAGCACGAGCTGCCCGGCCTGGAGGTCCTCGCCCCGCGGCCGGACGTAGGCGCCCGGCGCCACCGCGCGCTCCAGGAGGACGGCGGACCCGTCCCCGCGCACGTCCTCCTGGGGAACCACCGCGTCGGCGCCGGGGGGCATGGGGGCGCCGGTGAAGATCCGATAGGCCTCGCCCGGCTCGAGCGGCCGCGCGGCGGGGGCGCCGGCGGGGACCCGGCCCGCGACCTGGAGCCGCACCGGAGCCCCGGGCGCGGCGGCCGCCGTGTCGGCGCCGCGCACGGCGTAGCCGTCCATGGACGAGTTCGCCCACGGCGGCACGTCCTCGTCGGCCCGGACGTCCTCGGCGAGGACGCGCCCGAGCGCCCGCGCGATCTCCGCCTGCTCGCTCCCCAGCGGCGCGACGCGCGACAGGATGCGGTCGAGCGCCTCCTCGACGGGGATCATCCCGCGCGGCGGCCTTCGCTCCTCGCGGCGGGCGCCCGCGGCCGAAGGGCCGGACTCACCGGGCGTGAACGGCCGGGCCGTCTCCCCGCGCGGCCGCCGCGAACGCCAGGCTGCCCCCGTAGCGGCCGAGGAACCAGGCGCGGCTCAGCACGAAGGCCGCGAAGAAGCCGGCCGTGATGAGGACCTCGGTGACGCCGAGGGGGAAGCCGATGTCCCGGGAGAGGCTCGGGAAGACGATCATGATCCGCTCCAGGAAGATGGCGATCCAGCCGAAGAACAGGATCACGACGAACACCCTGTGCCGCGTGGGCGGCCGTCCGGTCAGCCGCTTGAGGAGGTACCCGAAGGGGATCAGGGCCCCGAGGACGAACACCACGAAGGCCAGCGTCCGCCACGGGTCCACGAAGAAGCGTGCCAGGAAGAAGCGCGTCTCCACCGGCACGTTGCCGTACCAGATGACCAGGTACTGCGAGAAGAAGAAGTACATCCACATCACGCACATCGCGAACACGAGCTTGGCCGTGTCCTGGATGGCCGCGGGCGGCACGCTGATCGCGCCCCGCTCGCTGGCCCGGATGGTGAGGAAGCACACCAGGGCGAAGCCCGGGTACAGCGAGGTCACCACGTAGTAGCCGCCGAAGAGCCCGCTGTACCACGTGGGCTCCAGCGACATGAGCAGGTCGAAGCCCCACAGCGAGAGCACGATCACGTACAGGAACAGCACGACGGTGGCGATGCGGTTGCGCCGGGCGACGGCGGCGGCCGCCCGCCCGTCGGCGGCGTCCTCGGCGAGCACGGCCCGGGCCAGCGCGAAGGCCGCCGCGTAGAGCAGCAGCACCCCGAGCCCGATCCTAAGGGCCATGAAGGGCACGTTCAGCCAGGCCGCCTTGATCGGCAGGGGCTCGGTGACCCACGGGTAGAGGACGGCGCGGCCGAAGAACAGCACGAGGAACAGCACGAACGACACGGGCAGGAAGCCCATCGTGGTGAGGGCCATGCGCTTGACGGTGGGTGACCAGCGCCCCTCGGTCACCTGGATCATGGCCGCCAGCGCCGGACCGGTGATGGCCAGGCTCGACCAGAACAGCAGGTTGACGAGGTAGATGCCCCAGGCCCGGGCCGGGTCCGGGCGGCTCACCCCCCACAGGAAGGCGACCACCCCGAGCGCGGCCAGCAGCACGAGGAGCGACCGGGCCCCCTGGGTGGCCCCGCCGGGCGCCGTGGCGAGGCTCATCGCCGGGCCAGCGTGCGCAGGAAGTTCACCACGTGCCAGCGCTCCTCGGCGGTGAGCGCCTCGCCGTAGGACGGCATGACGGCGCCGCCGACGGACAGGTAGCTCTGCCAGTAGCCGTCGGTGCGCGCCTTCTGCAGGTCGGGGTTGCTGAGGTCCGCCGCCGGCACGAACTTGGTGGCGACGACGCCGTCACCCTTGCCCGAGGGCCCGTGGCACGGCGTGCAGTACACGACGAACAGCTCCTGGCCGATCTGCACGGAGCCGGGCGTCGCCGGCACCGGGTTCCGCCGGGCGGCGGCGCGCTCCCGCTCCTCCCGCGGGATCACCAGCTCGCCCCCCCACCGAGGCACCGTTCCCGACGGCATGGCGAACACGCGCTCGTGGGGCACCACGCGCTGGGTCTCGAACATGTTGTTCGTCCACCGGTAGCCCACCACGAGCCCGAGCATCCCCGCCACGCCGCCGAAGATCAGCAGCACCAGCAGGAACACCCACTTCATCATCGCCGGACCTCCTCGGCCCCGGCCGCCGTGAGCAGGCCGCGGACGGTCTCGACCTCGGCCGGCCGGCAGGCCACGGCCACGCCGAACCGGTCCACGGTGAAGCGCGGGTCGTAGGTCGGCGAGGGCTTGGTCCGGGGCAGCCGCCCCAGCACCAGGACGGCGAGCAGGGTGCTGAGCCCGCACAGGAGGATGCTGAGCTCGAACCCGATGATGATGAAGGGAGGGATCGAGACGGGGTGCTTGCCCCCGGTGACCAGCTCCCACTTGAGCGACGACCAGATCGTGAGGAAGAAGGCGGTGGCCGTCCCCGTGAGCCCGCCGAAGAGCGCGAACAGGCGCACCTTGGACAGGGGGCGGACGCGCTCCACCTCCTCCTCGATCTCCTCCACCGGAATCGGGGTGTACACGGTCAGCTCCGAGAAGCCCTTGCCCCGGAGGTCGCGGATCGCGCGCAGCGTGGTGTCCACGTGGGCGAACACCCCGAGCACGTTCTGGGCGTCGGCCGCCGCCATCCTAGTGGCGACTCCCGTGGGCGGCCGGGTCCTTGAGCGGGTGGGGCAGCGCCTCCTTCACCTCGACGATGCTGAGGGAGGGCATCACCCGGATGAAGCCCAGGAACAGGATGAAGAAGAAGGCGAACGAGCCGGCCACGATGGCGGTGTCGGTGGGCGTCGGCACGTACGTGCCCCAGGTGTAGGGGTAGAAGTCGTGGGCGAGGCCCGGCACGATGATGTTGAAGCGCTCGAACCACATGCCGATGAGCACGAAGATCGACACGATGTAGAGCGTGCGGACGTGCACGCGCGCGCGCCGCGAGAACAGCACGAGCGGGACCAGGCTGTTGCAGAAGTACATCAGCCAGTACGCCCAGGCGTACTGGCGGGTCGCCTTGGCGAACACGCTGGCGCGCTCGAAGTGGTCGCCGCTGTAGTAGGCGGTGAACACCTCGCACACGTAGAAGTAGGTCAGCACGAGGCTCGTGACCAGGATCAGCTTGGCCATGGCGTCCAGGTGCTTGTTCGTGATGTAGGGGTACCAGTTGAAGATGTGCCGCATGGGCAGGATGAGGATCAGCACCATGGCGAAGCCGGAGAAGATGGCCCCGTCCACGAAGAAGGGGGCGAACAGCGTCGAGTGCCAGCCGGGCACCAGGGCCATGGCGAAGTCGAACGACACCACGCTGTGCACGGACAGCACGAGCGGGGTCGAGATGGCGGCGAAGATGCCGTAGGCCCGCCGGTAGTGGCGCCACTGGGAGTCGCTGCCCTCCCAGCCCAGCGACAGCACCGTGTAGATCTTCTTCTTGAACCCGGTCGAGGCGTCGCGCAGGGCGGCGATGTCGGGGATCAGCCCCACGCAGAGGAACACCACGCTGATCGTGAGGTAGGTGGAGATCGCGAACACGTCCCAGACGAGCGGGGACTTGAAGTTCGGCCAGAGGTAGCGCTGGTTCGGGTACGGCATCAGCCAGTAGGCGAACCACATGCGGCCGGCGTGGATGAGCGGGAACAGGCCCGCCGTCATGACCGCGAACACGGTCATGGCCTCGGCGCCGCGGTAGATGGAGGTCCGCCACTTGGCGCGGAACAGGTACAGGATGGCCGAGATCAGGGTCCCGGCGTGGCCGATGCCGATCCAGAACACGAACGTGGTGATGTAGATGGCCCACATCTGGGGCGTGCGCTTGCCGGCGGCGCCGATGCCGACCCAGATCTGGTACGCCCAGGCCGCGAAGCCGCCGGCCAGGATGAGGGCGATCAGCGACATCCAGGCGAAGTACGTGTTGCCCGGCATCGACACGGTGCGGATGACGTCGCGGTTGACGTCCGCCCACGTGGCGGTGGCGGTCGACTCGCGGGGGGCTAGGCTCATGGGCTAGTGGCCCTTGCCGGGCTTGCCGGCCGGCGCCGTGCGGACGACCTTCTTGAGGTAGGTGACCGCCGGCCGCGTCCCCAGCTCGTCGAGCACGTGGTAGCTCCGGGGCGAGGCGGCCAGCCGCGACACCCGCGCCCGGCCGTCCTTCAGGTCGCCGAACGTGATGGCCCGCGTCGGGCACGTCTGCTGGCACGCGGTCAGGATCTCGCCGTCCCGGACCGTCCGGCCCTCGTCCCGCGCGTGGGCCTTGCCCTCGGCGATGCGCTGCACGCACATCGTGCACTTCTCCATGATGCCGAGCTGGCGGACGGTCACGTCGGGGTTGAGCTGGAGATCGAGCGGCGCCGTCCACGTGTAGTTGAACCAGTTGAAGCGCCGCACGTGGTACGGGCAGTTGTTGCCGCAGTAGCGGGTCCCGACGCAGCGGTTGTAGATCTGCGCGTTCAGCCCCTCCTGGGTGTGGTACGCCGCGTAGACCGGGCACACCGGCTCGCAGGGCGCCACCTCGCAGTGCTGGCAGAACATGGGCAGGAAGATGCTCTGGGGATGGGCGGGCGACCCTTCCTCCCAGCGCTCCAGGCGGAGCCACTGCGGCCCGCGGCCGTAGGCCACCTGCTCCCGGCCCGAGACGGCCACATTGTTCTCCACCTGGCAGGCCACCACGCAGGCCGAGCAGCCCGTGCAGAGGTCGAGGTCCACCGTCATGCCCCAGCGGTGCTGGGGATAGCGCACGGCGGGGTACATGCTCGGGTGGCTGGCGTGCGCCGGGGGCTGGCCCCGGACCTCGAGCTCCCGGGCCGCGCCGAGCTCCACGTACTGGGCGATGTGGCGGTCGTCCTGGTCGAACTGCGCCTGGGGCACCGGCAAGGGCCGGCGGGCGCCCGTCCGGGCCAGCCCCACCTTCACCGCCAGGTACGGCAGCCCGCCGGACGCCTCGTCGGGCGTCGCGCCCAGGAGCGTCAGGGGGTTGGCGCCCACGTTGAGGAACTCGCCCGGCCCGAGGTACGCCCCCGGCGGCAGGTCGCCCTTGCCCCGGGCGTAGGCCCCGGGCAGGCGGTGCCCCTGCCCCATGGCCACGGCCACCACCCCGGGGTGGAGCGACTCGGACGGATACGCGGGCAGCTCGATCTCGCCGTGGGGGGAGCTCAGCTTGACGATGTCGCCCCGCTTGACCCCGAGCCGGCGCGCGGTCTCGCCGGGCACCTCGACCCAGGCGTCCCACGCGACCTGGGTCACCGGGTCCGGCGTCTCCTGCAGCCACGGCAGGTCCGCGCTGCGCCCGTCGTAGAAGCGGGACGAGGGGTAGACGAGGAGCGCGTGGCTGCCGTCCCCGTCGAGCGAGGCCGCCGAGGCCGCGACCCGCCCCGCCTCGGCCCGGAGGTACAGGCCCGGCTCGCCCCGCCGGGCGAACACGCCGCCCCGCCGGAGGGCCGCCTCCCAGAAGTCGGCGAAGGGCTGGTCGCTTCCCATTTCCCGGGCGAGCTTTTCCCACTCTCCCTTCAGAAACACCTCGAAGGTGGGCCAGGCCAGCCGGCCCTTGCCCGCCTCGTCCCCCAGGGCCTGGCGACCCACGGAGAGGAGGGTGTCGCCCACCGACCGCCCGTCGACCGGCTTGCCGTCGATGGTGACCGGCCCCATGGTCGGCTGCATGAGCCCGGTGACCCCCGTCTCCGCCACGTAGTCGCCCCAGCTCTCGAGCGCGTGGAGCGCCGGCAGCACCAGCCCCGCCCGCGCCGAGGTCTCGGTGGGGCGGCTGGCGAGGCTCACCACGAGAGGGACCTTGGCGAGGGCCTCGGCGAAGCCGGAGCGCGGCGGCAGCGCGTACACGGGGTTCACGTCGCCCAGGATCAGGACCTCGATCTCCCCCTTGCCCATGGCCTGGACGAGCCCGGCCAGGTCGGCGTACCGGCTGGCGCCGCCGAAGGCGGACTCGGCGCCGAAGCGCACGCGGGTCCCGACGGCCCCCACCGCGACGTTGAGCAGGTTGATGGCGACCAGGGTGTCGGTGGCGTTCTTGCCCGACACGGCGGCCCCGCCGCCGATGGCGAGCCCGCCCCCGGAGGCGGCGAAGGCGTGGGCCACCCGCTTGACGACGGCGGCGTCGACGCCGGCCGTCCGGGCCGCCGCCGCCACGTCCACGGCGCCCGCCGCCGCCTCGAGGGCGGCGCGCACCGGCCCCGTCACGGCCAGGCCCTCGTCCAGGATGACCCGCAGCATGGCCAGGGCCAGGAGCCCCTCGGTGCCGGGCGCGTTCCGCACCCACTCGTCGGCGTTGGCGGCGGTGAGCGACATGCGGGGCTCGACGTGGACGGCCGTCCCCGCGCGCCCGTGGGACAGCGCGTGCATGGTCGCGAAGTCCACCGCGGAGCCCACGGGCGACAGCCACGTCTCGAGGAAGTCGGCCCCGAAGGACAGGAGGTAGCTCGCCTCGCGGATCACGTACTGCGGGATCGCGTCGCGGCCGAAGGTGATGCGGTTGGCCGCCCGCATGGCCTCGTACCCGAGCGGCTCCCACGCCACGCGCGGCCGGGCCCCCAGGGCCCCCGTCCACTGGTCCATCAGCCGGCCGAGGCTGCCCGTCTCGATGCCGGTGACGAGGGCGATCCTGGCGCCCCGGCCGCCCTTGACCAGGGCGCCCAGCTTGCCGGCCAGCTCCGCCTCGGCCTCCTCCCACTTCACCGGCTTGCCCTGGCGGAGGGCGCCCCGGTGGCGGTCCGGATGGTAGAGGCCCTGGAGCGACGCCTGACCCCGGATGCACAGGCGCCCGACGTTGACGGGATGGTCGGGGTTGCCCTCGAGCTTGACGACGCGGCCCTCGCGGTTCCGGGCGAGGACGCCGCAGCCCACCGGACACTCGCGGCAGACCGTCGCGAACCAGGACGCCACGCCGGGGACGATGTTCTCCGGCGGGACGACGTACGGCAGGAGGTGCCCGGCGGGGGGGCTACAGGCCGCCGCGGCCGCGGCGGCGCCCGAGGTGGCGACGACCCGGAAGAACGACCGGCGGTCCATCCCGCTCGAAGCCCGTTCGCCGCTCACGCTCCCTCGCTCGTCCACGCTCGTGTGCTCGTCGACCGCGCGACCATCGGATCTGTCCTCGAGGAGTCGGCTGATCCCGCCCGCGGCCAGACCGGGCACGGCCTCTGCGGGCGGGAGCCGTTGACCGTTCGACGTGCGTCGGGCCGCAGGCCTTGTGAACCCTATCACGCGTGATTTCGAAGTGTCAATAGCGATGGGCCCGCGACGAGGGATCGGCGGCGACGCGCGCGGGCGGCGCCCGCCGCTCAGACGAGCGTCGCCACCGCCTCCGCCGCCGCGCGGCCGGCCGCGTCGACGGCGGCCTCGGTGTGCGCGAGGGACACGAAGGCGGCCTCGAACTGCGACGGGGCGAGATAGACCCCCCGGGCCAGCATGGCGTGGAAGAAGCGCGCGTAGCGCGCGGTGTCGGCGCCCCGGGCCGAGGCGTAGTCGGTCACCGGCCCCGCGGTGAAGAAGGCGGTGAGCATGGAGCCGACGCGGTTCACGGTGAGGGGCACGCCGGCGGCGGCCCGCCGGAGGCCGGCTTCCAGCCGGGCCCCGAGCGCCTCGAGCCGCCCGTACACGCCGGGGGCGCGTAGCGCCTTCAAGGTGGCGAGGCCGGCCGCCACCGCCAGCGGGTTGCCCGAGAGCGTCCCCGCCTGGTACACCCCGCCGAGCGGGGCCACGTGGCGCATGACCTCGCGGGCCCCGCCGTAGGCGCCGACGGGCAGGCCGCCGCCGATGATCTTGCCGAGACAGGTGAGGTCGGGGCGCACGCTGTAGAGCGCCTGGGCCCCGCCCCAGTGCACCCGGAAGCCCGTGATCACCTCGTCGAACACGAGGAGCGCTCCGTGGGCGGTGCACAGCGCCCGGAGCGCGGGGAGGAAGCCCGGCGCGGGCGGGACCACGCCCATGTTGCCCGCCACCGGCTCCACGAGGACGGCCGCCACCCGCTCCGGGTGGGCCGCGAAGGCCGCCCGCACGGCCGCCGGGTCGTTGAAGGGCACGGTGAGGGTGAGCGCGGCGAGGGCGGCCGGGACGCCCCGGCTGTCGGGGATGCCGAGCGTCGCCGCCCCCGAGCCCGCCTTGACCAGGAGGCTGTCGGCGTGGCCGTGGTAGCAGCCGTCGAACTTGACGATGACGTCCCGGCCGGTGGCGCCGCGCGCGAGGCGGATGGCGCTCATGGCCGCCTCGGTGCCCGAGGAGACCAGGCGCACCATCTCCATCGACGGGACGGCCTCGCGGATCAGCTCGGCCAGCTCCACCTCGCCGCCGGTGGGGGCGCCGTAGGTGGTCCCGCGGGCGGCCGCCGCCGCCACCGCCTCCACCACCTCGGGCGCGGCGTGGCCCAGCACCAGGGGCCCCCAGGAGCCGACGAAGTCGACGTACCGCCGCCCGTCGACGTCGACCAGCTCCGCGCCCTCCCCGCGCGCCACGAAGAAGGGCGAGCCGCCGACGCCGTTGAACGCCCGCACCGGGCTGTTGACGCCGCCCGGGATCACCTCGCGGGCCGCCTGCCAGAGCGCGTCGGAGCTGGGCACGGGGGCGACCGGTCAGCCGGTGACGAGCTCGGCCGGCGCGAAGTCCCGGCTGGCCGCGTCCCACGAGAACGCCCGCGCGTCCACGGCCCGGCCCCCCATGACCGAGACGACCACGTACACGGCGTCGGGGTACGTGGGCTCGCCGTCCATCAGGGCGTTCTGCCGGTCGGTGGCGGAGAAGTAGGCTCCGACGTCGATGTGGGAGTGGTAGATGACGGCCACCGCGTAGCCCTGCGCCTCACGCCGGCCGATGGCGAGGAGATCCCGGGGGTCCATGTAGTAGGCCTCGCGAGACTCGCGCGGGAAGGCCGCGGGGTCCTCCCGGTGCTTGTCGTCCTGCACGTTGCGGCACGGCATGAGGACCCGCTCCGGCGCGGCGCCGCCCCGCGCCAGCACGACGCCGCAGCACTCGGCGGGGTACTCGGCCTCGGCCTGGGCGCGGATCCGGGTCAGCTCCTCCGCGGTGAGGACCATTCAGCGGCGGCGGCCGCCGGCGAGGGCGGGGATGATCGACACCTCGTCCCCGTCCTTGAGGGCGGTCCCGAGGCCGCCCAGCGCCTCGATCTCCTCGTTGTTGACGTACACGTTCACGTGCCGGTGGACCTCGCCGGCCTCGTCGCGCACCAGGCCCCGGAGGCCGGCGTACTCCTCCTCGAGCTTGTCGAGGAGGTCACGCACGCTGTCGGCCTCGAGCGAGACGCGGTCGCGGTTGCCGGTGGCCCGCCGGAACGGGGTGGGGATGTACACCTCGACGCCCATCGACGCTCACCTCGCCTGGCGGCTCGGGCCCGGGATCAGAAGGCGACGCTCAGGTACCGCTCGCCAGTATCGCACAGCACCGTGACGACGATCTTCTCGGGCCCGAGCCGCTCGGCCACCTGGCAGGCGGCCCACACGTTGGCGCCGGACGAGATGCCCACCAGCAGCCCCTCCTCCCGCGCCAGCCGCCGGGCGGTGGCGGTGGCGTCCTCGTCGCGCACCAGCATCACCTCGTCCAGCACGGCGCGGTTCAGCACGCCGGGCACGAAGGAGGCGCCGATGCCCTGGATGCCGTGGGGACGCGCGTGGCCGCCGGAGAGCACGGGCGAGCGGGCGGGCTCGACCCCCACCACGCGGACGTCCGGGATCCGCGCCTTGAGCACCTCACCCACGCCGGTCACGGTGCCGCCCGTGCCGACCCCGGCCACGAAGACGTCGAGGCGCCCCTCGGTGGCCTCCAGGATCTCGAGCGCGGTCGTGCGCCGGTGCACCTCGGGGTTGGCCGGGTTCTCGAACTGCATGGGCATGAACCACTCGGGGTTCTGTCGGCACAGCTCCTGGGCGGCGAACACGGCGCCCGTCATGCCCTCGATGGCCGGCGTGAGGTGCAGCTCGGCCCCGTAGCGCGCCAGCAGGCGCTGCCGCTCCGTGCTCATGTCGTCGGGCATGGTGAGGATCAGCCGGTAGCCGCGCACGGCGCACACCATGGCGAGCCCGATGCCCGTGTTGCCGCTGGTGGGCTCGACCACGGTCGCCCCCGGCTTGAGGGTGCCGCGGCGCTCGGCGTCCTCGATCATCGCCACCGCGATGCGGTCCTTGACGCTGCCGCCGGGGTTGACCGCCTCGAGCTTGGCGAGCACCGTTGCCCCCCGCGGCCGGGGGAGGCGGTTCAGCCGGACGAGCGGGGTGGCGCCGACCAGGTCCAGGACGCTGGCGGCCACCCGCGGCCGCCCGAGGTTCACGCGCGTGTCACTCATGGTGCGCCGATCCTATCGGGAAGTGGGTGCCGCGGGCAAGCCGGGGGTCAGATGTGGTACATGGGCCGGGCGGCGCTGCGGCGCTCCTCGGCGCGCCGCCGGAGGTCGTCGATGGTGATGCGCTCGACGACCGAGGCCACCGCCTCGTCCACCTCGCGCAGGAGCGCGGCGAGGTCGCCGGCGTCGTCGGCCGGGCGGGAGCCGCCGGCCGCCCCGCTCCCCCCCTCCACCGCCCGCAGGACCGCGCCCACGGTGATGCCGCCGGCCGCCCGGCCCAGCCGGTAGCCGCCGGCGGCGCCGCGCCGCGAGGCCGCGAGCCCGGCGCGCTTGAGCTGGAGCAGCACCTGCTCGAGGTACCGCGGGGGGATGCGCTGGCGCGCCGCGATGTCCTGGATGGGCACGAGGCCGTCACCCTCGCACAGCGCCAGGTCCAGGAGCGCCCGCAGCGCGTACTCGCCCTTGGCCGACAGCCTCACGCGCGGCCCTGCTCGATCAGCCGCGCCGCGTCCTTGGCGAAGTAGGTGATGACGATGTCGGCGCCGGCCCGGCGGATGGCCGTGAGCACCTCCATCACGACGCGCTCCTCGTCGATCCAGCCGAGCTGGCCGGCGGCGCGGATCATGGCGTACTCGCCGGACACCGAGTACGCCGCCACCGGCAGCCCGAACTCGCCCTTGACGCGGGCGAGCACGTCCAGGTAGGCCAGGGCCGGCTTCACCATGACGATGTCCGCGCCCTCGTCCACGTCGAGGGCCACCTCGCGCATGGCCTCCAGCGCGTTGGCGGGGTCCATCTGGTAGGCGCGCCGGTCGCCGAACTGGGGCGTCGACTGCGCGGCCTCGCGGAAGGGCCCGTAGAAGGCCGAGGCGTACTTGGCCGAGTAGGCCATGATGGGCGTCTCGTGGTACCCGGACTCGTCCAGGGCCTCCCGGATGGCGGCCACCCGCCCGTCCATCATGTCCGAGGGCGCCACCATGTCGGCGCCGGCCTCCACGTGGGACACGGCCGTGCGCGCGATCAGCTCCAGCGTCGGGTCGTTCTTCACCCGGCCGTCCTCCACCACCCCGCAGTGCCCGTGGCCCGTGTACTCGCACAGGCACACGTCGGTGACCACGAGGAGGTCGGGGATCGTCTCCTTCACCGCCCGCACCGCCTGCTGGATGATGCCGTCCTCGGCGTAGGCCTCGCTGCCGCGGGGGTCCTTCTCCTGGGGAATGCCGAACAGGAGCACGGCCGGGATCCCCATCGAGGCGGCGTCCTTGCACTCCTTGAGCAGCTCGTCCACCGACAGCCGGAACTGGCCCGGCATGGAGACGATCGGCTCGCGCACGCCCCGGCCGTGCACGGCGAACAGCGGGTACACGAGGTCGTCGGTGCGGAGCACGGTCTCGCGGACCATCTTGCGGATGAGCGGGGACTCCCGCAGGCGGCGGGGGCGGTAGACCGGGTACGGCATCGGCTCAGCTCCTCCCAGACTCGAAGTGGTCGATGATGGCGCGGGCGAGCGCCGGGACCGTGTAGGCCGCGGGGACCACCCGGGCCGTGAGGCCGACGGCGGCGGCGGCGGCCCGCGTGATGGGGCCGATGGCGGCCACGACCACGTCCGCCATCAGCGTCCGCAGCTCCCCGGGGCGGAACAGGGCGGCGAAGTGCCGGACGGTGGACGGGCTCGTGAAGGTCACCACGTCCACCTGGCGCGCCGCGAGCGCCTCGCGGAGGCGGGCGGCGCCCTCGCTGGCCGGCCGTGTCCGGTAGGCGGGCACCTCGTCCACGCGGGCCCCCATCGCCGCCAGCTCGCGGACGAGCACCTCGCGCGCCTCCGCCGCCCGGGGCAGCAGCACGCGCGCCCCCGGCGCGAGCCGGCCGCGGAGCCCGTCGGCCAAGGCCTCCGCCACGTACTCGGTCGGCGTGAGGTCCACGCGACAGCCGAAGCGCTCCAGCGCGGCGGCGGTGGCGGGGCCGATGGCGGCCACCCGGGCGCCGGCCAGCGCCTCCGGGCCCCGCTCGCGGGCCCTCAGCCGGCGCCGGACCATGGCCACGCCGTTGACGCTGGTGAACACCACCCAGTCGTAGTCTGCGAGGCGGCCGAGGGCCTCGTCCAGCGGCTCCCACGACTCGGGCGGCTCGATGGCGATGGTCGGCACGAGAAGGACACGGCCGCCCGCCGCCTCCAGGAGGTCGACGAGGGGTCCCGACTGCTCCCGCGCCCGCGTCACCACGATGACGCGTCCGGCCAGCGGCCGCGCGGCAGCGACGGGGGCGCTCACGCCTCCCCCGACGCGCGGAGGAGCCGGTCGGCCCCCCGCGCCAGGAGGTCCCGGGCGAGGCGCTCGCCGAGGGCCGACGCCTCCGCGCCCGGGCCGCTGGTGGCGCCCCGGAGCATCGCGGCGCCGTCCCGGCTCGCCACCATCCCCGCCAGGTGAAGGGTGCCGTCCGGCCGGAGCTCGGCGTGGCCCGCGACCGGCGTGTGGCAGTCGGCGGCGAGCCCGGCCAGGAACGCGCGCTCGGCCAGCGCTTCCATCCTGGTCCGAGTGTCGTCCACGCCCCGGAGAAGCGCAAGCACCCCCGGCGCGTCCGCGCGGGCCTCCACGGCCAGGATCCCCTGGCCGACGGCGGGGACGAACTCGGCCGGATCCAGAGCCACCGCGCCCGGCGGCTCGAGGCCGAGCCGCCGGAGCCCGGCGCCGGCCAGCACGAGCGCGTCGTAGGCGCCACCCCGGAGCTTGGCCAGGCGGGTCTCGACGTTGCCGCGGACGTCGGCCAGCCGGAGGTCCGGCCGCCGGGCCCGGAGCAGCGCGCGCCGCCGAGGGCTCCCCGTGCCGACCGTCGCGCCGGGCGGCAAGCCCTCCACCCCCCCGGCCCCGGGGGCGATCAGGACGTCGCGCGGGTCCTCGCGCGGGGGAAAGGCGGCGAGCGTGAGCCCCTGCGGCAGCCGGGCCGGCATGTCCTTCAGGCTGTGCACGGCCACGTCCACGCGGCCGTCGAGGAGCGCCTCCTCGATCTCCTTGACGAAGAGCCCCTTGCCGCCGAGCGCGGCCAGGGACGCCTGGGCCAGACGATCGCCGGCGGTGCGGATCGGGACCACGTCGACGTGGACGCCGCCCGCCCGGAGCCGCCCGGCCACGATCTCGGCCTGGGCCAGCGCGAGCGGGCTGCCCCGCGTCCCGAGGGCGACCCTCACGCGCCCCCGTCGGAGGGCGCGCCCGGACGCTTGGCGCCGAGCCCGAACAGGTCCGCCAGGAGCTCGGCCACGCGCCGGCCGGTGCCGGCCCGGGACGAGTCCCGGAGCCTGACGGTGGGCGTGTGGAGCGCCTTGTTGACGATGGCCTGGGACATGGCCTCGAGCACCCGCCGCGTCTCGGCGTCCGCCCCGGGCAGCGCCCTGAGGGCCCGCTCCACCTCCGCCCGCCGGATGCCCTCGAGCTTCTCCCGGAGCGACACGATCGTGGGCACCACCTCGAGGTCGGAGCGGTGGAGGCGGAACCGCTCCACCTCCCGCTCCACGAGGGCCTCGGCGGACCGGGCCTCGCGCTGCCGCTCGCGCAGGTTCGACTCCACCACCGCCTGCAGGTCGTCGACGTCGTAGCAGAACGCGTTGTCGACCTCGTTGACCCCGGGCTCGACGTTCCGGGGCACGGCGATGTCGATGAGGAACAGCGGGCGGGCGTGGCGGGCCCGGAGCGCGGCCTCGACGTCGGCCCGGCTGACGATGGGCTCCGGCGCCGCCGCCGAGGTGATGACGATGTCCGCCGCCTCGATGGCCGCCCGCAGCCCCTCGAAGGGCAC
>Ga0187892_10004771_pt1 | contig 22274 bp, 22 predicted proteins | sample MA1701073metaG_FD_139345 | JGI IMG/M metagenome (GOLD analysis project Ga0187892, IMG submission 139345) | Bio-ooze microbial communities from a basaltic lava cave in the Kipuka Kanohina Cave System on the Island of Hawaii, USA - MA170107-3 metaG ... | reverse complement strand
TCGTCGCGCACCGGCTCTCGACCGTGCGCGCCGCCGACCAGATCCTGTTCCTGCGCGACGGCGCGATCGTCGAGCGCGGCACCCACGACGAGCTGCTGGCGCTCCCCGACGGCGCCTACCGCCGCTACGCGGAGCTGCAGAGCGCGGGCTGAGGCACCCCGTCAGGCGTAGTGACTTCTGCGCTTCACCGCGAGCGAGCGCTCGAGGTAGAAGATCTCGAGCTTCTTCTCGTCGCCGCCGGTGCGCTCGAACTTGTGGCCGCGCAGGATCACGTCGAGCCGGCCGAGGTCGGGCCGGCCGGGCAGATCCGCCTTGGCGCTGATCTCGGTCGACGCGAACACCGTGTCGCCGGAGAAGATCGGCGCGGTGTGGCGGCCGGTCTTGTACACGATGTCGCCGAGGCTGTTGTCGGAGATGTCGGGGCTCGAGAGCCCGAGGCAGAGCGCGAACGGGATGCCGCCGTACACCACGAGCTTGCCGCCGAGGTATCGCCCCGGGTCGCGGTCGATCATGGTCTGGTTGCAGTGCACCTGGCTCGTGTTGTCGAGCATGCCGGTCAGGAAGATGTGCTCGTCGGTCATGACGCGGCCGCGCGAGTGCTCGATCGTGTCGCCGGGCGTGAAGTCCTCGAAGTAGGTGTCGGCGTTCGAGAGGTGCGCGAGCTCCGCGTAGCCCGCGCGCGCCTTGTAGGCCGGCAGCTCGAGCTCGACGTGCACGTCGGCGGCGGGCACGTCGCCGTCGTCGAGCTTGGCGTTGGCCTCGTGCCGGAACACCTGCACCTTGCGCTGGTAGGCGAGCACGATCGCGCCGGTCTGCTTGCGCGCGACGCTCTGCACGTGCACGACGCCGAGCTCGGGCCGGCTCGCCGAGCTCTTCACGCCCAGCACCGTGGTCTCGGTCTCGATCGTGTCGCCGACGAACACCGGCGCGCCGTAGCGCATGTCGATGTACTCGAGGTTCGCGCGCGCGTTCTCGGAGATGTCCTCGACCGTCTGGCTGAAGGCCACGGCCATGACCAGGCCCGGCGGGATCGGCATCGCCTCGTAGCCGTAGGCGCGCGCGTAGCGCAGGTTCTTGTGCAGCGGGTTCGCGCTGAACGAGAAGTCGGTGAAGTGCGCGGTCAGGCCCTCGGTGACCGTGCGCCCGCCCTTGTGGCGGAACACCTGGCCGAGACGGAAGTCCTCGAGGAAGTTGCCGGTCTTCTTGCGGATCAGTGCCACGTGGGGGGCTCCTTGCGCGGGGCCGGAGTCTAGAGCCCGCGCGCGCGCGCCAGCAAGTGCGGGCGCAGCGCGCCGGCGAGGAAGATCGAGCCGGCGATCGCGATCGCGCCGTCGGCGCCGGCGCGGCGCCGCGCGAGCTCGAGCGCGCGCAGCGGATCGCGCTCGACCTCGACGTCGGGAACGCCCGACGCCCAGGCCAGACTTGCGAGCTCGTCCGGGTCGAGCGAGCGCGCGGGCTCGACCGCCGTGGCGACACAGATCTGCGTCGCGCCCGCGAGCTCGGCCACGATCCCGGCCGCGTCCTTGTCGCGGGAGACGGAGAGCACGAGCGCGACGCGCCGGCCGGGCCAGATCGTCTCGAGGGCGACGCGCAGCGCGCGCGCCGAGTCGGGCGTGTGCGCGCTGTCGAGCAGCACGCCGCCGAAGCGCTCGAGCCGGGCGGGCAGCTCGAGCGCCTCGAGCGCGGCCAGCTCGCGCGCTCCGAGCGCGCGGCCCAGGAACGACTCGGCCGCGTGCACCGCCAGCGCGAGGTTCACGGCCTGGTGCGCGCCGAGCACGCGGCTTGTGACCTTGCGGCCGTCGCCGAGCCGGAACTCGAGCCCCGAGGCCGAGCTGCGCAGCTCCGACACCTCGACCGCGTCGAGCGGCGCGCCGACCGCGATGCTCTGGGCGGCGATCGCGCCCCACGCCTCGGGCTCGAGCTCGCCGTGCAGCGCCGGCACGCCCGGCTTCAGGATGCCCGCCTTCTCGCGCGCGATCGCCTCGAGCGTGGTGCCGAGCTTGTCGGTGTGCTCGAGCTGGATCGTGGTCACGACCGAGACGCGCGACTCGACCACGTTGGTGGAATCGAGCCGGCCGCCCAGGCCGACCTCGATCGCGGCGGCGTCGACGCCCGCCTTGCGGAACAGCGCGAAGGCGAGCGCCGTCGACGCGTCGAAGAAGCTCGGACACAAGTCGGGGTCGAGCCGCAGGCGCTCGATCTCGGGCTGCATCGCGCGCAGGCTCGCGACCAGCTCCTGCTCCGCGACCGGCGCGCCGTCGATGCGGAAGCGCTCGCGCCAGCTCTCGAGGTGCGGCGAGGTGTAGGCGCCGACGCGCAGGCCCGCGGCGCGCAGCAGGCACTCCGTCGCGAGCGTGACGGTGCCCTTGCCCTTCGAGCCCGCCACGTGCACGCACGGCAGCCCGCGCTCCGGACTTCCAGTGGCGGCGAGCAGCGCGCGGATCGGCTCGAGCGCGAGCCGCTCGTAGTCGTACTGAGTCTTCTTCTCGCGGTTGATCAGCTGATCGAGATAGCGCTCCGCGTCGCGCAGCGTCTGGAGCTCCATCTTTGCTAGCCTGACTCCGTGATTCCGCGCTCCGGAACGAGCGTCCGCTGGTGGCTGTACGGTTCCCGGACGCCGAAGCTCGACGCCCTGCTCGCGGATCCCGAGGCCGTGCTCGCGGGCCCGGGAATTCTTGCCCGCGCGCTCACCGGCCGCAAACGCTTCTTCCGCGTCGACGGCGATCCCGACGAGCCGGCGCTGTACGTGAAGGTGTTCGCGCTCCCGCCCGGCGCGAAGCGCCTGCGTTACTTCTGGCGCCCCTCGAAGGCGCGCCGCGAGCGCGCGATCGCGGCGCGGCTCGCGCGGCTCGGCTTCGAGGTCGCGGCGCCGGTTGCCGTCGGCGAACTGCGCCGGCGCGGCGTGCTCGAGAAGAGCTACTCCGTGATCCGCGAGCTGGACGCGCGCGACCTGGTGCGCTGGCTGTCGAGCGACGAGCTCTCGGGCGCCGAGCGCCGAGCGCTGCTCGAGCGCTTCGCGCGCTTCGCGCGCCGGCTGCACGACGCGGGCGTCGACCAGGAGGACTTCGCACCCAACAACTTCCTGGCGCGCGCGGACGGGAGCTTCGTGCTGATCGACTTCGAGCGCTGCCGCGTGCGCCCGCGCGCCCTGGGCGCGGCGCGCTGGACACAGCTCGCGAAGCTGCACCGGCGCGACCTCGGCGTGTCGCGCAGCGACCGCCTGCGCTTCCTGGCGTCCTATCTGGGCGAGAGCGCGGGGCGCAAGGAGCGGCGTGCGGCGTGGCTGCGCATCTGGCCCGAGTTCCGCCGCATCCGCCGCCACGACGCCCGACACGCGGAAGCGTCGGCCTTCGCCGAGGGCCGCAACCAGGCGCGCGAGGGCGACGCGCTGGTCATGCGCGCGCGCGCCTCGGCCAAGACGATCGCGCTCGAGCTCGACGTCGAGACCGCGCGGCGCTGCTGGCTGCGCGCGAAGCAGCTGGAGCGGCTCGGCCTGCCCGCGCTGCGGCCGGTGCGGCTGTGCGGCGGACGCGTCGAGCTGCTCGATCCCGGCTCGTCGGTGCCGCGCGCGCCCGCCAACCACATGATCGGCCGCTCACTGGCCGCGCTCGCGCCCTGGGGCCACTTCAGCGCGCCACCGCAGTGGCTGTTCACCGCCCACAGCGCCCTGCTGCGCAACCCGCAGGCCTTCGAGCTCGACCTATAGCGAGGCGAAGCCGAGCGAAGTCAGCTAGACGCGCCTACTGCGCCATGTAGCGGTTCGACGCGCGGTACTTCGACACCGCCTCGTCGTTCGAGTCGATCGCGGGGTAGAAGTAGCGCACGGCGTGACCGCAGGTGCGGCAGATCTTGTAGCAGAACTTGAAGCCGTCGATCTCGCGCGTGTTGCCCACGAGCTCGCGGTTCTCGTCCGTGCAGCACTTCGAGGGGAGCGGCGGGGAGATGATGCGCCGCGGGTAGTCGTTGTCCGGCTTCTCGCTGGTCGAGTAGCGGATGATGCTGCGCAGGTTGCGGTGCGGCTTCTGGTCCGCCGGCCGCAGGTTGCTTCCGATTCGCTTCATGGTCTTCTGGGCCCTCACGTGACGGCCTGCGGGAAGTCATCCAACAGGCGACTGAAATCGTCGTACTTGGTCTCGCAGGGAGCGCCGCCGGCATAGCGCCACGCGCGCCGGGCGGGTCCGACCGCGACCACGCTCGAGGAGCGGGTTCCGTACTCACTCCCATGGACGCACGGATTCTCGAGCAAATTCGAGGGTTCCGGGTGCGCGCCCAGCACCTGGGCCAGGTCGCGCAGGAGCGGTTCGAGGCCCGCACGCAGGTCGAGGCGCGCGAGCAGCGCCTCGATCCGCGCCACCTTGCGCGAGCTCGGGTCGTCGGCGTCGCGGTTGCACACCACGTGGATGCCGGGCTCGAGCGGCCGGATCTGGACACGATCGTCGTGGAGCCGGGCGAACCAGGTCTCGCGGCCGTCCGCGGCGAGCAGGTTGAAGGGCGAGTGGCGCTCGGCGCAGGCGCGCTCGACGGCCTCGGCCGCCCGACCCGCCGAGGGCTCGGCCAGCGCGTCCGTCACCAGCAGCCCGCGCGAGCGGGCCGTGCGGTCGCGCACGGGTACGGGCCGGTTGGTGAGCCCCACGAACACGCCGCGCGCGTTCAGGCCCATCCAGGTGCCACCCGCTTCGAGATCCTGGGGTGCGACGAAAGCCAGCTTGCCGTCTCCGGGCGCGAACCGCGCCGGCGGTGCGGCGGGTCGCGCGAAAAATTCGTCCCGATTGGCTGCAACGACGACCGGAAGCTCAGGTACGACGCGGTCCAGGAGGATCAGCGTGCACATCGATCCACGGTCCCTCGGCCCAGCCCAGCCGCGCAGCGCACCGCTCGGAAGCGGAGATTCCGCGGAACGGGCGCGGTGTTACGGTGCCAAGCTATCACGCGTGAGGGGCTCGCTCAAGGCGACCCTACACCGGGGCGCAGCAGCCCGCGAGAGGCCGCGGAGTCTCAGCCGGGGGCGATGCTCGAGACCACCCGCAGGTTGGGCGCGCCCGTGCGGGGCTCGCGTTCGGGCAGGGTCGGGCGGTCGACGTCCTTGGGCGGCCGGAAATCGAGCCCGTAGCGGGCGAAGATCGGCTGCAGCACCTCGGCCGAGTCGAGCAGCGTCTTGCGCACCGAGTCGAGCCCGTGCTGCACCGCGTCCGAGCGGCGCCAGAACTCGAGCGGGTTCAGGTCGAAGAACTTCTCGTCCGTCTCGCGCGCCTCGATCACCACGATGTCGCCGCGGAAATGCTCGTCGTGCATGTAGCCGCGCAGGCCCATGGCGAGGCGGGTGTGCAGCATCGTGCGCAGCACCTGGTTCATCACCGTCTGCAGGCCGCGATCCGAGAGGAAGCGGCTGCCGACGCGATCCGGCGCGTGGGGATCGTTCAGGTACGGGCGGAACGGGTTGTAGCAGATGATCAGGTCCGCGCCCTGCTCCACCGCCACGTCGATGTTCGCCGTGCGGCGCACGCCGCCGTCGACGTAGTCGACGCCGTTGAAGCGCGCGGGCTTGAAGAAGCCGGGCAGCGCGCTCGACGCCTGCACGGCCTCCGAGATCGTGAGCCCGTGGTCGTCCTCGGGGCCGAACAGCACGCGCTCGGCGTTGTCGAGGTTGGTCGCCGTGATGTAGAGCTTGCGGCCGGTCTCGCGATAGAAGTCCGCGAAGTAGTTCGGCACGCCGACCTTGGCCATGTTCGTGGCGAGCCAGCGCTCGAGCGGCGCGTTGTCGAACACGCCCGACGGGAGCAGCGCGCCGAGCGCCGGGAACTGCCGCTTCGGCGAGACCTCCTGGTAGAGCTCCATCAGGAAGGCTTCGAGGTGCGTGTAGGTCGGCTGGTCGACCAGCCGGCGCAGGTACGGCCCGAGGCGCTCGGGCAGATCGGGCAGCACCGACAACAGATCGAGCATCAGCCCCGGCAGGTAGCCGGCCATGCGCGCGCCGAACACCGTCGCCCGGCCGATCGCCTCGCCGATGTTCGGGCTGTAGAAGTCGATCGGCCGCAGCTGGTCGATCCGGCGCGAGGTGCCCTCGAGCGCCTCGACCATCTCGTCCGGGGTGATGCCCGCGGCGAGCGAGGTGGCGAGAAAGGCGCCGGCCGAGAGCCCGACGTAGGTGTCGAGCTCCGTCACCTTGCGTCCGACCAGGAACTCGTCGAGGGCCTTGAGGCCGCCCACCTTGAAGGCGCCGCCGGAGACGGCTCCGCCTGCCAGGACCAGCGCGATCTTTGGATTCCGCGGCGGGCGGACGCCGGAGCTGCGCTGGATCAGGGTCAGGCCCACGGGCCCCCCCGACCTTCGCGACACCGGCCCCCCATGTCGAGGCCATCGGCCCCCGACGCTGGAAACTCGAGACGCGCGGACTCCCAACCGTGCGCGGACATTCGGGTGCGTCCGACTTTACGCAGCGCGTCACTGATGTCAACCCGAGTCCAGGAAGGCTCTCAAGCCGGCAACTCCGCGCGCCGATCCAATGGACGGGGAGACAGCGCGTCCAAGACGGGCGCCAGCGCGCGCGAGCGGGCTAGAATCGAGCCGCGTTCCCGGGGAGCCAGCCCATGATCCGCAGCCGAAGCCGCGAAGCCGCGAAGCTATCGCTGATCGCTCTGCTGTGTTTCTCCCTCGCCTGCGCCACGAGTTCGCACACGCCGCCGCCGGCCGCACCGGAGCCCGATGCCGCGGCCTCGACGGCCGAGCCGCCGGTCGACATGAACGACCCGGCGAACGAGCCGCCTCCCCCGCTCGACCCGACCAGCGCCGAGACGGCGACGGCCGGCGCGGAGCCGACACCATCCGGTGACCCCGCGGACCCGGCGGCCGAGCCGGAGCCCGATCCCGAGCGGCCGAAGGCCGCGAAGACCCAGGCCCAGCGCCGCCGTCAGAACGCGGTCGCGCGCCGCGCGGAGGCCGGGCTGGAGGGCATGATCATCGGCGCGGTGATCGGCGCGCAGGTCGGCGCCGGCGTCGGCGCCCTGATCGGCGCCGCGACCTTCGGCATCTACGGCGTCGTCACCGGCGACGTCCCCTTCGAATCCGGCCGGCGCTCCTCGCCCGCGGGCCCGCCCGACAGCGGCGCCGACGACAAGATGGAGAGCGAGGTCGAGGAGGAGGTCCAGAAGCAGAAGGAGCTCGAGGCCGAGATCGAGGCCGAGCTCAAGCGCCAGGAAGAGCTGCTCGCCGCGATCAACAAGCAGGAAGAGATGAACGCGACGCTCGAGGACGAGGTGCGCGACTGCGCCGGCGCGGTGAACCCGAGCGATCCGACCGCGGCCCCCTCCCGCCCCTGTCAGCGCGACATCCCCGACTCGATCTTCGAGACCAAGACCGTCAAGAACGGCAAGCAGGAAGAGATCCAGAAGACGCTCGACGCCGACCGCGACGGGCGGCCCGAGATCGTGATCGTGATCGACGAGCAGTCCGGCCGGACGCTGTCGCGCTCCGAGGACACCGACTACGACGGCTCGCTCGACGCCAAGAACGCCTATCTCGCGGACGGCCGGCTCGCCTCGCGCGAGGAGGACACGAACCAGGACGGCAAGCCCGACCGCTGGCTGATCTACGACGGCGGCGACACCGCGACGCGGGTCGAGGTCGACCGCAACTTCGACGGCGTGCGCGACGGCTTCTTCCAGTACCAGGCCGGCGTGGTCGTGTACGAGGAGCACGACACGAACTCCGACGGCAAGGTCGACCGCCGCGTCGACTACGTCGCGGGCGTGCGCGAGGTCGAGATCGAGGACGCCAACCTCGACGGCGTGATGGACTCGCGCACCTACTTCGCGTCGAACGGCGTGCCGATCCGCATCGAGCGCGACAAGAACCAGGACGGCAAGACCGACGTGTGGGAGTTCTTCGAGGGCACCGACCCGGCCCGGGTCGTGCTCGTGCGCAAGGAGGAGGACTCGAACGGCGACGGCTCGGTCGACGTCACCTCCTACTACGAGAAGGGCAAGCTCGTGCGCAAGGAAGTCTCCGACCCGTCCGTGCTGAACTAGTTAACTTCGCTCGCCTTCGGCTCGCTGCGCGCGCCGAGGACGGCGCTTGCCGCTCCGCGCGCGGGCGGCCGCGCGCTCCGCGGTCTTGCTACCAGCGGGCTCGCAGCGCTCAGGGCTTCGGCGCCGGCTCCGGCTTCTCGATCCCGAGCTCGAGCACGCGCTCGCGCTCCTGCCTGCGGAACGCGTTCTGGCGCTCGCGCTCGAGCCGGAGCTGTATCTCGTTGTTGCGCGCGCGGATCCGGTCGCGCTCCGCGGCCAGCTCCAGGTCGCTCATCGCCGCGTGCGCGAAGTCGATGTCGAACTCGGCCGAGCCGCGGCTGCCGTCGGAGGCGAGCGCCGAGACGCGGATCCGGTTCTTGCCCGGCCGCACCGGCACGAAGCCCTGGAACGAGCCGTCGGGCGCGAGCAGGATGTCGTTCGGCCCCGCCCACTCCTGGAGCGTCAGGTTGACCGCGACCACGTCCTCGACGTTCGCGAACGACACGCCGGAGAGCAGCGCGACGATGTCGCCCGGCCGACGCACCGGCGTGTAGAGGCCGCCGGTCGCCTTCGCCATCTCGGTCGCGGCCACGGGATAGTCGATCGCTGACGGGCCCAGGCCGTACACGTTCATCATCGCGCCGGCGACCTTGGCGAGCTGCGCGGCGTCGATCGCCGCCAGCATGTCCTCCTTGTCCTCGACGTTCGCGAGCCCGAACGGCAGCGACGGCTTTCCGTCGGTGAGGAACAGGATCACCTTCTTCGCGTGCGCGCGCGGCTTCGAGGCGGCGCCCGGCAGCCCCGCGAGCTCGCGCAGCGCCAGCTTCACGCCGGCCTGCATGTTGGTGCCGCCGTTCGGGCCGCGCAGCAGCACGGCTTCGAGCGCGCGGCGCACAGCCGCGTAGTCCGAAGTCAGCGCCTGCTCGAGCAGCGCGTCCTCGCCGCGCCCGAGCCGGCGCTGCGTGATCGGGTCGACCTCGCCCGAGAACGACACCAGGCCGACGTGCACGCGCGAGGGGTCGAGCCCGTCGAGCAGGGCCTTGGCCGCGGCGATCTCGGCCGCGAGCACGGAGTCCTCGGGATCGGTGTTGGGCGTGTCGGGCTGCGACGAGATCGGCGAGCGCTGGGTCTCGCCCAGCACGCCGTCGCCGTCGACGTCGATGCCGCTCGGGTACTCGGTCGAGCCCGAGACGTCGAGCACCACCACCACGTCGAAGCTGGTCGGGCGCTCGCCGGCGATCGCGAGCCCCGCGAGCGGGGCCATGTCGGTCTTGTTGCGGATCGTCTCGCCCGGCCGCGGCGAGCGCATCTCGATGCGCACGCCGTTGGCGTCCTGGGCGTGGGCCGGCGCGGGAACGGCGAAGAGCGCCCCGCCGTACGCGAGGGCCGCGAGCGGCCAGGCCAGGGACGTCCGCATCGAGCTCAGCCTACTGCGGCGCGTCGCCGCTGTTCATCACCTCTTCGTCGGGCCGGATCTCGATCTCGACGCGGCGATTCTGCTGGCGGCCTTCGGCCGTGGCATTGGTCGCGACCGGCAGCTTCGACCCGAAGCCGACCGCGGTGACGCGCGCCGAGGAGACCCCCTCCGCCACCAGGTAGTTTCGCACGCTGTCCGCGCGTTCCTCGGAGAGCTTCTGGTTGTAGCGGTCGTCGCCCTGCGAGTCGGTGTGGCCTTTCACGATCAGGCGCTGCTTCGGGTACTTGCTCACCGTCTGTGCGAACGTGCGCAGCCGGTCGATGCCGCCCGGCGAGAGCGACGAGGAGTTGGTGTCGAACAGGATTCCGCCCGCGAAGTTCACGAGCAGCGCGTCGTCGCGGCGCTCGACGTCGGCGCCGGGAATCGCGTCGATCTCCTTGGCCTGCTTGTCGAGGTAGTTGCCGATCAGGCCACCCGCGATCGCGCCCGTGGCCGCGCCGATCAGCGCGCCGCCCGCGCGGTGCTTCTTGCCGCCGATCGCCGCGCCGGCGGCCGCGCCAGCCAGCGTGCCGACCGCGGCGCCCTGCTTCGTCTTGGTGTCGAGCAGTCCGCCCTCGGCGCACCCGAGCGTGGCGGACATGCAGACCAGCGCGACTCCGGCGGTGAACGTGCGTAGCGAACGCATCAACGAGCTCCTTTCGTGCGCAACGGGCTGCGCGAAAAAGCGGTTCCGCAATGTAGGGCGGCTAGTCGCCCTGCGCACCCGTTCCATCGGCAATGCGCCAGTGCTCCTCGATCGCGCGCACGGCTTCGACCAGGGCCATCCCGACGGCATTCAGGCTGGCGGCGGACACGGCGCTCAGGTCGTCGCGCGCCGTGTGCCAGAGGGGTCCGGGCGAGACACGCGCGCCGAACTGGAAGTCGATCAGCGCGAGCACGTGCTCCACACCGCGGCGCTGGAACGGCGTGTGATCGTCGACCACCGCCATCAGCGCACGCTCGTCGACGATCGCGCCGTGCCCGACCGAGGCGGCCGCGCGGGCGAAGATGCCGCGCAGCAGGGGCGAGGAGCCGAGGTCGGAGACCAGGTTCAGGTCGCGGTCGCCGACCATGTCGACCAGGATCACGCTGCGCACCTGCGCCAGGCTGCCGTCGGCTTGCATGCGCTCGGCCAGGGCGGTGCTGCCGTACAGGCCGTCGTGCTCGGTGATGTTCGGTCCGAACGCCTCTTCACCATCCGCGAACACGAGCTCGGTGGTGAGCGGCAGCGGCTCGGCCGCGAACACGCGCGCCAGCTCGAGCAGCACCGCCGTGCCCGAAGCGCCGTCGTTCGCGCCCACGAACTCGACGCCGGGAATCAGCTTGGTGTCGTAGTGGGTGATGAGGATCAATCGCTCCGCGCTCGCGCCGGCGTGGCGCGCGATCAGGTTCACCATTGGAACCGGCGCGGAGCCGAGCGGTTGCGCCGTGAACGCGTGGTCCTCGACCGGCCAGCCCGCCTGGCGCAGCCGCTCGCGGATCAGCTCGCGCGCGCGCGCGGCGCCCTCGGAGCCGGCGGGGCGCGGTCCGATCCGCACCAGCGCCTCGAGGTCCGCGAACGCGCGCGCGCCGTCGAAGGCCAGGCGCGCGGCCGCGGGCGGCGTATCCGCGGCGCGCTCGCCGCACGCCACCAGGAGCGACGCCAGAAGGAGCAGCGCGCGGAGCTTCAGGACGGCGGCCCGTTCGGCGTCATGCCCCGATGGTACCCGCCGCCGCGCCGCGCTCGCCACGATCGCGCGGCGCGCGCCACAAGAGAATGGCTCACCCCGCACTCGGTTCCCGCGCGAAGGCTCGATGCTCGTGCGCGTGTTCGGCGCCACGCTCCACGTGCTCGACGGCATCCGCGTCGGGGTCGAGGTCGAAGCGGGCGCGGGGTTGCCGGCTTTTCACATCGTCGGCCAGGCGGACCGGGTCGTGAACGAGAGCCGCGACCGGATCCGCGCGGCCTTCCGGCACGCGGGGCTCGAGTTCCCGCCCGGACGCGTGACCGTGAACCTCGCGCCGACCCATCTGCCGAAGGTCGGCTCGGCGCTCGACCTGCCGATCGCGCTGGGTATCGCGGGCACGCGCGTCGAGCTCGACGAGGCGAAGCTGCACCAGTCGCTCTTCCTCGGCGAGCTCGGGCTCGACGCCGGGCTGCGGCCGGTGCGCGGCGTGCTCGCGATGCTCGGCGCGATCGACGGCACACCCCTGCGCGAGGTCGTCGTGCCGAGCGAGAATCTCGCCGAGGCCGCGCTGTGCGCGCGCGTCGGCGCGCTCGGGGCGCCGGATCTCGGCGCGGTGCTGCGCTGGCTGCGCGACGGCGATTCACTCGAAGCGCCGGCCGATCTGCCCGCGCCGCGCGCCGCGCACGCCGCCGATGCGATCGACCTCGCGGACGTGCACGGCCAGGAGGGCGCGAAGCGCGCGCTCGAGATCGCCGCCGCGGGTGCGCACAACCTGTTGTTCGTGGGACCGCCCGGCAGCGGCAAGACGCTGCTCGCGCGCCGCCTGCCCGGCATCCTCCCGCCGCTCGAGCTCGACGCCGCGCTCGAGGCGACGCGCATCCACAGCGCCGCCGGCACGCTCGGCCGCGCCGGACTGCTCGAGCGGCCGGTGTTCCGCGCGCCGCACCACAGCACCTCGGACGCGGGCATGTGCGGCGGCGGGCAGCCGCTGCGTCCGGGCGAGATCTCGCTCGCGCACCGCGGCGTGCTGTTCCTCGACGAGCTGCCGGAGTTCCGCCGCCACGTGCTCGAAGCGCTGCGCCAGCCGCTCGAAGAGGGCGAGATCCGGCTCGCGCGCTCGCACGGCAGCGTGTGCCTGCCCGCGCGCTTCCAGCTGGTGGCCGCGATGAACCCGTGTCCGTGCGGCTTCCGCGGCTCGGGCGCGCGCGAGTGCCGCTGCCTCGAGCCGGAGCTCGCGCGCTACCGCGCGAAGATCTCGGGCCCGCTGCTCGACCGCATCGACCTTCACGTCGCGGTCGCCGCGCTGCAGTGGCGCGACATGCTGCGCGAAGGCGGCGGCGCCGAGCCGAGCGCGCGCGTGCTCGCACGCGTGCAGGCGGCGCGCGCGCACCAGCTCGCGCGCTACCGGCGCGAGCCGTGGACGACGAACGCCGAGCTCCCCGCCTCGGCCGTGCCGCGCCACTGCGCGCTCGATCCCTCGGCTCACGCGCTGCTCGAGCGCGCGGTCGCTGCACTCGGTCTCTCGATGCGCGCGTTCGTGCGCTGCCTGCGCGTCGCGCGCACGATCGCCGACCTCGCGGGCGGCGGCGCGATCGAGCCCTCGCACGTCGCGGAGGCAATCTCCTATCGCGAGACGAACACCCCGCGCTAGTTCCGGCAAGCGAAGCGCGCAGCGAGCCGAAGGCGAGCGTAGACGGGTGGCGCGGCTATGCCGCGCCGGGACCCGAATACCGGATCACGATCCGGCTGCCGTCGGCGTAGCTCGACTCGAAGCGCGGCTTCCACTTGCCCCACTCGTCGGCGTACTTCACGGCGAAGGCCGCGAGCAGGCGATCGAACACCGCGCGGTCCTTGTCGAGCTTCGCGGTCGCGACGAAGCTCGGCGCGCCCGCGAGCTTGTCCTTTGCCCCGGCGTAGGGACCGAAGTCGCCGACCCAGATGCGCGCGCGGTTCCGGCCCAGCCCGAGCGCCCGCGCCTTCCAGGTGTCGGTCGCGGTCGCGAGCACGACGTCGTTCCCGTCGACGAAGAACCAGACCTCGCCGTGACAGCGGCTCTCGTTTCCGTTCGCGAGCAGCGGCGAGACGTACACGAGCGGCATCTTGCGCGCGGCCTCGAGCCAGGCGGGATCTGCGGCGCGCGCGCCGCGCGGCCATAGCGCCGCCGCACCGAGTGCGCAGGCGCTGGCGAGCAGCAGCTCGCGGCGAGTCAGCAGCGATCGATCGGGTCCATTCATGCGCACTGTCTCCGAGTGGTGATTCGCGTGGGTTCTAGCCGCGCGTCCCGCGATTGCGGGCGCGGCGGCCGGTGCGCTCCGCGAGCAGCACCAGATAGCGGGCCTCGGGCTTCTCGTCGGGCGCGGTGGGGATCGTCTGCGGCTCGTTCGCGTCGACCAGCCGCAGGCCCGCGGAGCGCAGCGCGGCGAGCAGCGACGGCAGCGTCGCGAGCGACGGGTGCGGCGTGGCGCCGTCCCGCGTGCTGCGCCAGGGATGTCCGATCGCGATCACGATCCGACCGCGCGGGTGGAGCAGCTTCGCGGCCGCGCGCAGCGTCGCCTCGGGATCGGCGCTGTCGTCGATGCAGTGAGCCGCGGTGACCACGTCGAACGGCCCGCGCAGCGGCGTGACCGGCTCGAGCGGGTCCTGCACGACCAGGACCTCCGCGCCGCGCTGCGCGAGCGCGCGCGCCAGCGGGTTGGCCTCGGGACCGATGTCGAGCACGCGCCGCCCCTGCACGCGTCCGGCGAGCTCGAGCACGATCTGCTGCACGCGCTGGCGCTCGGTCGGCACGTCTCTGCGCGCCTGCGCCGACTCGCGCAGTCGAGCGGTCACGTGATTCCACGAATCCACCCCCGGGGGTGGTGTGCGCCGTCGCGTCATCGCGCCGTCGAGGATAGCCAGACGGCGCGCTCACGTCTCGTCGGCGAGCTCCATCTCGACCATGCGCGCTTCGGCGTCCTGCAGCCGCACGAGCGGGCCGCGGCCCACGCCCTCGCACAGCCGGCGCGCGTCCTCGCTCCAGCGCCCGTCCTGGATCAGGTCGCGCCAGAACGGGAACGTGCGGCACTGCGTGGGGCGCGCGCCGTACACCGAGCAGCGATTGGTGCCCGGCTCGAGGAACACGCACGACGCGCCCTCGAAGCGCAGCTGCGTCCAGCTGCACTCGTCGCGGAACGTGTAGCGGCGCCGGAACTCGGCCAGGCCGACGCCGAGCTCGTCGGCCAGCGCGCGCGCCTCGTCGGCGTTCAGGTACACGTGCGCGTACTCGCCGCGCGAGGTGCAACAGGCGCCGCAGCCCGTGCACTCGAAGCGCAGGCCCTGCGCGCGGGTCACGCGGACAGCTCGCGCATGACCGCGAGCGCGGCGTCGATCTCGTCCGGGCCGACGTCGAGGTGGGTCACCGCGCGCAGCGCGTCGCGCGCGACGGGGTTCACGAGCACGCCGCGCGCGCGCAGCGCGGAGCTCCACGCGGCCGCGTTCGCGCGCTGGAACAGGACGATGTTCGACTCCGGCGGCTCGGGCACGCTCACGCCCGGCAGCTCGGCCAGCCCCGCCGCGAGCCGGCGCGCGTGCGCGTGATCGTCGGCGAGGCGCTTGGTGTTGTGCTCGAGCGCGAAGATGCCGGCCGCGGCCAGGATCCCCGCCTGGCGCATGCCGCCGCCGAGCTGCTTGCGGAAGCGGTGCGCGCGTTCGACGAGCGCCTGCGAGCCGACCACGAGCGAGCCGACCGGCGCGCCCAGGCCCTTCGACAGGCAGAAGCTCACGGTGTCGAACGGCGCGGCCCAGCGCGCGGCGTCGATCCCGGTCGCGGCCACGGCGTTCCAGAGCCGCGCGCCGTCCATGTGCAGCGCCAGCCGCAGCTCGCGCGCCGCCCGGCACACCCGCTCGAGGCGCTCGAACGGAAAGATCCGCCCGCCGGAGCGGTTGTGCGTGTTCTCGACCAGCACGGCGCGCGTGCGCGGGAAGTGGTCGTCGGCCGGGTACACCGCCTGGCGTACGGTGTCCGCGTCGAAGCTACCCCGCTCGCCGATCTCGACCAGCTGAACGCCCGCGAGCGCCGCGGCGCCGCCCGACTCGTACAGCACCATGTGCGCGTCGCGCGAGGCGAGCGCGGAGTCGCCCGGCTCGGTCAGCGTGCGCAGGGCGATCTGGTTGGCCATCGTGCCCGACGGCACGAACAGCGCCGCCTCCTTGCCGAGCCGCGCCGCCGCCAGCGCCTGCAGCCGGTTGACGGTCGGGTCCTCGCCGTACACGTCGTCGCCGACCTCGGCCTGCGCCATCGCCTCGCGCATGGCCGGGCTCGGCCGCGTGACGGTGTCGCTGCGCAGGTCGATCGCGTTCACGGCTGCGAGTATAGCCGCGCGTCGCGGACTGGATTGCGCAGCTCGAGCACGCGCTCGCCGCCGTCGAGCTGCAGCTCCACGCGCCCCGACGGCAGCCGCACCTCGACCGCCTCGCCCGCGCGCGGCTCGTACACGCCCCAGCGGATCGCGCACGCGCCCGCGCGCAGCAGCGCCCACACGCGCTCCGGCTCGAGCGGCGCGTCCGGGCAGACGGTCTGCACGCCGCGGAACATCTGCGCGTACGGGTCGAGCTGCCAGCCGAACAGCGACACGTTGCTGTGTGCGTCGGAACCCGCGAAGCCCGGCACCACGCGGCCCGCCCCGAGCAGCTCGTCCCATTTCGCGAGCTCGAGCGTTGGCCGAACCCACAGGTCCGCGAGCTGCCGCTCGGGCGCGAAGCCGAAGCGCAGCACGCGCCAGGGCAGGAGCGGCCCGTACAGGCGCGTGAAGTCCGAGGCGTTGTTCTGCACCTCGATGCCGTCGAAGTCCGCGTCCCAGTCGTCCCAGCCGCCGTGCGAGAACGGGTGCGCGACGACCGCGAAGCCGCCCTGCGCGTGGATCCCGGCGATCACCTCGCGCCCGGGCCGCCCGAGCGCGGGCACGCTCTCGCGGATCGCGAGCCCGAGCAGGTGGCCGTCGCGCGAGGCGAACTCGGCGCCGACCAGCACGAGCACCTCGCGCCCGTTCGGCGCACGGTGCAGGCCCGCGTGCTCCGCGGCCGGCAGCGGGCCCGGCACGTCCGCGTCGGCGTGCTCGGTCAGCACCACGAAGTCGAGCCCCGCCTCGCCGGCGGCCTCGAGCACGGCCTCGAACGGGGCGTCGCTGTCGTGCGACGGCTCGTGGTGGACGTGCAGCACGCCGACCAGGGCCGCGAGCGCCAGCGCCTTCACCGGCGCCGCCTCGTCAGCGGCTCGCGTTCATGCGCGCCGCGACCGCGGACGCCTCCTCGGCTTCCGGGATGCGCCCCTGGCGCTGCAGGAAACGCGACAGGCTGGTGTGGAAGAGCGCTTCGTCGGGGTCGCACTCGATCGCCTTACGGATGGTCGCGATCGCATCGTCCAGACGGTTCAGGCGACTGTAGACCTCGGCCAGACCCTGATAGGCGAGCCCGAAGCTCGGGTCGCGCTCGATCACCTTCTGGTAGGCCGCGACCGACGCCGGGTAGTCGCCCTTCACGAAGGCGTCGAACGCCGCCTGGTACATGGCGCGAAGCTCAGACATGGCCCTAGTCTAGCAAGCGGATGAGTGGGGGCATGAAGGCGCTCGAGGTCACGGAGCTGCTGGGCGACGGGATCGGCGCGGAGCTGCGCGATTCGGTGCACACGGTCGCCGCCAGCCTGCCGGTGGCGGTCGCCTTCGAGTCGGTCGACCTGTCGCTCGAGGCCCGCCGCCGCGACGCGGGCGCGGCCTACGACGGCGTCCTCGCGTCGCTCGCGCGCACGAAGCTCGGGCTCAAGTACCCGACCGTGACGGCGGAGGAGAGCCCGAACGCCGTGCTGCGCTCGCGGCTCGGGCTGTCGGTGATCCACCGGCCGGTGCACTCGATCCCCGGCATCGCCACCGCGTTCAAGGAGGGCGTCGCACTCGAGATCGTGCGTGTGGCCGTCGGCGGAACCTACGACGATCCCGGCCAGCGCATCGGCAACGACGTCGCGGTCTCGCTGCGCATCATCGAGCGGCGGCCCTGCGAGGAGGCCGCGCGCTTCGCCTTCGGCTTCGCGCGCGCGCACGGGCTTTCGGTCACGTCGTCGTCGAAGCACACCATCCAGCGCGCGACCGACGGCTTCTTCGAGGCGATCGTGCGCGACGTGGCCGCGGAGTTCCCCGACGTCCGCCACCGCGTCGAGCTGTTCGACGCGCTGCTGGCCAAGATCTGCCTGCGGCCGCGCGACTTCTCGGTTGTGCTCACGCTGAACGAGTACGGCGACTTCCTGTCCGACATGGCGTGCGGGCTGATCGGCAGCATGGGGCTGGGCGCGAGCGGCAACTACTCGTTCACGCGAGCGGGCGGGATCGACGTGGCGCTGTTCGATCCCGCCGGCGGCACCGCGCCCGACATCGCCGGACGCGGCGTGTGCAACCCGACCGCGGCCCTGCTCGCGTTCGCGCTGCTGCTCCAGCACGCCGGCCACGGCGAGCTCGCGCGAGGCCTGCGCGAGTCGATCCTCGAGTCGATCGCGCAGGGCAAGAGCACGCGCGACGTGGGCGGCACGCTCGACACGCGCGAGTTCACCGCGCGCGTGTGCGGCGCGCTGCAGAGCCGCATCTCCTAGGATCGCACCCGTGGAGATCCGGGAGATGCGTGCGGAGGACCGCGAGCCGGTCCTCGACCTGCTCGAGCACGCGTTCACGGTGCGCGAGCTGTTCGAGCGCTTCATGGACTTCGATCCGTCTTTCTCGCACGGCGACGTGCTGCTCGCGGCCGAGGCCGGCCGGCCCGTGTCGTGCGTGCAGATCTTCGCGCGCCCGATCCGGCTGCGGCACGAGCGGGTCCTGCTGGGCGGGATCGGCAGCGTCGCGACGCACTCCTCGGCGCGCGGCAAGGGCCTTGCCTCCGAGCTCCTGCGCCGCTCGATCGCGCGCATGCGCGAGCGCGGCATGGCGCTCGCGCTGCTCTTCACGGGCCGCTTCTCGTTCTACGAGCCGCACGGGTTCCTGCAGATCTCGAGCCGGCTGTTCAAGCTCTCGCCGGCCGCGCCGCTCGCCGAGCCCGGCGACGGCACGCGCTTCCGCGCGTTCCAGCCCGACGACCTCGCGCGCGTCCGGGCGCTCTACGACGCCTACACCGAGCCGCTGTCGGGCCCGACGCTGCGCGACGCGCGCTACTGGGCCGGGCAGCTGCGCACCGCCGGCACGCCGCACGAGGACTTCCGGCTCGCCGAGCGCGGCGGCGAGCTCGTCGCCTATGCGCGCGCCGCGTCGTTCGGCGGTCGCGTGCGCGTGATCGAGTACGCGCGCGCCGCGAACGGCGCGAGCGCGCTCGCGCGGCTGCTCGCGGCGCTCACGCCCGCCGGGCACCGCCTGCCCGTGCCGCTCGTGCGCGATGCGGAGCTCGGCGACGCGCTGCGCGCGTTCGGGCTCGAGAGCGCGCCGGGCGAGGACCCTTCGCCGATGTGGCTCGTGCTCGACCGCCCGCTGCTCGCGCGCATCGCCGGCGCGCCGGAGAGCACGCCCGACCGCGCGCTGCTCGAGTCGCTGGTCGGCGGGCCGCTGGTCGTGTACTGGCCGTCCGATCGCTTCTGATCCGCGTGGGCCCGCGACGTTCGGCTTGACGCGCGCCGGGGCCGCACGTACCGTGGCCGGCGTGATTTCGCGGACCCACAGCGCCCTCCTTCTTCTCGGCCTTACCGGGGCGGGCGGGGTCCACCCGGTGCTCAGAGGCTGAGCGCCGGTCCATAACGAGCAATCGGACCTCTCCCGCCGAACCGGCCGGAGGGGTTTTCTTTTGCCCGCACGTCTTCGCGCGGGAACGCGCCCGCAAATCCTCCTTCGGCCTGCCCGGCGGCGAGGTCCCCGAAGGAGGTCAACGTGTCCCAACCAGGTCGTTCCACTGAAGCGAGTCGCGAGCGGGTCGTCGTCTTCGACACCACGCTGCGCGACGGCGAGCAGGCCGCCGGCGTGTTCTTCTCGAAGTCCGCGAAGCTCGAGATCGCCGGGCTGCTCGACGCGATGGGCGTCGACGTGATCGAGGCGGGCTTTCCGACCTCGTCGCCCGGCGAGCACGAGTCGGTGCGCGCGGTCGCGCGCAGCGTGAAGCACGCCGTGGTGTGCGGGCTCTCGCGCGCCATCCCGGCCGAGGTCGACGTCACCTGGGACGCCTTGCGCGTCGCCCGCCGCCCGCGCATCCACGTGTTCCTGTCGAGCTCCGAGATCCACCTCGCCCACCAGCTGCGGCGCGGCGCCGACGAGGTCGTCGAGATGGCGCGCGCGGCCGTCGCGCGCGCGCGCATGCACGCCGCGGACGTCGAGTTCAGCGCCATGGACGCGACGCGCTCCGACGCCGAGCTGGTCGCGCGCCTCGTGCGCGCGGCGATCGGCGCCGGCGCGACCACCATCAACCTGCCCGACACCGTCGGGTGTGCCCGGCCGGACCAGGTCGGCGCGATGTTCCGCGAGGCCTTCGCGCGCGTGCCCGAGCTGCACGGCGTGATCGCCTCCTTCCACGGCCAGGACGACCTGGGCATGGCGACCGCGAACTCGCTCGCCGCGGTCGCGGCCGGCGCGCGCCAGGTCGAGCTGGCGGTGAACGGGCTCGGCGAGCGCGCGGGCAACACCGCCTTCGAAGAGGTGGTGATGGCGCTGCGCGTGCACGGCGCGGAGCTCGGCGTCGCGACCGACGTCGACACGCGCGGCATCTGGGCGGTGTCGCAGGCGGTCGCGCGCCACTCAGGGGTCGCGGTCCCGCCCAACAAGGCGGTCGTGGGCCGCAACGCCTTCCGCCACGCCTCGGGCATCCACCAGGACGGCGTGCTGAAGCTGCGCGAGACCTACGAGACCATCGACCCGGCCGAGATCGGCCACCCGACCGGCACCGAGATCGTGCTCGGCAAGCTGTCGGGCCGCGCGGGCTTCGCGTCGCGCGTGCGGGCGCTGGGGCTGTGCGCGAGCGAGGCGGAGCTCGAGCGCGCCTTCGCGCGCTTCCAGGCGATCGCCGACGCGCGCGGCGAGGTCAGCGATGCCGAGCTCCACGCGCTGTGCGTCGAGCCCGCGCGGGCGGTGGGCGAGGCCCGCGCTTGAACACGGCCGCCGTTCCGGGAGACTAATGGGGACCATGGCGAAGATCGGTGAAATGCCGCGCCGCGCGCTCGGCGCGGCGCTCCGCAACGCGCGCTACTCGGCGCTGTTCCTGCTCGCGGGCTCGGAGACGCTGATCACGGAGTGGCTGCTGCGCCTGTTCGCGGGCCGGAGCCTCGGGCTCGGGCTCGCGCTGGCGCTGACCGTGGGGCTCGCGGCGCTGAACGTGGCGGCGCTCGCCTTCCTGCCGGCGATCGCGCGCTCGGCGCGGGGCTACACGCTGGGCCGGGTGTGGCTGGTCGGCAGCCTCGGCGCGCTGATCAGCGGTCCGCCGCTCGCGCTCGCCTTCCTGGTGTTCACCCCGGTCGGCTGGCTGCACGCGCCGGCGGGCGACACGCTGCTCGCCGCGACCGGCGCCGCCGCGGTCGCGGTCGGCTTCGGCTCGATGTTCTGGGGCTGGCTGGTCGGCCAGCGCCGCGTCGAGGTCGAGCGGCTCGACGTCCCGCTGCGCGGCCTGCCCGAGAAGCTCGCGGGCCTGCGCATCGCGCAGATCTCCGACCTGCACATCGGCATGCAGCTGCGCGCGCCGCTCCTGCGCAAGCTGATCGCGCGCGTGAACGCGCTCGACGCCGACCTGACCGTGATCACCGGCGACATCTTCGACTTCGATCCGCGCTACATCGAAGAGGGCTGCCGCGAGCTGGCCGCCCTGCGCGCGCGCCTGGGCGTGTACGCGGTGCTCGGCAACCACGACGTGTACACCGGCGCGGACGCCGTCGCGGACGGGCTCGCGCAGCTCACCTCGATCCGCCTGCTGCGCGACGCGTGGGCGCCGATCGAGGTCGAGGGCGGCGTGCTCGCGCTGGCCGGCGTCGAAGACCCGGGCCGCGGCTGGAACGAGCGCGACTCCACCCACGACGCGCTCGAGCGCCTCGCCGCCGAGATCCCCGCCGGCCTCGCGCGCGTCCTCCTGATCCACCGGCCGAGCTGGTTCGCCCAGGCGGCGCGGCTCGGCTTCCCGCTCGCGCTCGCCGGCCACACCCACGGCGGGCAGATCGCCCTGCCCGGCCCCGCGCGCCACCACAACGTCTCGCGCCTGATCTCGCGCTGGACGCGCGGCTTGTTCGAGGACGCGGACACCGGCGCGCTTCTCTATGTGAATCGCGGACTTGGCGTTGCGGGACCGCCCGTGCGGCTCAACTGCTCGCGCGAGATCTCGCTGTTCCGCCTGGTGACCCCGGCGCGGCCGTAGCAAAAACTCCTGGACTCTCGTAGGCGATCCCCCGCAAACTGCGGGCGAGGGAAGGGAGTCCGCACATGCATCGCATCGTCGTCCTCGGGGCGCTCGCCGCCCTGCTGGTCGTACCTACGCAAGCCCGCGCCGTTGCATTGGGCTTCAGCTGCATCTCGAACAACGACCCGGGCGACTGCGCGATCGGCGAAGCCCAGCTGGTCGTCGACGTCTCGGACGCGGGCGGCGGCGAGGTGCTGTTCAGCTTCTCCAACACGGGAGCCGCGAGCTCCTCGATCACAGACGTCTACTTCGACGACGGCTCGCTGCTCTCGCTGGCGGTCGTGATCAACGATCTGGTCGCGCCGGGCATCGTCGACTTCTCGCAGGGCGCCTCGCCCGGCAATCTGCCCGCGGGCAACAACGCGAGCCCCGCCTTCAACACCACGGCCGGGTTCAACGCCGACTCGAACCCACCCACGCAGCCCAACGGCGTCAACCCCGGCGAAGTGCTCGGCATCCGGTTCACGCTGATGCCGGGCCGGGACTTCGACGACGTGCTCGGCGAGCTGGCCGACGGCACGCTCCGCATCGGCATCCACGTGCAGGGCTACACGAGCGGCGGCAGCGAGAGCCTGATCAACGTGCCCCTGCCCGAGCCCGGGCTGCTCGCGCTGCTCGGGCTGGGCGCGGCCGCCCTGGTCGGCGCGAGGTCGTCGCGCCGCTAGCAGGCTGCGGAGAAAGTCTGTCGAATGACCGCTCCGCGTTCGTCTGAAAGAAGTCCCATGCGTCGTCCCCGGCGCTCGCTGGCGCCGCAGGTTCCGGCGGTCGCTTCGCCCGAAG
>Ga0187892_10004770_pt1 | contig 22276 bp, 20 predicted proteins | sample MA1701073metaG_FD_139345 | JGI IMG/M metagenome (GOLD analysis project Ga0187892, IMG submission 139345) | Bio-ooze microbial communities from a basaltic lava cave in the Kipuka Kanohina Cave System on the Island of Hawaii, USA - MA170107-3 metaG ... | reverse complement strand
TCCCGGAACGGTCACCTTGTGGCGCGGGCTGCTACGCCTCGAGGCATTGGTGGAGGGCTGCAGGCTTGCTCAGTTCGTCAGCCGCCAGCGCGACGGCCCGTGACCAGCGGTCTTGTTTGTGGGCAATTGTCAGCCCGTCCGGGACGGTCTCGCGCGGCCACGGTGATCAGTAATCTGGTAAGCACCACCAGAACCACCACACCTCTCACCATTTCTCAGTCCTAACTAGTTAAAAAGCCAATACTTTCCATGGCACGCTGAATGCTGAAGTGCCGGCCTCTGCTCCGAAAAGGGCAACTGGTCTGACGCGCGTCTCTCACGGCCGGGGAGGAAGACACATGCCAGCGAGTCGTCGAATCAAGGCGCTACGTCGGTGCAGGCTCTGCACGTGCAGGCTCTCGAGTGTCCGCGATGAGATCGTCCCGGTTCTGTGCGATGACTGCCAGAACCGGCCCGAAGCCCGAGGAATGGGAGCCAAGGATCAGCTGGTTCTCGATCACCTCCGTCTCCCGGGTGATCACCGTGTCCCGGCCGAGTGCGTCAGCGGGGACACGGCACCGACACCCCGCGGGTCGGCCGCACGCCTCGACTCGTGGCCGATCGCCGTCCCTACGGTGATCAATGCAGTACTTCGGTTCGGAGCCGCCGCAGACGCTGCCCCGGGCGGTCCGCCGCCGGCGCTGCACGGTGGCGGCTCGGTGCCTCGACCTGTCCAGGTGCGGGGAGCCAAGGTGACGCCGATCGACCACGCGGTTCTGCGGCGCCTCCGCCTGCCACTCGCATCGCTCGGTTATCGCCTGGCCAACCTCAAGCCGGGCCAGGCGTCGCCCCAACTGCCGCGAAGCGCATAGTCCGGCTCCGTCGATCCCGACCAGCGCCTGGGTGAGTCACACCCGCCGGGCGCTGGCGCAGGGGGCCCGTTTGCCCGTAGCCCGAGATCGAGCAGTAGACCAGGTCTGGCTCGTGCCCCACGCTCGGCGGATCCGTCCGCCGAGCGAGGTGGTTGTCGCGGGTATGGCCCGCCGCGGCGTGTGCCCCGCTAGGCTCCGCCAGCCGGATGCGGAACGCTCCATCGGGAGTTATCATGCGGGAGCTGTGTAGTCCTGCGGCGTACCGCGAGCACGACGGGGGCCGGACCAGATGCCGATCGATGAGGCGACGCTCACGTTCTCGGGCGTGATTCCCGCCGACCTCTTGCCGTTCGAGGCGAATCTGGCGATCGACGAGCGTTCCTATCGCGCGCCTCATTGCCTCTCACTGCTGGAGACGGTCGTTGACGGCCCATGTGCCAAGCAGGGTTGGTTGACGCGGCGAAGCGCGCCCTGAAGGGGAGACGAGATGGCAGACCCGTGGCAGGACGCGCCCTGGGCGCGCGAGATCTGGTTCAGTGGCAAGGTCACGCGCCGGCGCTGGCTCGGGCTGAGCGCAGCCGCCGCCGGCGCGCTGGGCGCGACGCTCGTGATGCCGCCGCCCTGGCGCGCGGCCTTCGGGCAGGCGAAGCCCTACAAGATCGGCACGCTGCAGCCGCTCACCGGCGCGGCGGCGGCCGGTGGCCGCATGGCGTTGATCGGCACCGAGCTGGCGGTCCAGCGGATCAACCGGGCCGGCGGCATCAACGGCCGGCCGGTCGAGCTGGTGGTCGAGGACTATCAATCAAAGCCTGACGCGGGGCGCCGGAAGGCCGAGAAGCTCGCGACCGAGGACCGGATCGACGCCCACGAGGGCGGATTTCTGTCGAACGTGTGCCTCGCGTGCATGCCCGTGTGGGAAGAGCACCGGATCGTGAACATGATCGGCGTGTGCCTGGACACGACCCTCACCACCGTCAAGTGCAACCGGTACACCTTCCGTCCCTTCGACTATGCCCCCGCCCAGGCGCTCGCCCTCTCGCCGACCCTGGTCGCCATGGGCAAGAAGTGGTACATCGTCTACGCGGACTACGCCTGGGGTCAGTCGACCAGAGACGCCTACACGGCGGAGATCAAGCGGCTCGGCGGCGAGGTTGTGGGGGCCACGGGCATCCCCATCGGCACCGCCGACATGACGCCGTTTCTGTCCAAGATCAGCGGCCAGTTCGACGGCGTCTTCGGCCTCTTCTTCGGCAAGGATGGAGTGACCATCGGGACGCAGATGTACGACCTCGGGCTCACGAAGCGATACCGGTGGGCCGGCGACGGCGCCCTGGCCGAGGCCACGAACCTCCCCGCGCTGGGACACAAGATCGAGGGGTTCGTCGGAATCAACCGGTATCTCCCCGTCTTTGACAGCACGCTCGACACCCCCTTCCACCGCCGCTGGGTCGACGACGTGGTGAAGCTGACCCGGAAGTTCGAGCCGAAGGGCGTGGCGCCCGACCGCTACACGCAGTCGAACTACGAGGCGATGAACTTCCTGAGGCTCGGGATGCAGAAGTCGGGCTTCCGGGGCCGCGAGGACACGCCGAAGCTCATCGAGACCCTGGAGGGAATGGAGGTCAAGGCGGGCGACGACTTCCCCCAGGGCGACAAGAAGCTCCGCAAGGACGACCACCAGGCGTTCGTCGATCAGTTCATCTTCACGATCCAGACCGGCAAGCCCAAGATCACCGCCAGAGTTCCGTGGCAGAAGACGGTGCTGCCGCCGAACTGCACCTTCGCCTGACCCCGCCCGTGTTGCGAACGACCGTCTGCCGCGTCGCGAGCCCGGCAGGCGGCTCGAGGCCCAGTGTTCCGGGTCAGAGATGAGCCGACAAATCGCCGGGTGGGATGGGGGCTCTCCTCGGGGGACCGTGCACTCGCGCGGATCGCCGAAGCCGCCACCATCGATCTCGTGGCCCGGTTTGAGAGCGGCGACGCTCCGCGACACAGCGTGTCCCGCGGGGAGAGCCCCCATCCTGCCCGGCGCCGCCAGTCAACGGACTTTCCACTCGGGACACTAGATGAAGACGAGCCCCGAGCCGGCGGCCGTCCCGCCGGATCCGGACGAGCTGCTGCGCGTCGAGGGCCTCACCATGCGGTTCGGCGGGCTCACCGCGCTCAACGCTGTCACCCTGTCCGTCCGGCGCGGCGAGTTGCGCGCCATCATCGGCCCCAACGGCGCGGGCAAGAGCACCCTCTTCAACTGCTTGACCGGCGTGCTCCGGCCCACGAGCGGGCGGATCCTCTTCGGGGGCGAGGACATCGCGGGCCTCCCGCCGGACGCGATCTCGCGGCGGTCTATCGCGCGCTCCTACCAGATCACCAACATCCTCCCCGGCGCCACCGTGCTCGAGAACGTCCGGCTGGCCGCACAGTCCCGCCGGCACCCGTGGGGCCTCCTCCGCCACCACCGGTCCTATCGGGACCTCATCGAGCGATCGCGAGCGGTCCTCGAGTCCGTCGGCCTGGGCGGCAAGGACGGCGAGATCGCCGCCAATCTCTCGCACGGCGAGCAGCGCAACCTCGAGATCGCCATCGCCCTGGCCACGAACCCCACGCTCCTGTGCCTCGACGAGCCGACGGCCGGCATGAGCGCGGCCGAGACGCAGGCGACGGTGGGCCTGATCGAGCGGATCGGCCGCGACCTGACGATCCTGCTGGTCGAGCACGACATGGAGGTCGTCATGGGCCTGGCCCGGCGGATCAGCGTGCTCCATTACGGCGCGGTCCTCTCGGAGGGGACCCCGGCGGAGATCCAGGCTGATCCGCGCGTCCTGGAGGTCTACCTGAAGACGTGATGCTGTCGGTCCGCGACATCCATACGTTCTACGGCAAGAGCCACGTCCTGCACGGGGTCTCGATCGACGTGGCGGCGGGCGAGGTCGTCGGGCTCCTGGGGCGGAACGGCGTCGGCAAGAGCACGACGCTCAAGACGATCGTCGGGGTCATCCGGCCTGCCCAGGGCACGATCACCCTGGACGGCCGTGACATCACGCGCCTGGCCGCGCACCGTCTCGCCCGCCTTGGCATCGCCTGGGTGCCGGAGGATCGCCGGGTGTTCCGCCAGCTTTCCGTTCTCGAGAACCTGCGGACCGGGCTCGATCGCCCCGGGGTCGGCGACGGCAAGCGGAAGGCGCTGCTCGATCGCGCCTTCCGGGCCTTCCCGGTCCTCGCCGAGCGCCGGGACCAGGCAGGGGGCACACTCTCCGGGGGCGAGCAGCAGATGCTGGCGATCGCACGCGCGATGATGCTCGAGCCCAGAATCATCCTGCTCGACGAGCCGACCGAGGGCTTGATGCCCCGCATGGTGGCCCAGATCCGCGACATCATCGAGGCGCTCCACCGGGACGGCGTCGCCATCCTCCTGGTCGAGCAGAACGTGCCCCTCACCCTCGCCGTCAGCGCCCGCGTCTACCTGATCGAGAAGGGCGAGGTGCGCCATCATGCCCCCGCCGCCGACCTCCGCGCCGACGACGCGCCCATCCGCCGCCACCTGGGCGTCTGAGCGCGCTTCGGTACATCCTTGCGCGGGCGCCGATCTCATCTGGTCGGCGCCCGCCCGCCGCGCTATGCTCAACCACTGATGGACGCACCTCGAGTCCGTCGATGGATCGCCGGCTTCGAGGCGGCCGCCGAGGCCGATCGCGAGGCGCTCCGGCGTCGTCGCGCCGATCCGGCGTGGTCGATCCGCCTCTCGCTGTCCATGTTCGACGCCATCCACCCCGGACCGGGATCGAGGACCCCCCGTGATCCACTGCGGGAGGTCGAGGCCGAGCGAGTGCGGGCTGTGTGGACGCAGCTCCGCCAGCGTCTGTGCCGGTGAGTGAGGGGCGGGCGCCGGACTTTCTAGACGCGCTCCGGGCTCTGTGCGACGGACTCCAGGCCATGGGATTTCCGTGGATGATCATCGGTGGGGTTGCCGTCATCGCCCATGGCGTTCCCCGGTACACGGCAGATGTCGACGCCACCGTTTCGGCTCCCGACGAGCCGGTCGAGCGGATCTTCGAGGTCTTCGCGCGCCACCATGTCGTGTCCCGCATCGACAGCGCCCTCGGGTTTGCCCGCGAGCGCCAGATCCTGCTCCTTCACCACGAGCCGTCCGGAGTCGATCTGGACGTCAGCCTCGCGAGGCTTCCATTCGAGATCGAGGCGATCCGCCGGAGCGAGACCCGCGAGTATGCCGGCGTCACGATTCACATCCCCCGCCCGGCCGACCTCGTGATCTACAAGCTCGTCGCGGCGCGGCCGCGCGACCTCGAGGACGCGGAGAGACTGCTGCTGCTCCACGGCCCAGGCCTGGACCTGCCGCACATCATCACCACGGTCCGGGAGTTCGCCGACGCGCTCGAGGATCCTGGGCGCATCGACGCGCTGGAGCGGCTGCTGAAGCGAACCGGGCTCAAGTCGTAACAGGCGCATCCTGATCGAGCATGCTCGAGCAGGTCCTCATCCAGCTCCTGAACGGCCTCGTGAACGGGATGATCCTCGCGCTGGTGGCGTCCGGACTCACGCTCATCTTCGGCATCATGGACGTCGTCAACTTCGCCCACGGCGACCTGTACATGCTCGGCGCCTACGTCGGCACCACGGTGCTCGCCACCACCGGCAGCTTCTGGCTTGCCCTCGGGGTGGCGTCGGCGACGATCTTCGGCCTCGGGGCGGTCATCCAGGTGGTGGCGCTCCGGCCGCTCCTGGGCCGCGACCCGCTGGCCACGATCCTGGCCACGTTCGGCCTCTCCCTCGTGCTCCAGAACTACGCGCTCTGGCAGTACGGCCCGGTCGCGCGGAAGATCGAGGAGCCCTTCACCGGCCACTTCACGCTCTTCCACCTCCAGTATCCGTGGTACCGCGTCATCATCGCCGCGCTGTCGGGCGCCATCATCCTCGGCCTCTGGCTCTTCCTGAAGTTCGGCACGTGGGGCATCTGGATCCGGGCGACCACGCAGGATCGCACCATGGCGCAGGCAATGGGGATCCCGGTGCCTCTCGTTCACACCGCGGTGTTCGGCCTCGGCGCCGCCATGGCCGCGGCGAGCGGCGTACTCTTCGGCCCGCTGGTCGGGGTCGACCATACCCTCGGCCTCGGAATCATCCTCAAGGCCTTCATCGTCGTGGTGGTCGGGGGCATGGGTCACCTGGGCGGCTCGGTGCTGGCGGCGATCTTCATCAGCCTGCTGGAGGCGGTCGCGTCGATCTGGGTGAGCCCGGCGCAGGCGGTGATCGTGTCCTTCGTGCTGCTGATCGTCACGCTCCTGTTCCGGCCCACTGGTCTGTTCGTTCCCACGCCGAAGTAGCCCGATGGTCACGCTCCTCCGTTCCAGCCCCCGCGCGCGGCGTCCCGGAGCTCCCGATGTCAGTCCTTCCAAGGCCCTCGGCCCCACGCTCCCGCGACCGTCCACCCGTTGGGGTAGCCGGCCTCGGCGAGGAGGCCTCGGCCCCACGCTCCCGCGGCCGTTCACCCACGCCGGGGCCTCCGCGCCGTCGCGCGGCTCGGGCTCGGGCACGCTGCGGGGCCCGGGCGCGAAGGAGCCGTCCTGAGCCGCGCCGGCTTCTGGATCGGCTTCACCGTGATCGGGGCCGCGCTGGTGGTCGCCCCTCTGGTGCTGCCCGAGTTCTGGCGCCACTTCGTAACCGAGATCCTGATCTGGGGGCTGCTGGCCATGTCCTCGGACATCCTGATCGGCTACACGGGGATGGTCTCCTTCGGCCACTCCGCCTTCTTCGGCCTCGGTATGTACGGGGCGGCCGCAGCGCTCCTCGCCTTCCCGCCGAGCCTGTGGCTCGCGGGGATCCTCGGCCTCGCCGCCGCCGCGCTCATCGCCGCCTTCGTGGCATATTTCTCGACCCGTCTCCGCGATATCTACTTCTCCATCTCGACCCTGGTCTTCTCGCAGATCTTCTACGTGATGATCTTCACCTGGACGGAGGTGACGGGTGGCGAGAACGGGCTGAGCTTCCGGCGCCCGCCGCTCTCCGTGGCCGGCCTGACGCACACCTTCACGCCGACCACGCTCCACTGGTTCGTCCTCGGCGTGGTGCTCCTGTCCTACCTCGTGCTGCGGCGGATCACGCAATCGCCCTTCGGGATGGTGCTGCAGGGAATCCGGGAGAACGAGCCGCGCACGCGCGCGATCGGCTACGACGTCAAGCGTTACAAGGTCGTCGCGGTCATGCTGTCCGGGCTCTTCGCCGGCCTGGCCGGCGTCCTCTACGCCATCCAGAACCGATTCGTGGCGCCGAACTTCGTCTTCTTCGACGTGTCGGGCGAGGTCGTCATCCTGAACGTACTGGGCGGGATGGGCACGCTCGTCGGCCCGGTCCTGGGCGCCGCCGTCTTCTTCGTGCTGCGGGAGGGCCTCTCGCGCTACTTCACGGAGTATTACCTGATCCCCGTCGGCATCATCTTCATGCTGACGGTCATCTTCCTGCCCCAGGGCCTGCTCGGCTTTCTCCGCCGCCGCCTGAACCAGTAGCCAAGTCGGAAGGGGCCTCCAAACACACGGGCTCATCGTCCTGACGTAGTACCCATCGGTAGCCTTCTCGTCAGGAATCTTGACAATTGGGGCTACCCGGATCTCGCCTGATCTCGCCTGCGCGGTATCCTGCTGTCGAAGCTGCGCTCCGGCAACATCTCGCTACTGGCACACCGCTTGCCCATCTGCCCGGTCAGGCGCCCACACCACGCCGCAGGATCGATCACGCGGGACGCCGCTGCGGACGGCGAGGGCGGGGCACCGAATCGAGAGGAGATCCCGTGATGCAGATGCCCGTAGTGCAGATCGTCGATATCGTGCGCAGGGTCGCTCGCACGCGCGCGAAGTGGCTCCCGTGGCTGACCGTGGCGCTTGTTCTTTTCACGCTTCCACCCGCCTATCTGAGCGGGCGCGAGCAGGGCCGCGAGGCGCAGGAAGAGATGGAACGCAGTCGGAGCGCGCTCGAGCATCGCATCATCGAGCTGATCGTCGAGCGCAATTCTGGGGCGACCATCAAGGACTTCGCCGATTTCCCCGCCGCGTTGCTGCAGACCGCGGAGGAGACCCAGCTCGACTTCCGCATCATCCTGGCCATCGCCGACAAGGAGAGCGGCTTCAAGCCGGACGCGGTGGGCACCAGCGGCGAGGTGGGGCTCATGCAGCTTCTCCCGTCGACGGCCGAGCTCATCGTCAAGCGCCTCGGGACGACGTACACCCCGCCCGCCCGCGGCAAGGAAGGCAAGTACGCCTCGCTCGGCTCTCTGGCCGACCCGCGCCTCAACATCCGCCTAGGCGCCACGTACCTGCGGTGGCAGATCGACCGCTACGGCTTCAACGAGACGGCGCTCCGGGCATACAACCGTCACCCAGACCATGCGCGGGAGGTTCGTCCGCGCGACCGCTACGCGGAGGACGTGAGCTTCCGCTTCCTGGCCTTCGCGCACGCGCTGCGCTGACCGCTCCGGTGCCCGTCCCGCCGGCCGCTCGGCCCGACGGCCTTAGGAGGATGCCGATCTGATCGTCGCCGGCCATTCGGATCGGGATGGCCGAGGCCGATGCGACCAAGGCGCGCACCTCAGCCGGACGTGATCGGGGAGGTCCGGCCGAGAGCTGTCAGCCTGAGGTGGCGAACCGGGAGAGCCGGCCGGCGGCTACTGGCCGCGGAGCGCGACGGCCGCGTAGACCGCCCCCATCCGGTCGCGCGGAAACTGTCCGGACAGCGCGCGCATCACGGCGGCCTTGTCCTGCTCGATGGACAGGCCCTGGGCCCGCAGCGCATCGTAGGCCGCCCAGACCCGCTGCCGAAACTGGAACTCGGCGTTCACCGCGCGGAGGGTCGCCTCGATATGCGGCCGAAACCGCTCGATGTCGTCGGGCTGGTATTCCTCCAGGAGCAGCGGCAGGAGCACCTCATAGGTCAGCACGTCGGATGTCTCGAGCGCGTTCCAGCATGTGGCGAGAACGGCGGCCTTGTTGATGCCGGTGGCCCAGTGGATCTGCTCGACCGATTCGGGCTTGCACTTCCACATCGTGACGCGGCCGTCCGGTTCCATCACGTACCAGACGGCGCCTTCGGCGCCGGTCAACTTGTCCGCGGCGGCCGGGCGGTTGCGCTGCTCCAGCTCGACGCGCACGGCGTTGTATCGCGCCACCGGGTCGTGGCCGGCCTCGAGCTGACCCAGGAGCGGCGCCAGCGGGACCGCACCGGTCCCGAGCTCAAACGGGGCCACGATAGCGGCGTCCGCCGGCCGCACACCGAAGAGCGCCGCGACCGCCAGGTCGGTGTCGTACGCGATCAGGTGCGCGTTGCGCGCGCCGAACATCTCGAAGCTCACGTGACACCGATTGGCGTCCACGAGCGACGGAATCTCCGGGTGGCGCGCCAGGAGCTCGCGCCAGAGATCCAGGAACGGCCCCCACTTGCTGTTCCGCAGCGTGGGCGCCAGGCGCAGCTTGTAGGTCAGCCGGCGGCGGCCCTCCGCATCACGATACTGATAGGCGAGGACGTTGGTGCCATCGAGCTTCTCGTACAGATGCGCCGAGCGGATCGGCGGGAAATGGAAGCGGCCGTCCTTCCCGAAGGGATAGTGCAGCTTCGGCGTGGCGTAGATGACCTGCGGTGCCGGGCGGCTATCGACCCGCAACAGCGCGAGGGCGCCGTAGCGATGATCGGGCCGCTGGCAGAGGAATCCTTCCAGGCGCACCGAGTCATTGAACGGGTCAGAGCGTCGAACGGCTGCAGCCACTTGGCGTCCACGCCGAGCAACTCAGCGGCCTGGGTGATGTCGTCCGCCATCAACCGTATCGGCTCCTCTACCGTAGCTTCCGGGCAGGCGTGCCCCCGCATGGTTCCAACCCGTGGGCGGCCGTCCGTCAGCATAGCAGGCGCCAGTATCGTGCACTCCGACACGAGCATCGTCTTCATGCCGAAAGTTTGACCTGATCAAGACACGAGGTCAAAAGGGGGAGGGCGGCCGGGCCGCATGGCGGCCCAAGCCGCCGGGGCGTCGACCGAGTGACGGCTCATCCGTCGGGGCTGGCGGGGCTGGCGGCCTCGTCGCTGCCCAGCACGGTGCGGATGGCGCGCCTCACTGCGTCGTAGACCGCGATGCCGAGCGCGCCTCCCGCAGCCAGGCGGGCCGCCTGCCGTACCGTGGCCTTGCCCTTCTCGGCCAGGAGCCGCGTGCCTGACCCCCAGATCGCGGCGGTGACGGCGCCGGCGTGGGTCGCGATCACGCCGCCGAGCATGGAGGCCGCCTCGCGCGTAGCGGAGCGCCGCACGAGCCGCTTGTCGGGGAGCGGAAGGCCCCGGCAGTACTGCTTGGTGATACAGCCGACGCGGAGCGTCAGGAGCGCGTTGGCGGTGCCCTGGAGGAGCGCGTCGCCGACCAGGGTCGCCAGCGGCGCGAGGATCACCGTGCCCCCGCCGGCCGCAGTGGCCAGCACCGGCGCGATCATCGGCTCCAGCAGCTCGCCCAGGTCCAGGTCTTCCACCGCCTGGGCGGCGAACACGGTGGCCCCCACGTTGCCGTACAGCCAGATCATCTCGCGGAGGCTGGGCCGCTGGGTGTACACGTGCGCCACCGTCCAGATCATTCGGCTCTGAGCCACCAGGACGAGGAGGCCGTCGAGCCGCCCGGACTGGGAGATGGCAGTGCTCAGGAAGACCACGGAAGCCTCGCGGGTGATGTGCTCGTTCGCGAGCTGGTCGAGCGCCGCCAGGGCGTGCCCGATGCTGACGCGGTCGGGACCGACAGGGGTCGCTCCGAGGTGCGGGTTGCGGGACAGTCGGCGACCCAGCCGCTCGAGGTGCCGCGGGAATCCCTCGGCGTCCGCCTCGCTCGGCGGGGACAGGGGCGTCCGGAGGCGAAGGAAGAGAACCACCGGGACGCCAATGCAGCCGGCGTAGACCAGGAGCAAGAAGCCGAGGACACCTCGTGCCAGCGCGGGGTGGATGGTGCTCGCGAGGGCCACCACGCCGGCCGTCTCCCGCACGACGAAGAGGGCGAACACGATGAGCACGAGCGAGCCCAGGACACCGACGAGCGATCGCATGATGTCGCCTCCCAGGAACAGTGATCAGTCGCCGCACGTGCACCCTTCGCGCGCCGAGCCGAGCGCTGGAGCGCTGCGATGCATGGTACGTCCGAAGCCGGCACCCCGCGCGACCCGAGCTGGGACCACGACGACGGAGCCGGCGGCCCAGCCGGATCCAGACGCCGGACGCCTCCGGAGACTCGGCGCGGTACGGCCAGATCGGCCTTCGCCCATGGCCCGATCGCGCGCGGATCATGGAGGACCTCGGCCCCGCACTCATGCCCGTTGACGCTGATTTCGGTTTGCGCCTACAATCCGCGCGCTTCTACCCGCGATCCTCGGCCTGCGGTCTCATGGAGCAAGCCCGCCGCCGACACTCGAAGGGAGGTCTGCCGCGCCTGGACCGCTTCGTCGCTCCCCCGAACCGTTTTCTCGATCCTTGATGGAGGTAGATATGAGGAAGGTATACGCCGCGACGCTCGTCCTGGCCCTCGCGCTGAGCGTGGTGCTCGGCCCGGCCAGTGCTCGAGCCCAGAACGCCGACTGGCCGGTCTACGGCGGCAACGACTGGAAGCAGCACTGGAGCCCGCTCAACCAGATCAACACCTCGAACGTGGGCAAGCTGCGGACCTCCTGGGTCCTCTCGCTGGGCACGACGCGGTCGCAGGAGTCCACGCCGATCGTCATCGGTGACACGCTCTACGTGACGTCGTCCTGGGGGCCCAAGCACGTCTTCGCGGTGAACGCGCGGACGGGCGAGCTCAAGTGGCGGCACGACCCCGAGATCGCCGCCGACGTCGATCCCTACGGCTGCTGCGACGTGAACAACCGCGGCGTGGCCCACGCGAACGGCAAGATCTTCGTCGGCCTGCTCGACGGCCGCCTGCGCGCCCTCGACGCGGCCACCGGCAAGATGCTGTGGACGACGACGGTCGTCGACTACAAGCAGGGGTCCGTCATCACCTCGCCCCCGGTGGTCGCGAAGAACAAGGTCGTCATCGGGTACGGCGGCGGCGAGTACGGCGTGCGCGGCTCGCTCCAGGCCTACGACATGGACACCGGCGCCGAGGTCTGGCGGACGTGGCTGACGCCCGGCGCGGGCGAGCCGGGTTCCGAGACCTGGAAGGGCGATTCGTGGAAGACGGGCGGCGGCGCCGCCTGGGCGCTGGGCTCGTACGATCCGGAGCTCAACCTCGTGTTCTTCGGAACGAGCAACCCGGGTCCCTGGAACGCGGCCGTGCGCGGTCCGGACAAGAGCGACTACGGCCAGTTCACGAATCTCTACACGGCCGCGTCCGTCGCCCTCGATGCCGACACCGGCAAGATCATGTGGCACTACCAGTCGACGCCACATGACGCCTGGGACTACGACGGGGTCAACGAGCTGCTGGTCGCTGATCTGACGATCAACGGCCAGAAGACGCCCGTCGTGATCAAGGGCGACCGCAACGGGTTCCTCTACGTGATCAACCGCAAGACCGGCAAGCTGGTCTCGGCCAAGGCGTTCCAGTACATCAACTGGGCCACCGGCGTCGACATGCAGACCGGCCGGCCGATCGAGGTGCCGGACAACCGGCCGCGCCAGGGGTATCGCGCGAAGAACGTGTGCCCGGCCGCGATCGGCGCCAAGAACTGGATGCCAATGGCGATCAACCCGAACACCGGGATAGTCTTCCTCCCGACGTTCAACCTGTGCATGGACATGGAGTTCGTCGCGCAGGAGTACAAGCGGGGCGCGTTCTACCTCGCCGCCGACTTCGAGATCGGCAAGCCCGGCCCGGGCGACTTCATGGGCGAGATGATCGCCTGGGATCCGGTGAAGCAGGAGGCGGTGTGGCGGAACAAGGAGGCCCTCCCCTACGTGGGCGGCGCGCTCGCCACCGCCGGCGGGCTGGTCTTCCACGGCAACACCGAGGGCTGGTTCAAGGCGCTCGACGAGAAGACCGGCAATGTGCTCTGGAAGTTCATGACCGGGTCCGGGATCAGCGCGGGCCCGATGACGTATATGCTCGATGGCAAGCAGTATGTGGCCGTGGTGTCCGGTCGGACCCACAGCATCCCCCCGTTCTTCGGCGAGACCGGCCGCAAGATGATGGCGGCCAGCGCCGAGGGCGGCACGGTGTTCGTGTTCGAGCTGGGGCAGTAGCCTTGCGCGGGGCGGCGGAGACGGGCATCCGTCTCCGCCGCCCCAGTCCTCTGGCGTGGATTCTCGCAGACCGCTGAAAAGGCCTCTCTGCGGCGTTGGCTCGGTCGCTCTTTCCTGCGACGGATACCTCATACGTCTCAGTCGCAGGGGCGTCTTCGTCGGCCTGCTCGCCGGCACGCCCGGGGGACCAAGACTCGCAGTCCTCGGCGTCGCCCTGCTGAGCCTGCTGACGGTATCTGCCGCCTGGGCGGGCGCCAGCGAGCCGCTCAGGGTCTGCGCCGATGCCGACAACCTCCCGTTCACCAGCTCCGATGCGGGCGAGAAGGGCCTGTACCTCGAGCTGGCTGACCTGATCGCGCCCCGGATGGGGACGACCGCCGAACCCGTCTTCTTCCCGACCGGGGCCGGGCGGCGCGCGCTGCGCCCGACGCTTCTCGAGCGCCGCTGCGACGTGTTCTTCGGGCTGCCCTACCTGAACCCCGACCAGGGCCCGATCGCGCTCACGCGTCCCTTCATGGAGCTGGGCTACGCCGTGGTGCTCCCGAAAGCCCGAGGCTTCCTGAGCCTGGACGATCTCGACGGACAGTCGGTCGGCGTCCAGTTCGCGTCGACGGCGCAGACCGTCCTGTCGACTCGCGACCCCGTCAAGCTCGCCACCTTCCGATCCGTCGAGGCGGCGATCGACGCCCTGGCGGGGGGCGAGATCGACTCTGCGGTTCTCTGGGGTCCGATCGCCGGCTACCGGGTCGCTCGGCAGGGCCTGTCGGAGCGCTTCAAGCTCGTCTCGTTGACCGGCCAGGGCCTGCGCTGGCAAGCGGCGGCCGGCGTGCGTCGGACCGATGAGACGCTCCGGGAACGGCTCGATCAGGCGCTCGCCGGGATCGCGCCGGCCATCTCGGCGCTGGCCGCGAAGTATCACTTCCCGGCGGACCCGCCCGTCGACACCGCCGCCGCGCCGGCCCCGGCCGTGGCGCACGCTGACACCACCGCCGAGCCCGCCCCCGCGCCCGCCGGCAAGACCAATCCGTTTCGGGGGAACCCGGACATCGTCAAACCCGGCCGCATGCTCTTCAACACGCACTGCTCGCACTGTCACTCGCCGAACGCGCAGAACCCCGAGCCACGGACCGACCTCCGGCGCCTCGACACGCGGTACAAGGAGAAGGTCAACGACATCTTCTACGCGACGGTCACCGAGGGACGGCCGACCAAAGGCATGCCCCCCTGGGGCCACGTGCTGGACGAGGAGTCGATCTGGAAGATCAAGACCTTCCTCGAGTCCGTCCAGCGGACCGAGGAATGAGGCTGGAGAGACCGAGCTCGAGGTCAGCCCGTCCCGCAGCGCTGATAGGTGAGCACATCCGCCATTTCCCGGTTGAGCTTGGCCGCGTGTCGATTGAGGCGCTCACGATCTCGGGCTCCGACCTCCGCACGGATCTTCCGCTTGAAGTATCGCCGAAGCACGCCCTCGATGAACGCCGAGCGCGAGGTCTTTGATCCCGTTGCCGCATCGACAGCGGCAAGCAGCTCCCGCGAGAGTGGGATGGACGTCTTACCCTTCATGCTACGAATATACTCCCGCTCCTCGGCACATCGAGCGCTTGCGCGCCTCGACGGTCGGGCCGTCTCGCGCGCGATTACGTGAACGCGGGCCTCACCTCTCTGGCGAGCAGCTCGAGCTCGCGCATGATGTGGTGGTGGGGCATGCCGGGGAAGAAGAGACGGCAGATCAGGTGGGTCATCCCATACTGCTCGACGAAGCGGCGGATCTGGCCGATGCATTGCTCTGGCCCCCCGATGATGAACCGGTCCGCCATCAGCGTGTCGAGATCGGTGGCGCTGCTGGCGTCGATGAACGGGTGCCGCCAGCCTCCCGCGTACTCTTTGCGGTAGGCGATCATGATGTGCTCCTCGGCCAGCCGGCGGGCCTCGGCATCCGTGTCCGCGATGATCACGTCGCGCGTGAGCGGCCACTCGGTGATAGGCGCGGTCCGCCCGGCGGCGTGCCGGTTCTCGAGGAACTGCTGCTTGCCGGCCACGAGCCGCGCAAGATCCGCCGTCGGCCCCGGGATCCAGTTGTCGCCGATGGTGGCCGCCCGCTTGAGGGTCAGCTCGCCCCAGCCGCCGATCCACACGGGAGGATGCGGTTTCGTCACGGGTTTGGGCTCGAGCCGTCCCTGAACCGTGTAGAACGCGCCGGTGATATCGACTCTTGCCTCGGTCCAGAGCGCCTTCATGATCGCGAGCTGCTCCTCGAAGCGCGCGCCACGCTTCTCGAGGGCGGTCCCGTAGAGCGCGAACTCGTCAGGCTTGTAGCCGATCGCGATGCCGAGCGTGATCCGTCCCTGCGTCATCACGTCGAGCAGCGCCACGTCCTCGGCGAGCCGGACCGGATGGTAGAAGGCGGCGACGATGATGTCGGTGCCGAGCATCAGCCGCGAGGTCCGGGTGGTATATCCGCCGAGCGCCTGCAGTGGGGACGGCCAGTAGTGATCGGTGACCGCGTGGTGCTCCTCGAGCCAGGCGGAGTCGAAGCCGAGGTCCTCAGCCCGGACGACCTCCTCCAGTGACTCCTTGAAGAAGTGTCCCCCCTCGATGGGGATGATCCCGAACCTGAGCGACGCCATACGTCCTCCAGCCGTGAAGGGTTACGCTGCGCGGCTCAGGCTAGCCCAGGCCCGGGCCGGCACGGCGCGGGCCGCGGCCGGCGCCTGTCGCTGGGAGCGACCGAGCCAACGCCCGCTGTTCGAGCGGAGCAGCGGCCGTGAGCTCGCGAGCGCGCTGCGACGCGAGGCCCGAGTCGATGGGCCTTTTTCAGCAGCCTGCTAGATTTCCCCGCTGGCCTCGAGAACCCGCTTCAGCGCCTGGCGGTCCTCGGCGCCGATGGGCAGGAGCGGCGGGCGTACGTGCGCGTCCTTGATGATGCCCTGCATGACGAGGATCTCCTTGGCCCGCGCCCGATAGTCGCGGACCGGCGGGGCGAACATCGCGTCGACGAGCTTCTGAATCCGGTCGCCCTTCTCCTGGGCCGTGCGCCAGTCGGCGCGCATCGCCGCCGCGTGGACCTCGACGTGGGTCCGTGTCGTGACGGCGCAGGCGCCGAGCAGCGCGCCCTCGGCGCCCAGCAGGTACGACTCCCAGATGAAGTTGTCGTTGCCGGTGAGGATCGTGATGCGGCGCGGGGCCGACCGGACGACGTCGACGATCTCACGGAACCGCTTGGCATCGAAGAGCGCTTCCTTGATCGCTACGACCTCCGGGATCTCGATCAGCCGCAGCAGCGTCTCGTCGCTGAAGTTGGTGCCGCCGAGGGCAGGCTGGAGCGTGAAGATGATCATCGGCAAGCCTGCCGCCTCCGCCACCGCCTTGTGATAGCGGTACGGGATCTCGGGCGACAGCGGCTGGCCGAGGTAGTCGGAGATCGGGAAGACGAGCAAGGCGTCGGCGCCCGCCTCCCGCGCGTCCCGGGCGTTCGTGACCGCCTGAGCCGTGAACGACGCGCCGAGACCGGCGACGATCGGGATGCGCCGCCCCTGCAGCTCCTCGCGATAAATGCGGATCACGCGCAGCTTCTCGTGGGGCCAGAGGTGGGGACCTTCCCCGGTGTCGACGTTGACGGCGACGGCTCGGATGCCCTGCGTCGCGATCCAGCGAACGTACTTCCGCAGCTCCGCCTCGTCGATCTCGCCGTCATGGGTCATCGGGAGCACGGTCGCGGGCGTGATGCCCTTCAGGTCGAGCATGGTGGTCATGGCGTGGTCCTCCACCGCCTCAGAACGATGGCGCGTCAGTGCTGAGAAGGCCGCGGCACAGGCCCCAGTGCGGCGTTCGCTCGGCTCGCTGGCGGCTCGGCTCGGGCGAGCCCGGAATCGTGGCTGCGGCTCGATTCACTCGGGCTTCGCCGCCCCCACGCGCGTGGGGGCCGGTTCGTCTGCGGCCATCTTGCGCGATACGCCCGAGCCGCAGCGATGCTGCTCAGAATTGCACCCGAGCTCCATCGCGATTTGCGAATGCCCTACGTCACTCACGAGAGGCGGTTCCTGCTCCGGGCTAGCCTATCACAGCGCGCCCGTGGTCGAGCTGGGCCGCGCTACTGCCGCGTGCAGACCGATTCTGCCAGGGTTACCCACTTTCCCTCGCGGGGAACCGTGAGCGCGAACGAGAACTGGGTCTTGCTCTGGGCGACGACCGGGATCCGGTAGGCCTCGTCCTCCCACATGAACTTGCCATCGGCCATCGGGGCCGTGCTGTCGGCGATGCGATTGCCAGTCATGTCGGCACCGTTGCGCATGACACGACGGGTTCGGGGATCGTAGCTCCACACCGACAAGAGGCGCTTCGGCTGGGGATGCGCGTCCGACTCCCGCTCCTCGTACCGCTCGACGATCGCGCGTCCGCCGAAGTCCTTCTTGAGCTCGAGCGTGGCCTTGAACGGATGCGTGCCCTCGCCGAGGGTCTTGGCATCACAGCTCCACTTCCCGACGCTCTCCAGCATAGGTTCGAGCGCTTTGACCGCGGCATCCTGGGCACTGGCCGCGGTCGAGGCCACACAGAGCAACAGCGTACAGCTGGCGACGACACACCCTCGGATCATTCGGGCCTCCTTGACGTGATGTACCGGAAGTCCGGGAGCCGTGCGGATCCCGGCGGGCCCGAAGCCTACGGGGGCGGTCACTCAGTGTCAAGCACGCAGGGCTTGTGCGGGTTGGGACCCGGTGACAGGAACTACTGATCGGATGCCAGATCAAGACGGCATACCGGCGCCTCCCTGATCAGCACCCAGCGCCGCCGACGGGGTGCTGGTCAGTCGCGGAGCATGCACCCTTAAAGACGGTCCTCGGGCGACGATCTTCCGGCGGAGATCGAGCGGCCGAACGGGGTTCGCCGCCGTGCCGGGCCCCTGTGCTACGGTGAAGATCATGCGATCGGGCGCCGGGACGGGACGATGCTGATCCGGCCGGCTCGGCCCGCCGACCGCGAGGCCATCGTGGACTTCTGCCGGAACACGTGGGGGCCGAACGGCGGCGACTACGTCGAGCACGCGATCGATCGGTGGATCGCGGGTGTCGACGGCATGCTGGCCGTGGTCGAGCTGAGCGATCGCGCGGTCGCCTGCTGCTACACGAAGCTCATGTCGCCGCGCGAGACGTTCTTCTCCGGCATGCGGGTCGACCCGGCGCACCGGCGGTCGGGGCTCGCCCGCGGGCTCGTCGGCTACTGTCTCGAGTATGCGCGGGCGGAGGGGCGGACGGTGGGCCGGCTGATCGTGGGCTGGAACAACGTCGCGGCGCTCGGCGCGGTGGCCCGGGCCGGGTTTCGTCAGGTGGGATCGATGACCGCCTGGGAGCGCGCGGTCCTTGACCCCGAGCCCGCCGGCGCTCCAGGCTGGCCCTCGGGTCCGGTCAGGGAGCTCGGCGCGAACGACCGGCTGCCGGCCTCGCCGCCCGGGGCGCTCTGGGCAGTCGGCTGGTCAGTTCGTGAGCTGACCCAGGACGACGTCGCCGAGCGGGCGGCGAGCGGGGACGCACTCGCGCTCGACGAGGGCCTCGCGCTCCTGCGGCCGGGCGAGGATCACCTGTGGCTGGCGTGGCTCGACGGTCCCGCCGCGGCGCGCCAAGGGCTGGCGGAGGCCGCGGTCGGCGCGACTGTCAAGGCGGGGTTCCCGCGCTGCCGCGCGCTCCTCGCGAGTGATCCCGTCACGAGCAGCGCGCTGACCGCCGCCCGCTTCGAGCACGGACTCGAGTACCACGTCTTCGAGCGGACCACCGCATGACCGGTCGGCGCGACCTGTCGCCACCCGCGGGACAGCGCCCTCGCAGACCGCAGAAGACGGGCCTTCTGCGCCGCCGGGTGCCGGAGCGTCCTGGTGGCCCGCAGGGACCCGGCGCCGCCGCGAGGGTCATCGCGCTCTGCGCGCTGGCCGCCACCCTCAGCGCGTGCGCGCTCTACCGGACGCTGCCCGCCCTGTCAGGGAACGCCGCGTCGAGTCAATCGGCGCCTGCGCCGCCCGCGGCGCCTTCCCCTTCCCTTACACGAGCGCAAGCGACCGCGTCCCTCGCGGAGGCGCGAGGGCTCATCGACAAGCGTGACTACCCCAGCGCCCGCGGGAGCCTCAGGGCCGTGGTGCCGGCGGCCGAACAGGCGAGCTGGCTCGACATCGACTCGGATGCCAACTTCGTCGTGGGGGAGACGCTGGATCGCGAGCGGGCATCGCGCGAGGCGGCCAATGCCTACGCGCGCGCCCACGCCGCCAGCCGCCGGCTCGGCGATCGATCGCGCGAGATCCGCGATCTGAACGCGCTGAGCAACGCGCTCCTCGACGCCGGCGCCCACGACCGGGCGAGCGTGGCCGCGACCGAAGCATCCGCCCTTGCCGTCCACGCCGGCGACGTGCGCGCCGAAGCCACGGCCCAGAACAACATCGCGGAGGCGCACCGACTCGCCGGTCGGCTGGACGCCGCCCGGGCGGGCTACGATCGCGCGCTGGCGCTCGCTCGCCAGTCGGGCGACCCGGCGGCGATCACATCGATCCTCATCAATCTCGGATCCACGGAGCGGCGCGCCGGGCGTCTGACCGACGCGCGCGCCCGGTTCGCCGAGGCGCAGGACCTGGCGAAGAGCCTCAACGACCCGCGCGCCGGCGAGTACGTCCAGTGGCACCTGGAGCAGATCGAGGCGGAACTCGCGACCCGCGGAGGCACCCAGTGAAGCTCGATGTCGGCATGCTGACCCACGATCTGAAGACGATCCCCGCCTACGCGCGCAAGGTCGAGGCGCTCGGGTTCGACTGCCTGTGGTCGTCGGAGACCCAGCACGACCCGTTCCTGCCCCTCGCGGTCGCCGCCACGGCCACCTCCACCATCAAGCTCGGGACCGCGATCGCGGTGGCGTTCCCGCGAAGCCCCATGCTGCTCGCGCACACCGCCTGGGATCTCCAGAGCGCATCGGGTGGACGCTTCATCCTTGGCCTCGGCACCCAGGTGAAGGGGCACAACGAGCGCCGATTCTCGGTGAAGTTCGAGTCACCGGGGCCCAAGCTGCGCGAGGTCGTCCGGGCGCTCCGGGCCATCTGGGACACCTGGCAGAACGGGACCACGCTCAACTTCAGGGGCGAGTTCTACCGCTTCGACCTCATGACCCCCTTCTTCAACCCGGGCCCCATCGCCCATCCACGGATCCCGGTCTACATCGCGGGCGTGAACCGGTACATCTGCCGCGTCGCCGGCGAGGAGTGCGACGGGCTCCACGTGCACCCGTTCAACAGCGCGACGTACCTCCGCGAGTACGTTCACCCCGCGGTCGCAGAAGGGCTGCGGGCGTCGGGCCGCGCCCGCGCCGATTTCACGTTCGCGACCTCCACCTTCGCGATCGTCGGCGATACCGAGGCGGAGCGGCTCGCGCGGGCGCAGGCCGTCAAGCAGCAAATCGCGTTCTATGCATCGACCCGCACCTACGAGCCGGTCCTGGCCGCCCACGGCTGGCAGGACCTCGTGCCCCACCTCCACCGGAAGTCCGTCGAGGGCGACTGGAAGGGCATGGCCGACCTGATCACCGACGAGATGGTGGACACGTACGCGGTGACCGGAACCTACGACACGCTCGCCGCCCGTATCAAGGAGCGGTATGCGGGACTCCTGGACCGCACCGCGCTGTACGACCCCGCTCAGCCGGGCCTCGACGACCCCCGCATCCCACGTCTGGTCCGCGAATTCAACCCCTAGCAGGCTGCTCCAAAAGGCCCATCTGCTTCGTTGGCGCCCGCACCCTGCTCCACTAGGCTAGGTGTCTCGAAGAGGAGGCTTCGTCCCCTTTCGAGATTCGCCACGCGTGGACGTGCGAGGCGAGCCGCAGGCGAGCCAAGCCCCCGATTGCGAGACGTGCGAGGCGAGCCGCAGGCGAGCCAAGCCCCCGATTGCGAGACGTGCGAGGCGCAGCCGCAGGCGAGCCAAGCCCCCGATTGCGAGACGTGCGAGGCGAGCCGCCGGCGAGCCGAGCTCCCGATTGCGAGCCGTGCGAGGCGCAGGCCGCAGTTCGAGCTGAGGACGTCGAATTGGCCGCGTTCGAGCGCGGGCTTGGCCCGCGCAATCCGTCGGGGGGAGGCTCGGAGCGGGCCGCCGAGGCCTCCGCCGAAAGGTTAGTGCCCCGCCATTTTCCGGCCGACCATGGACAGGTCGGCAGTGGCCACGGGGACCTCGTGCACGAGCTGCCCGTTGAACATGACGACGAGGCGATCAGCGAGCTCGAAGAGCTCGTCGAGGTCTTCGCTGACCAGCAAGATGGCAGCGCCGCGATTGCGGACCCGGACGATCTGCGCCCGGATCTCAGCGATGGCGGCGATGTCGAGCCCGACACACGGATTGGCGGCGACGAGGACCTCCACCTCCTCGGACAGCTCCCGGGCGAGCACCAAGCGCTGGACGTTGCCGCCCGACAGACTGCTGACCGGCGCGTCGGGAGAGGCGGTCGCGATCCGGTAGCGAGCGATGAGATCGCGCGCCGCCCGGCGCATCGCCGCGTGGTTGAGACCCCAGCGAGCGATCGTGAACGACGGGAGATCGAACTTCCGGAACGCCAGGTTCTCGGCGACGCTCATTCGGTCCACGCACGCGTTCCGGAGTGAGTCCTCGGGCAAGCAGAACACCTTGTGCCGCCGCATCTGGGCCCGGGTCGCGACGTACGTCTCGTCGTGCACGGTGATGATGCCGGCGGCCGGTGAGCGCTGACCCGCCAAGACCTCCACCAGCTCGGTCTGGCCGTTCCCCGAGACCCCCGCGATGCCCACGATCTCCCCGGCCCGGATCCCGAGCGAGACGTTGGCGACGGCGCGGTGCCCCTTGTCGTTGTCCACGCAGAGACCGTGAAGCTCCAGCCTGACCTTGCCGGTCGCCCCGGCGACCCGCTCACCCGCTGCCATCAGATCGCTGCTGCCGATCATCAAGGTGGCGAGGTCCTCGGCCGTCAGATCCCCGGTCAATCCTCGCCCGACCACGCGTCCCCGGCGCAGGACGGTCACTTCCTCGGCGAACGCGAACACCTCGCGCAGCTTGTGCGTGATCAGCAGCACCGACAGGCGTCCGGCCCGCGTCATGTGGTGCAGCAGCCCTAGCCCTACTTTCGCACCGGTGACACCGTGCTGAGCGAGCGCCGAGAGTGACGGCCTGGGGAATCGCGCATAAACCTTCCCTTCGGGTTCGGATGTGTGCTACATGAAAGAAGATGCACGT
>Ga0187892_10004769_pt1 | contig 22277 bp, 19 predicted proteins | sample MA1701073metaG_FD_139345 | JGI IMG/M metagenome (GOLD analysis project Ga0187892, IMG submission 139345) | Bio-ooze microbial communities from a basaltic lava cave in the Kipuka Kanohina Cave System on the Island of Hawaii, USA - MA170107-3 metaG ... | reverse complement strand
TCGATGTAGATGATCGACTGCCGGGGAACGATGGGGCGCTCGAGGTCGCTCAGCAACACTCCCTGGCCGGAGCAGAACGTCGCCGGGTCGCGCGATACAGCGACGACGTCCTCGTGCCGCGACAGCGCCCAGAACCCCGGCGTCGGATGCCAGGACACCGGTGCTTCGGCACGCAGTCGGCGCAGCTCGGGAAGGAAGTCGCCGCGATAGAAGGTCGGATCCTGAAGCGGAGGATTCGGCACAAGACGCTCGTACAGGATCGAGCCCGCCGCGTCTACGCTGTCGCCGTATGAGCGAGCTTACCTCCGCGCCGGCGTGCCGAGATGCGCGCGCCAGAAATGCCGTTTCGTTGGCGTGATCCGGACGATCGGGTTGCGTTCAGGCGTGAGCGGCATCCGCTCATACTGTGGATAACGCCGACGCAGCGCCTGGAGAACGTTGTCGTAGAGCCCGGGTTCGTCGACCTGGACGGCGATCCCTTCCACCAGGAGATAGGCGAGTCGGCTCCAATCTTCGTCGTAGTCGTCGAGGATGACGGCGGTGTGGGGATTCACGGCGATGTTGCGCAGGCGCTTCAGCCCGCGCCGCGTCTTCTTCGGTTTCTCATCGACGATGAAGTAGAAGACGTCGTCAACCAGCGCATAGACGATCGGAACCGCGTGCGGCCGACCCTGGGCGTCGGCTGTCGCCAGACGTGCGACACGGTGTGATTCGATGAAGTTGCGCTCCTCACGTGTGAACGCTGTTCCAGCCTTCATGTTGGTTGGTCGGGTTCAATCTCGCCGCGGAAAGCCGCTGCCGCCTCGGCGTAGAGCCGTTCGGGTTGGCCGTCGTAGCGCGGCGAAAAGTGGAAGACCTCGAGCCGTTTCACGCCGGCGTGTCGCGCCAGCGTTCCCGCTTGTCGCGCCGTCAGATGGTAGCGCTTGGACGCCTGATCGCGGTCGACGTCGAGAAACAGCGACTCGCAATAGAAAATGTCGGCACCGTTCGCGAGCTCTGCGATTTTCGCCATGTTGCCGCGGCTGAAGACCGTATCGACGACGTAGGCCAGACGCTGCCCGGGGGTTTCGACCACGAGACGGTCGCGCAGGTCGCCGAGACGTAGTGGCACCTCCTTCGGTGCGCCGTTGTCCCGCCATCGCGCAATGATCGACGTGTCATCCGGCTGGCCACTGCGAATCGCCTGCTTGAGCTCGTTCAACCATCGTCCAGGCGGGATCCCGAGGCGCTCGAGCTCGTCCGTCCGGACGTTCAAGTGTGCTTTTTCCACGGCGACGAAGCCGAGGCAGGGAATCCGATGGTCGAGAATGGCGGTGCGTACGGTGAGGGCGTCATCCTCGTACAGGAGCCCTGTGAACGGTGTCGTTCCTTGTTCCTCGATCGCGAAGCCCGTTTCTGCACGCATGCGGACATTTGTAACGATCTCCGGTGACACCTCGTGGACGTTGAGTACGAACCCGTATCCGTCGACCAGGTTCCAAGTGTAACCCGCGACCTTGCCCGCCACGTTTCGTATGATGCCGGGCGGGCCCCACACTCCCAGCGTGGCATCGCGAGCCAGGAAGAGCCGGATCAACCGGTCGAAGCCGATGAAGTGGTCGATGTGGGTGTGCGAGACGAAGACGTGGGTCAGCTTCAGGATCTCGGCCGCGGGAAATCGATCCATGCGGCCGAGATCGAACTGGATCGCGGTGCCCTGCCAACGCCGATGAACATGTAGGCCGGGATCGCCGAAGGGACCGTTGATCAGACGCGGGATAAAAGCGGATTTCACGCCGAGTATTGTACGGGATCGAGTCGAGGGCGCAATCGTGCTCCCCGGGCGCCGACGTCCGCGACCATCGGAGTAGGCATTCATCCAAGTTCCGACTTGATTTTTGGCCGCGTACGGGGTCGAAATAGGATGACCTTACGCGTTGTTCCCCAAGGGCGCGATATGGTTTGCAATCGTCATGGGTAATCTATCAGAGCGAATGCGGATGCTGCGTTTGGAGCGCGGTAGCGCGCCGGACAATCCCAACCGCCAGGCGGATCTCGCGGACCGACGTCCAACCGCGGAAGACCCGGCTTGGGCGACGGCCTCACTGCCTGCCGCTGCTCCACAAACGCGCTCCACTCGAGACCTCCTACTGCTCTGCGTCGCGATCATAGTCATCCTTGTCATGAACTTTTTCTTTTGGGGGACGACCAGCGATTTCGCCGCGATCAACCCGAGCACCGGACGACAGATCATCGAAGGCGAACCCTGGGACTAGCGGCGGAATCATCATGCCGAGTTGACCGAGTCATCGGCGCGGACCGACTTCAACGACAGGAGATTGCTTCCCCAAGGCCTCTCGCGCGGCAGTTTGGACGGCGGCTGGTTTCGATGTTGAAGAAACCGACACCGCATTGACCCGCCGCAGCCTGGGCTTCGCCCCCAAGGACGATGTCGAGACGCAGCGGCAACTCGGTAGGTTCAATGTGGAAGCTGCCGTCGCGCCCGTAGACGGCTACCTCGTACACACTGACGGCGCCTGCGACGCGGACGACGGTGACTCGCCGCAACCCCGGTGTGCGCGTGCCTTCCCGATCCTCGTACGTCCACCGCGTGCCAACACTGTTCACACGCCAGCCGGGCCGATCCAGATCCGCTGCCATCCCTCGCGGCACGGAGAAGCTCAACAGCTCTGTCCCATTGAAGCGGCTGTAGATCGTGAACCGCAGGCCGTTGGCTGCGGGGTTGATCGCCGGCACTCCGCTGGCGACCTGGAAGCTGCCGCGCACGCGCAGCCGATCGTCACCGGCCGGATCGAGGTTGTTGGTTACGATGATCAACGGGTCGATCATCTCCATCTCGCTGCTGACGTTGCAAATTCGGGTGGGCGTCGCCGTAAACGTTGCCGTCACCGTTCCTGTCTGTGTCGGCGTTGGCGAGGAAGTCGCCGTCGATGTGATCGTCGGCGTCCTCGACGCCGTGTGTGTTGCGGTGATGGTCGGCGTCGGCGTCGCGGTCAGCGTTGCTGTCGATGTCGCGGTGTCCCTCGGCGTGCCTGTCGGTGTCTGCGTTGGCGTATGGGTAAGCGTCGGTGTTCGGGTCGGCGTCACCGTCGTTGTCGGGGTCGGCGTCGCCGACGGCGTTTGAGTGAAACTATGGGTTGGCGTGCGGGTAGGCGTCGCAGTGTTCGTCGGCGTATCCGTCGCGGTGTTCGTCGGGGTGGACGTAGAGGTCGGCGTAGGGGTGGGTGTGGCCGTCGGCGTCGCTGTCGGCGTATGCGATGCCGTGTTCGTCGGTGTCGCCGTATCCAGCGCCGTACTGGTCGGCGTCGGGGTTGCGACGGCGAACCTATAGACGAAATCCATGCTCTGCGGCGTCGGCGCGAAATTGGTTGCGCGGATGCGCGCCTGCAGCGGGCCGCTGAGCAGCACGGGCTCGCTTTCAGCCTTGTAACCCGAAACCATGAGTGCGCCGCCGGCACTGCACGTCTTGACGCCCGCATCGGCGCAGGCTTCGAGATCCAGATGGACGGTCAGCGGCGTGCCGTCGCTGCCGGTAACGTCGAGACGAACGCTGTCCAAGTCGATGCCGCTGACCGCATCGGCAACCGTAAAAGCAAACCTTACGGGACTCATCCTCTCGGCGTCCGCTGGCGGCTCGAGGTCGACGAGGAACGGAACCGCCAGAAATGGAATGTCGCCCGCGTCACCGCGGCCGCTCGCAGGAACGACGACGCGCGTCGGGTTGCCGCGAAAGCTAGGGGTTGTCGGGCGTAGCGGATCGCAAGGGCCGCGCACCGTCGTCTGCGGTAGAATCTCGCACGTGTCGGTAATGCCGTTGATCGCCGGCACGAAATCGGTGGCGAAGCCGTCGATGTACAGCGTCGCCTGCCCTGACGGCGGCTGATTCAGCTCGATGAACCGTTGGATGGCGCTCGGATCTTGCGGCGCACCGAGCGGATCGATGGCCACACAGCATTTGAACTTGTCGGAATCGAATACAATGCGCAGGGTCTTGACGGACTCGGGAACTCCGTTGGGAAAGCCCCCCTCGGGCGTGTCCGGCACGACGTTGATGTCGACACCGCCGCCGCCTTTTGGGCCGCTGAACCCGTCGCAGCCGCAGACGAATAGAATGACCGCAGCCAACGCTGCAGTCGCGATTGATTCAGACAAATGCAAATCCCCGGCCCGTGAGCGCAATGTTCCCCGCAGCCAGTTAGGCCACTATACGGGTGCATCGGTCAAGAGGGATGCACACGGTTTCACGTAGATCCGCGTTGGCTGAGCGCCCGGGCGTATCGCGGCGCTTTGAAATGCGTGCTATCGTTGCGGGAGATTCCCGAAACATCGAAGGTGCTCGCCCAGCAGCTTGGCGGGTTGCTGCTGTCCGTGTCGACATCGAAGTACCTGGTGCCTTGCGGCACCGGCGCGCCGCCCAGTGCGTATCCGACTCACTTGGTTGACCTCGCCGTTTCCTATACAAGGGGCGCTTCTGGAGGAATGAATGGCGAGTGGTGAATGGCTTCCTAGCAGCAATCGACCGCCGGCCACGGAGCACACCGGCTGGCACGCCACCGCTGCCCTCGTCCTGCTCGTTTTGCTGTGTCTCAGCGCTTCATGCGGCGATGAGGACTTCACCGTCGGTGGCCCGCTGCCGTCGCGGCCATCAGTCGGCGCTACAAATCCTGCGGCGACTCCCGACGACAACTTCTAACGAGGCTGCGCCCGGCGTCTCCAAGGTCGACCGCTCGCCGCCCGCACTCCGGAGGCCTCCCGCCTGCGGGCCGAAGCCTTCGGCGGAGAGCCCGGCGGACGTGTTGGGCCGCTCTGGCTCGGCTGCGAACGAAACTTGACTCATGCGCGACAAGCGCGTGCTACCAAGAACCCTACACGTCCACGCTCCGACCACATACGGGATACCCAATCACTGCCCCGCGTTGAGTTCCTGCAGAATGATCGAGCCGGCCTCGACCATCATCTCCTGCAGAATGTCGCGCATGTGCTTCTCAGGGTCCTCGAGTTTGCCGACCAGGTTCGAGAGCAACGCGAAATAGCGTTCCTTGCTGTCCAACGGCATGGACGGCACTCGCTCGCGCATTACCTCGACGAAACGCTCATGCGTGGCCGCAATATCCATGTCGAGTCCTTTGGAAATGAGTTCGTCCGACATTATCGAGCTCCGTTTGAATCTAGAAACCACAGATGCACACAGATGAACACCGATGCCAGAGAGGCCTGGCCCTGATCAGAATCCCTGTGCATCTGTGTTCATCCGCGGTTTCATACAGTCTTGAAATCCTCGCCTATCATCTTCGCCGTCCTTCGCCCGATCTCGACCGCGAAGTTCGTCCCTCGATCCCAAGGATACACCTGACTCATCGATGCGACGTATAGACCGCGCACCGGTGTGCGAATGTCTGGGATGTTGTGGGAATGGTTTACCGGCGGCACCGGCTGCGCGTACGCCGTCCGCCATAGCCACGAATCCTTGACCCAGCTTCGGTCGAATTCCGGATTGAAGCGGGATAGCGACGGCAAGAAGCGCTCGAGCAACTCCTCTTTCGACAACTTGAAGTACTCGTGGTCGGGCTCGAGGTAGTCGCCGCAGTAGATGATACGGTCGCCGCCGTAGTGCTCCGGCGGAATGAAGTTGGTGTGCTCGACCATCGCCAGGAATGGGAAACCCGCTTCCTTCGGCAAGTTGTGCCAGTAGTAGTTGGTCAGCTGGCGTGTGAGGGAGATGATCAGCACCACCGCGCCCATCGACTTCAAGGCGCGCAGCTTGCCGGCGTACTCCTCCGGTAAACCACGCGCCAGCCGCGCCGTCAGCGCTGGGGACGACGTCGACAGGACCGCATCGAAGTCGACGTTGCCCTCGGCACTTTCGACCGTCAGGCCGCCGGCGGCGTTGCGCGAGACGCCGGTGACCGAACACGAGAGGCGGATTTCACCTCCCTGTTCGCGGATCTTGTCGGCGAGCATGTCCATGAAACGTTGAAAGCCGCCGACGAACGTGCCCAGACGCGTCGTGCGCGATTTGATCCGCGCCCACAGCCACGCCATGTTCACGATGCTGACGTTCTTCTCACCGAACTTGCCGACCAGCATCGGCTTCCACACCGCTTCGTAGATCCGTTTGCCGGCGCGCCGCCGCATCCATTCGTCGGCGGTGACCTTCTCCAGGCCTTTCCAGTTCGAGGTCAGTTTCAGATAGACCCCGACGAGGCCGAAACGGATGACGTCGACCAGCGGGTAATGAGCAAGGAAGAACTTGAGTGCGTTCAGGATCGAGTCGGCGGGATAAAACTTGCCTTCGTGATAGAGGACGGTGAACGGTCGCGGAAAGATCACCTGATCGCGCCAACCCAGCTCATCCATCAACCCGAGAAGCGCCGAATCCGACTGAAACCAGTGATGGTAGAACTTCTCCAGGGTCCATTCCCAATGGGGTGCCTTGAAACCCGAAGCCAACCCGCCGACCGTCGGTGCGGCCTCGTAGATGGTGACCGCATGCCCGGCCTTGGTGAGATCGTATGCCGCTGCCAGCCCCGCAGGGCCCGCGCCAATGATTCCGATACGCATCTCACGTCTGATAGCTGATCCATCACACTCGCTCAAATGCGGGTGCTACGGCGTTAGGTGTTGGGTGTTGGCTTCGACGATCCCAACCCGTAGCACCCTCCTCCCCAGCACCCCTTGCGCCGTTTCGCGGCCAAGGGTTACAAGCTTCACGCCAAGCAGGAGCTGTCCACCGTGCGATGGAGCGAGATTCGCCCAGGAAGGTTGATCGCCAACGTGCTGGCGGTTACGTCGTTCGCTGCGAGCGTCGTGACCGCTGCTGAGCCCGCCAAACCGCCCGTGGCTACCACCACCAACATCGTCAAGGAAGATTTCCACGGTTGGCCCAACACCTATCGGCTCTCCAACGGCCTCGTCGAGCTTCGCGTCGTCACCGATATCGGGCCGCGCATCATTTCATTCGGTACGGTCGGCGGCTCCGATGTCTTCTATTCGCGCGAGAAGGAGCTCGGTGGAAAAGGTGAGCCTGAGTGGATCTTTCGCGGCGGCTGGCGCCTGTGGATCTCGCCGGAGGTGCGGGAGACAACCTATGTTCCCGACAACGCTGCTTGCGCGGCGGAGGTCGTCGATGGCGCCCTCGTTGTCACCGGCCCGCCGCAGCCTGCGGCAGGAATTCAAAAGCAGATCGAGGTCCGCCTGCGTCCCGGCGATCCGGCCATCAGGGTTACCTCGCGCATCAAGAACATCAGCGACAAGCCTCTGACCTATGCTGCGTGGAGTCTTGCCGTAATGCGTCCTGGCGGGCGCGCGTTCGTGCCACTCGATCTCGGCCCGCTCACGGCCTTCGACGCAACCCGCAGACTCATCTTGTGGAGCTACGCCGAGGTTGGCGATCCCCGTTACCATTTCGGAGACCAGCTCGTGGAGATCGATCACTCCAAGGTGAAGCCATCTCCCTCGGCTCAAGCGGGACGCCGCGATGATGAAAGCAAGATCGGCGTCGACTCAGCGCAAGGTTGGGCGAGCTACCTGCAGGGCGGCACGATGTTCGTGAAACGCTTTCCGCATCAGGCGCGGGCGACGTATCCCGATGGCGGTTCGACGATTGAGGTCTATTCCAGCGCCGAATTCCTCGAGCTCGAAAACCTTGGCCCGCTGACCACGATCAGGCCCGAAGAGGAGATCGTCATGCCGGAGGAATGGTGGCTGTTCACGAGTGTCGAGATTCCCGGCGGAGAACAGGCCGCACTGGCCGCGCTCAAGTCCTACGTCGCTCGAACGCGCGTCGAGTGGTGATTAAGGTTCGCATCGCAGACGTTGGTGTCGTTGGGAACCAGGTTGGACGAAGAGGACGCGAACGCAACAACTACTCGGTCTCCCACTTCTTCCACTGCTCCAAGTAGGCGTCGACGTTTTCGGGCGTCACCAGATCCATCGACGAGTACTGATACACTTCCTTCGGGCGATTGCCGTCGTTAATCTGCTTGAGAAGCTTCACCGACTCCTCGCCCCAGCCGAAGTATTTCTGGCCGACGAGAAACTGCACTTTGCCCGCTTTCATCAGCTCCGGCGCCGGCGGGATGGTGTCGAACGCGGCGACCTTGGTTTTCGACGGATCGACCGGATCCAGAGCGCTGCGCACGAACACCGGCCAGCCTCCGACCGAAACCCAGCCGTCGAGATCGGGATGGCGCTGCGTCGCCGACGCGATGACCTCGGCGACGCGCACGGGGTCGTCCTTGATGTCGAATACCTCGACGATCTCGATGCCGGGATACTTCGCCAGCGACTCCTTCGCCCCGTCGAGCCGCTTCTGCAGGTTGTCCGCTCCCAGAGCGGTAAGCATGGCGACCTTGCCCTTGCCGTCGAGCAGTTTCGCGAGACCCTCGCCCAAGGCGCGTCCACCTTCGATGTCGTTGACGCCATAGAAGGCGATGCGCTTGCTGCGCGGTGCGTCGGAATCCCAAGTGATGACCGGAATGCCGGCATCAATGGCGCGATCGATGGCGTCGGTGAGCAGGTCTCCGTTGAGGCACGACACAGCGATGCCATCGACGCGCTGAGCGATAAAAGATTCGAAGATCTCCTTCTGCCGGATTTCGTCAACCGTCTCCGGACCGCGCCACAGGATTTCGATGCCGCCGATTTTCTTGGCTTCACGCTCGGCACCGATGCGGGCGTAGTCGAACACCGGAATTCCGAGAGCCTTGGGGATGATCGCGAAGCGAAGTCGCGCCGGCTGATCCCCCGAGCGCGAGCATCCGGCGAGTGCGATGGCGATCAACGATGAAATGACAGCGAGCGCGATCCTTCGATTCGTCATCAGGCGATCCGGCCACATTCTTAGTGCAATCGTCAAGAACTCGCCGCCGGTTCGCAGTGTCTCAGTTTGATTCGGCAATGCCCACGACCCCCCTCTGTCCCCGACGTCGAATCCTCCTCGGTCCTCTCCTTCGACAAGGCTCAGGACATGCTTTGGAAAAGAAGGAAGATCGCCGTTCTCGGATTTCCCCCGGCTGCTTGAATGATGCCTCTGCTTGGATGGTCCCTCCTTTCTCAAGGAGGGACTACAGGGAGGATTTGAATCGGCACAAACGAAGTGAATCAAACTGGGACACGACCAGGCGGTTGTCAGTCATTGGGTACTAGCCTGATTTCCTCTTGCAGAGCCGCGGAGAACGCAGAGATCACAGTTTGCCCCTAGGCATTGCCAGGAGTCGCCGAATCGACATCGGGTACTGCGGCAATTCGATGGTTGCTCGACGTGGACAGACAGACTATTCATCTGAGTTCAAAGCTCAGGAGTAGATCCGGAGCTCGAAGCTCGAATGTCCCATTACTTCCACCTGAACAGACGATCGTTCGCCAGCCTGCTGGTAGCGATGGCAATGACCGCCGCGATCTGTATTGCGGAGGCCGCACAAGCGGTATGCATCGGTGACTGTGATAGCGGTGGGACGGTGACGGTCGATGAGCTGATCGTCGGCGTAAACATTGCCCTCGGGGATCGTGACATTTCCGCGTGCCAGCCGATGGACGGCGATGGCGGCGGGTCGGTGACGGTCGACGAGCTGCTGGCGGCGGTGAATGTCGTGCTCTTGGGATGTTCGGCCGCGACAGAGACCCCTGAGGCGACTCCGTCGGAAACACCTTCCCCGGACCCTACCGCTACGAGTACGCCGGAGGTCCTCACGTTCTGCGACCTTCCAGGCTCCGTACGTCACACCGAAGACGGCGTCCGGGTCGTTCCCGGAGGCCCGGAGGATGCTCCGGACGTTCGCTTCATTCAGCCGCCGATCGGCTTCTGCGTCCACTTTTATGCGAAGGTGGGCAAGCCGCGGGGCATACGCTTCGCGCCCGGGGGCGAGCTGTTTGTCGCCTCGCCGTCGACGCCGACAGCCGGTGGTGGCTTCGGCGGTCGAGGCGCGATCCTGGTCCTACCCGATGACGACCACGACGGCTTCGCCGATTCAGAGGAGCCGTTTCTCTCGGCGATCCCGTCAACTCAGGGATTCATGTTTACGGAAGGGCTCTTCTACTACCAGGACGACACCAAGATCATGCGCATGCCCTACGCGCCGGGGGATCGTACGCCTGCTGCCCAGGGCGAACAGATCGCCGAGATCACCATCCATTCGTCGAGGCTTCATTGGCAGAAGTCGATGGACATCGCCGATGACGGAACCATCTACGTCACCAACGGAGGCGATCAGACGGATCCATGTGAGCAACCGATACAGCGCTTCTTCGGTGGGGTTTTGGAGCTCGACGGGTCCCCGGGTGGCACGGTGGTCGCCAAGGGCTTTCGCAATCCAATCGCGCTTCGCTGCGCGCGCGGCCACAACCTCTGCTTTGTCATCGAGCTGGGGAAGGACTTCACTTCTGTTCAAGGAGGCAGAGAGAAGCTGGTGCCGTTCCGTCAGAGCGGCGATTGGGGGTTCCCCTGCTGCGCGACGAAGGACATGCCGTTCCTTGGATTCGAGCCGACGCCGGATTGCTCACACGTGATGACGGAGAACGCCACATTCCTGGTTGGCGACACGCCGTTCGACCTCGACTTCGAAACCGGCAAATGGCCGGAGCCGTGGAACAATCGCGTCTACGTGCCGTTGCACGGCGCTGTCGGCAGCTGGAATGGCGCGCGTATCGTTGGGATCGCAATGGATCCTCTGACCGGCGACGTCCTGCCGGGATCGGACATGCAGAACGGCATGTCGACCGGAGCGATGGTCGACTTCGCCACCGGTTGGGACGACGGCACGCGCAGCCATGGCCGCCCCGCCAACATCGCCTTTGCTCCCGACGGTCGGCTGTTCATGGGCAACGACATCGACGGACTCATCATCTGGTTTGCGCCGATAGGGATGTGAATCCGACCGTTACGGCCGCGCGAGACACCAATCCAGCGCGTCGTCGAGGCGGTCGTTACTCGCTGCCGAGCGTGAAGGACGGCGCTCCGAAGATCGATAGCTTGATCGCTTCAGCCGTCTGCGCCCGCAGACGAGCCTTGGCCTCGCTCGATTGTGCTTCGGTCATAGTGGCATCGACCTCGCCACGAGAAGGCCGGCGAGGACGCCGCGTCCGCGATATCCGATCATTTCGATTTCCTCCGCCGCGGGGCCGTATCAAGTGGGTTTCAAAAGTCCAGGTTCCCCTAGATCGGCGCCTTGATGTGCTTGAGCGGTGAATCGGCCAGCAGCTTCTCCAAGGCGCTTCTCTGATCGGCGGTGCTATCGACCATCCACGATGCGGCTCTAGTCGAATAGGCCTCGGCGTAGATCTGCTCCGCCTTTGGTGTGTCTCCCATGCCCAGGCACGCTTCAGCGTGCGTTGCGAGGACCCAGTACTTTCTCTCCAGGTAGTCGTTCATCGTCTTGACGCTTGCCTCTTCGTCCGGAGGCGGGTTGGCAACCAGCCATTGCTCGCAGATCTGCGATACCTCCCGACGCACGCGTTGAGCGCAAACGAAGTCGGCGATTGCTTCGGCCGGGTCGCGGCTGTGCGCCGCCCTGACATTGAGCAGGAAGGCGAAGTTGATGCCGTTGTAGTGGTCATTGCGCAGATAGAAGCCTCTCTCGTAGCTGCGCACCGCCTGGTCGAGATCGGCGACGTCGCGGGTCAATGCCCAGCGACGTTTGTGGACCGCGCCCCACAGTCCGAGCGTTTCAGTATCGTTCGATGTTTCCGGTTCCAGCTGCGCGAGCAAGCCGCGCGCCTCATCGAGCGCCCCCTTCTCGGACGGGCTCTTGCTCTTGTAGGTGAGCAGCGCCAGGCGTTGGATGACGGAGGAATAGTCGACCTTCGGCGGCGCAATGGATTCGGTGGGCGCCACCGTTGCTACCGTTGCCCGCGCTGCATCCTCCGCCTTCATCTCTTCCCAGATTTGGTTCAAAAGGTCCTTCGCTGCGTCGAAGTGCTTCTGCTTCTCTGCCTCGTCGACTCGTTTCATTCGAGCGCTGAAAGGCTTGCCGGCCGGTGCCGGTGCGATTGCCGCGGCGAGTCCCGGGCCTGGTGTCTTCGTCGCCGCGGCGGTAGCCGATTTCCGCAAGTCGAGAAACGTATGGACCGGGCTATCGCAGTCGGGTGGTTTCTTGTTCGTGATCGTTTTGATCGCGCTGGTGAGAAGCTCGCGGAAGCGCATCACCTCGCTGTAGCCGATGTCTTCGCCCATGTGGCGATACTGACGGATGGCGATGTGGTTCAGGTCGAACGGAAAGGGTGGTTTGATGCCGTCTTCGGCGATGATGATCGTCGTGTAGGGCCGCAACGCGTGGCGTACGCCCAGCTCGTAGAAGGCATTTCGGTTTGCCGTCGACAGGTCCGCGATGACGACGTCCGCGTTTTGGAGCTGATCGTACATCGGTACATCGATCAGCCCCGAGTGTATGATCTCATCCGCCCGTATACAGTCCAGGCCGGCCTTCTTCACCGCCGGCTTGATGATGGTGTGGTAGGTCTTGTCGAGATCGAGTGTACGTCCGGTCTCAAAGTCCGTCTTCTTGCCGAAACCCATCACGACGAAGCAGGTAGCCATCGCGCGATCCCTCCCCGCGGGCACGACTACATCGGCGACCCGGATGGTCGCCGGAGGCCCACTGATGTTGTCGCAATTAGTCCGGGAGGTGGTGAGTTTCAACTGTGGGCGCGCCCGCGCGTCGCAAGCGGTTCTAGCTGCCCGCAGTATCCGCACGCCAGGCCGCCGAGCACTTCGCTTCCGCGCCGGATCGCCATGTACACCATCGTCGTTACGTCCGGTCGTCCGGCGACGTGCGTGAGCCCCTCGTGCAAGGACTCTACGTGCGTCAGCTTGAACTCGGTGGCCCCAATGGCCGGTGCGTCCGTGCTGCAGAACGTATTGTCGAACCTTTGGGCTAGTCGAGTCGCGGGTTCATTCGCAGCCGTGCGAGCGAGATCGTGACCACAAAGATGACGGCGAGCGCCAGGAAGGGGACGGAAATATCGGTCAAACCGGCGCCACGCTCGGTGATCGCGCGCAAGGCAATCTGGTACCAGCGCAGCGGAAACGCCGCGCCGATCTCACGGATGCCCTCAGGCATGAACTGGTACGGCAACATCGACCCCGACAAGACGAAAGAGGGCAGGATGAAGAACACGGTAATGAAGACGGCCTGCGCCGACGTGCGCGCCAGCGTCGACACCAGAACTCCGATACTCAACGAGGCGAGCACGAAGGGGAACGTGATGATCAAGAGCGTGATCCAGCTGCCGCGCGGCCAGATGCCGAAGAAGACGGCCGCCGCCAGAGTGGCCATCAACATCACGGCATAGTTGAGCCCGACGTACGGCAGCAGCTTGCCGAGCAACAGCTGCAGCGGCGTCGTCGGCGAAGCCAGCATCTGCTCGTACGTGCCGCCCTCGCGCTCGGCAACTAGACCTAGGCTCGTCGCTGCCAGGCAAAGGTTGGTCAGCAACATGCCCGCCAGCCCCACCAAGAAGAAGCGATTGTCGGCGAGAGTCGGGTTGAACCAGAACTGCTGACGTATGTCGATCGGCCCGCGCGTTACCGTCTGCGCATCGGGGTTGGTGCTCGGTAGCGGTCGCAAATTGAAGGCGCCGGCGACTTGAGCGATGTAAGCGCCGATACGCGCCGCCGACAGCGGGTCGGCGCCGTCGAGCAACAGCTGGATCTGCGGCTGGCCGCTCTCGAGGTCGCGGCGGAAGCTGGACGGCACGACAACGAACGCCAAGGCGCGACCGCTCTTCAGAAGCGCCACGCCCTCGCCGTAGCCGGCAACCGGACGCGGGCGGAGAAAATAGCCCGTATGCTCGATTTCCTGCAGCAACGCACGCGACGCCCCCGTGCGGCTGCGGTCGAGCACCAACCACGGCACGTCTGCCGGTTTGTTGGAAAGCGCCAACCCGAACAACAGCAGCATCATGACCGGCTGCGCGAAAACCGTGGCCAGCAGCGCTTTGTCATGCCGGATGACACTGGCCTCTTTGTAGGCGACGGCACCGATGTTGGTCCAAAACCGCGATGCTCGCTCTGCGGTACCTTCCCTGGCGTTCATGCGCGCGCCTCGATTCGCGTCAGCGCGAAGACCATCAACGATACTCCGAAGAGAATCAGCAGGCCGAGCTCCGGAGCCAGCGCCACCGGCCCGTCGCCGCGCATGTAGATGGCACGCGTTACCCGGATGTAGTGGGTTGCCGGAAAAATCTCGGCAATCCATTGCACCAAGGTCGGCATGTTGCGGATGGGGAACAGAAAGCCGCTGAGTTGCACCAGCGGGATGCTGAACATCACGCTCTTCTGCACCGCCTCTGCCGCCGTCGCGGAAGTCGCGGAAATGATCACGCCGAGCGCCAGGGAGACCTGGACGTAGAACGCCGACACGGCGACGAAGAAGATGGCACTCCCGGCCGGCCAGACATCGAGAACAAAGCCGGCAACCAGCACCATCAGCACGACGTCGAGCGTGAAGATCGCGCCGAGAGGCAGGATCTTGCCGAGCAGGATCTCCAGGCCCGAAGCCGGTGTGACTTGCAACTGCTCGAACGTGCCCGTGATCTTCTCGTTGACGATCGAGACGGCTGTCAACAAGACGGTCAAGAATGACAGGACGAATCCGAACGTACCCGCGACCATGAAGGGTTTGCCGTCCAGTGTCGGATTGAAAAGCGCTCGCGTGACGACAGAGATGGGACGCGAAGCACTGTTGTCCGCGCCGGGCGCCCGATGGACCTCCACGTTGCGTGCAATCAGACTACGAATGAAACCTTCGGCGTTTCCCGCGAGCGGGGCCTCAGCGCCGTCGTACAAGATCTGGATCTGCGGTGGCGATGTGTTGCCCCGGCCACTGGCGTCACGATCGAAACCCGGAGGGATGACCAGACCGACGCTGATCTCTCCGGCGACGAGTGCAAGCTGGAGATCGCCGCGCGTGTCGTATCGCTTTTCGATGAAGGTCTCCTTCGCTACCAACTCCGCAACCAGACGACGGCTGGCAGACGAGTTGTCAGCGTCGAAGACGCCGAGAGCCAATCCCTTTACCTCGGTCGACAAGACGAAGCCGAAAATCAGCAAGGCCGCGAGCGGCACGCTGATGAGTACCGACACGGTGAAAGGGCTGCGGAACGTCGCGAGCGCCTCGCGGCGCATGAGCGTGCGGAGCCGCCGCCATTTCATGAGGCCTCGCGGGCTTGCATCAGCAACTGGCGGAAGACGTGGGTCATGGGGGCCTGAGTGATGCTCGCACGTACGCCACGTTCACGGCTCAGAACCTCGAGGCGGCCGAGCACCTCCGGCGTCAAACTCGGGAACCAGGCGCGCACACCGCCGTCTATTTGTTCGGTACGCGCCGCAAGCGGCTCGATGATGGCGGAATCGTCAGGGCCGGCCTCGAGATCCACCTGGTAGCCTTCGGAGTAGCGCTGTCGCAGCTCGGCCGGCGACGCATCGGCGATGAGACGCCCGGCATCGATGAAGGCAACGTGGTCGCAGTAGTCGACTTCCTCGAGGAAATGCGTGGTGACGAAGACCGTCACCTCGCTGTCGGCCTCTTCCTGGATCAACTCCCAGAACAATCCACGATTGCGTATGTCGACGCCCGCCGTCGGCTCGTCGAGAAACAATACCCGCGGCTGATGCAGTGTACTGAGTGCGAGGCCGGCCCGTTGACGAATTCCGGCGGGCAGGTCTTCCGCTTTCTCGGTCTCCGCCTGACGTAACTCAAAACGCTCGCTCAACTCACTCCAGCGGCTGGTCAGCGCCTGTCCCTCCAGTCCATGGAGGCCGGCGTAAAACTCGACGTTCTCGCGTAGAGAGAGGCCCTGGTAGAGACTGACCTTCTGGCCCATGTAGCCGATGTGATCGCGCACCCGGCGTGCGTGGTGGATGACATCGATCCCATCGACCTCGATGCTTCCGCCCGTCGGCTGGAGCAAACCGATCAACATGCGGATGGTCGTGCTTTTTCCCGAACCGTTCGCCCCGAGAAAAGCGAAGATCGTTCCCGCCTCGACTTCGATAGTGAGATCGTCGACCGCGGTGAAGTCGCCGAATCGCTTCGTCAGGCCGACGGCACGGATGATGGCGGTGCTCATGGATCGATGCCGCGGGCGAAGTGGAGCAACATGGCTTCCATGTCGATCGGCAGGCGTTCGACGAGATGCACCGGCGGTTCTGCCAGGGCATGCAGGTCGCGCTCGATCTGCAAGAGTCCCGGAGAACGGTCGCGGACGACCTCGATGCGTGTGAAAATGCCGGTCTGTCGTGCTCCTTCGACGTACGGGAGTCGGCGAGCCGCGCGTGCCAGCCGGCGCGGGTCGTCGTTCCAGGCGCGGTAGAGCTCGAGCGGTACGCGCCCCCGCAGCTCGGCCGGCGAGCCCTCGGCCACAACTCTGCCGTCTTCGAGGTACACCAATCGATCGCACGTCTCCGCTTCGTCCAGGTAGCTCGTGCTGATGACAACCAGCGCTTCCTCGCGCGCCGATTCGAGCATGGTCCAGATCTCGGCCCGCGATGTGACGTCGACGCCGGCGGTCGGTTCGTCGAGCAGCACCAGCTTCGGACCGGGAAGCAGTGCGTTGATGACCGCGAGCTTTTGTTTCATCCCCCCGGACAAGGCGCCGGCAGGGCGGTCGACGAAGGCCGCGAGACCGGTGCGGGCCAGCAACTCGTCGGCTCGCTCGTCGAAAATGCGGCGAGGTATTCGATACAGGCGTGCGGTGAAGCGCAGATTCTCAATGACCGAAAGTTCGCGCTGCAGGCTGAAAACTTGAGGGACGTAACCGACTTCGGCCTTCAGGTCGGTGACATCGCCGCGCAAGTCGTGACCGAGGACCCGCGCCTCGCTCGCTTCGATCGTCAGTAGCCCGGCGAGTGTGCGAATCAGTGTCGTCTTGCCGGCGCCGTCTGGTCCGACGACGCCGATGATTTGATAATCGGGCAGGGTGAGATCGATGCCGCGCAGGGCAGGGCGACGCCCGTACTTCTTCCACAAGGCGCGCAGCTCGACGGCATTCATGGCCGGTCGCCGTTGTGTCCGGCCTCGAAGTAGACGTTCCCCTCGGTGCCGGGCTTGAGCCGTTCGACGCCTTCGAGGATGCGCACCTTGACGCGGTAGACCTGTGTGACTCGGTCGGAGCGCGTTTCGATCTTCTCCGGCGTGAAGCTCGCCTGATCGGCGATGAAACTGATCTCGCCAGGATAGCGCCGGTCGGGCTCGCTGTCGGGCTCGAGTGAGACGCGCTGGCCGATGCGCAGCTGGCCGAACTCGGCTACCGGGACGTAAACCTGCACATACTTGTCGAGCGGATCGAGCAGGGCGACAACCGGTGTACCCGGCTGAGCCAACTCGCCCGGCCAGAGGAACTGCGTTTCGACGAAGGTTGGTGTCGAAGGCGCGCGGATGACGTACTTCCCGTGTGTGACGCGGAGTTCGTCCAACTGAGCGGCTGCCAGCTCGCGCTGGCGGCGTAACGCCTCGAGCTCGTTGCCGGCGACGACGATCTCGCGTTCCTTTTGTCGGGCATGCTCGAGTAGCGCCTTGGCGCGCTCGACACCGCTTTCGGCTTCATCGCGACGTGCGAGGCTTTCGTCGAGCTCCTGCGCCGTGCTCGACCCCTTCTTGAAGAGCTGCTGATTGCGTTCCAACGTTCGCCGTGCCAGCTCGGCAGCCGCCTGCGTCTGTACCAGCTCGGCCTCGCGTGCCTGCAAGTCGCGCTGCCAGGTGGCTTCGACCAGTGTGACCCTCTCCTGCTGCGTCTTCAGCTGTGCGTCGACAACAGCAAGCTCCTGCTCCTTCGAGTTCATGCGAGCGGCGATGTCACGGTCGTCGAGGAAGGCGATCTCGGCGTCTGCCGGAACCTCGTCACCCTCGACGTACTTGACCTCGCGGACGCGTCCGAGGACTTCGCTGCGGATTACGCGCTCCTCGCCCTCGACGAAGCCGGTGAAGTGCGGCGGATCGCCGTCGTGACGCAGGTACCAGGCGGCGCCGGCGACCGCGGCGACCACCGTGGCGATGGCTACGATACGGATGCGTTTTTCAGCGGCCACGTCGAGCTCCCGAGGTCCCGGCTTCGAGGCCTCTCCCGGCATTGGGGATTTTCCGGGCACGCGAGCGCCTTGCGAGACCGTTCCGAGGTTCATCACCTCTTCGATTCCTGTGTGCGAGCCGCTCCAGCCCGCCGAGGGAAAACTGGAGAATGTGGTCGGCGAGCCCATTGGCGAAGGCGCGGGAGTATTGGCGCTTGCCGCTCATTACGAGAAGAGCCGGCATGGTCACGCGGTAGAAGAGAATCTGGCCGATGGTGCTGTGAGCGCAGCGTTCGATCTCTTCGCCGCGCAGCCCCGGCGCGAGATGGGCGAGCACGTCGGTCAGCTCGGTCAACATCGGTGCCATGAACTCTTCGACGATGACGGGTAACGCTTCGCTCGGGTCGAGCATCTCGCGTTGCATGAGGGCGCCGTGGGCTGTCGGCGGCGGACCGATGACGACGTCGAGCATGATCTTGACGCGGGTATACAGCAGTTTCTCCAACTCGGCCTGCGAGAGGCAGGCCAGAGCGCCGCCGGCGATGCGAGCGCCGCGTCGCGTGAGCTCGGTGCGAATAACAGCGAACTGCGCGCGTAGCACTTCGAGATACAGGTCGCGCTTGGAGCCGTAGTGATAGTGGCCCGACGCCAGGTTGAACCCGCCGAGCTCGGCGACCTGTCGCATGGTGGTGCCGTGAAAGCCGCGCTCGGCGAAAAGCTTGGTCGCGATCTGCAGAACCTGGTCGCGGGTCTGCACGCCACGTCGATTCATGAACATATGTTTAAAACGCACGTTTGAATTAATGCAAGAGGGGGTGGAAAGATTTGCTTCGGCAATGCCGCGGGGGTGGGGAGCTAGCGCCGGGCCGCCAGTCGATCCATGACGACGATGACGAGCACGGCGATACCGAGAATCAGGCGGTCAGCGAATGTCCCGCCGGGAATCTGGGCCAGGGCGTTGCGCAGGACGCCAAAGATCAGCGACCCGATTACCGCGCCGACGACGGAAGCCCGGCCGCCGGAGAGCGAGGCCCCACCGATCACGGCGGCGGCGATAATGTCGAGCTCGTACCCGGTCGCCATGTCGGCCTTGCCCTGACCTTGCACGACGGCGAGAACGACGCCCGAGAGAGCCGAGAGGACGCCGCCGGTGACGTAGACGAACGCCTTCACGCGGCCGACGTGGAGCCCGGCGTAGCGCGCCGCGGTCTCATTCCCTCCAACCGCCAGGATGTGGCGCCCCAAGGCCGTACGCACCATGATGAGCTCGAAGATCACTGCCAACACGAGCATCAACAAGCCCGGCCAGGCGCCGAGCGGAACACTGAGCGGGGCGGTGTCGGCAGGAAGTCGCTGCGAGAGATCGAAGTACCGCCCTTCTGTGATCAGGAAGGCGATGCCGCGCGCAATTCCCATCATGCCCAACGTCGCGATGAACGGCGGCAGGCGAACGAAGTTCACCAGTCCGGCGACGATCGCGCCAGCCGCCAAACCCGTCAGCAACCCGCCGCAACAAGCCGCCGGGAGCGGCCACCCCGCCGAGACAAACAAATAGCCGACGACCACGGAAGCCAACGCGATGACCGATCCAGGCGAGAGGTCGATGCCGCCGGCGCCGATGATCATCGCAGCACCGATCGCGCCGATGCCGTAGATTCCCGAGTATTTGAGGATCAAGCCGATGTTGGCGGCGTTGGCGAAGGTGTGCGGCCCGCCATCGGTCGGCGCGAGGACGATGGAAAAGAGGATGAACTCGAGGAGGAGAACCGCGGCGGCGCTCCAACCGGAGACCAGACGCAGTCGCCAGGCGCGGCTGCCAGGGGATGCGGAGCTGGTCGGGTGTCCTCGATCCTCTGCCACGGCGGCTGACAGTATTGAGGACAGCGGCGCGCTGCAACCGAAGCAGTCAACGAGCGCCGATCACCGCAAGCGTATGGTTCGTTGTACCCTCTGGATCACTCAGGGGGGCGACCTCTTCTGTCGGCGTTGAGGACCACAGTTCACTTGGCCACGATACCCCCGATGCCGCGCGACACCAAAGATGCGACGTTGATCAGCACGCGCGGCAAGGTGAAGCCGCCCGGGGAAACCAGATAGCGCGGCTCCCACTCGGGGTCGAACTTATCCTTGTACTGCCGCAGACCGCGGAAGTTGTAGAAAGCTTCACCGTGCTGAAAGGCGAGTGAGCCCAGCCGGTGCCACAGAGGCGCCAGCGCCCGATCCTCGAGCCCGGACAGTGGCGCCATGCCGAGATTGAACCAGCGATAACCCTGCTCCTGACTCCACAAGATCAGCTGGACGAACAGATACTCCATCGCGTTGTCCGGGGCTTCGGGATCGTAGCGCATGAGGTCGGGCGCGACTTCTTCCTGCTCACCCGAGCACCAGAGGTTGGCGAACGCGACGATATGATCCTCGTGACGAACGACGGCAACCGGACATTGCACCAAATAGTCTGCGTCGAAGCAGCCGAGCGAAAAGCGCTTCTCCCTCGTGCCCTTTTCCTTCAGCCACGCGTCGGAGATACGCTGCAACTGCGGTAGCAAGGAACGCACCGACTCCGGCGGCAGCACTTCGAAGGATCCGCCTTCACGTTCCATGCGGCTCAGGACATAACGCATAGGCTTGCGCGTCGAACCGTCGAGCGAAAAGCGGCTCAACGAGACGCGCGCCATCTCGCCGAACTTCAGCGGCGTCAGTCCGACGTCGAGAAAGACAGGTAGATTTGCCGTACCTGCTTCGTAGAACACCGGCCAGGCGTCGTAGCGATCGCACAGCTCGCGATACCTCCAGATCAAGTCGGCGCGTTGGTCCTCGGGACAGATCGGATCGCCCATGGCCACCCAGCTGCGTCCCTCGGTCCCGAACATGATGAATCCCTGGCCGTCGTCGGTGAACAGGAAACGCTTGTCGCCGAGCAATGCCAGATGAGCCGACGCGTGCAGCGCGCCGGCAACCACCTTGCGAACGTGCCCCAACACCTCGCGCTCGGCAGGCCTCGCTTCGAGTCGATGTGGCCGCAGCAGCCGGCTCAGACCCACCGCGACACCCGCGGTCAGCACGCCCACAGTCGCGCGCAGAAATCGCGGCGCGTCATCTTCGAAAGCAAATTGCCACCAGAGCTCATTGGCGTACTCGACGTGCTTGTAGGCGAAAAAGCCCAACCAGATACTGCCGCCGACGACCAGCAACACAGCCGTCAGCCAACCGCCGCTGAAAGGCTCTTCGAGCAACGAAGCGCGCCGATCGAAGCGCCGCCTGCACGGGACGAGCGCCGCTAGCATAACGGTTAAAACCAACGCTTCTTCGTAGTCGAAGCCTTTCGCCAACGACACGACGATGCCGGTTGCAAAGAAGGCGATTGCGAAGTGATAGGCGGCGTCCAAGCGGCGGTAGAGCGCGTTTGCCAGCAAGATCAGCGCGAGTCCGGAAAGGCTGCCGACGAAGTGGGAAGCCTCGAGGAGTGGCAACGGGATGATACCCTTCAACCACTCCATGCGCGTATCGACGGCTGGAATCGACCCGGAGGCGAGCAGTATCCCGCCGCCGATGAATGTGTTGATCGCCAGCAGCCGTGGAATCAGTCCGGGCATCCACCGGTCGAAGACGGCGCCGATTGCCGAAAGATGATGCCGGCGCTCGGCGATCTCGTTGCCGGCGAAGAGAATCGCCGCGACGAGCAATGGCATCAGATAATAGACGGCGCGATAGGCAACAAGTGAGCCGAGGACGCTGGCCGCTGGCGCCCACGGCGCGAGCGCTTTGACGGCGACGGTTTCAAAAACGCCGAGGCCACCGGGCACATGGCTCACCAGGCCGGCCATCATGGCGACGAGGAAGATACCGACGACCTTGAAGTACGAAATGCCGGTATCCGCCGGCAGCAGGACATAGAGGACGCTGGCGGCGAGCAGCCAATCGATCGTCGAGACGAACACCTGCGCCAAGGCAATACGTGGCGAGGGTAGGTCGACCTGCCAGTGCCAGATCTGAATCGGGGTGCGCACGGCGAAGGTCCAAACCACATAGGCGACCACCAGCAACAGGAAGCATGCGCCGACGGCCGCGGCATAGCGCTGGCCGACGATCTCCGCCGTGATTCCCGGTTCGACGATCAAGGCGACCCCGCCGAGGGTCAACCAGCCGAGCCAGAAAGTGACGCTTGCGAACGCGATGATCTTGGTGATGTCGGCGAGCGACAGCCCGTTGCCGCCATAGAGGCGGTAGCGCGGCGCGCTGCTGCCGAGAATCGAGAGGCCGATGTTGTGGGCCATGA
>Ga0187892_10004767_pt1 | contig 22286 bp, 20 predicted proteins | sample MA1701073metaG_FD_139345 | JGI IMG/M metagenome (GOLD analysis project Ga0187892, IMG submission 139345) | Bio-ooze microbial communities from a basaltic lava cave in the Kipuka Kanohina Cave System on the Island of Hawaii, USA - MA170107-3 metaG ... | reverse complement strand
GTGGGTGCGCCCACATTCGGCGACGACGGACGTGTGTTCAACAGCTGCGTCTTCTTCAGCGAGTCTGGCGACCGAGTGGGCGCGATAGAGAAGAACGGCCTCACCCCAGCCGAGGAGACCTTCTTCACCCGAGGCACAGCGCGACCAGCGCATGATCTGCTCGCACGCCGCTGTACCGCCATTCTGTGTCGCGAAATCGAAGATCTGCACGAAGTTCGCGCACAGCTTTCCGGAGTAACGCCTGAGGTCATCTTCTGGCCCGGCGCAATGCGGCCCGCCGTAGACGGCTCCGAGTCCGATCCGGACGCGCACGTAAAGAAGGCGCAGCAACTCGCGCTCGATACGAAAGCGTTCATCGTTCAGGCAAACTGGCCGAACTCCCTAAACTATCCTGAGGAGAGCACATATGCAGGTCAGAGCGTGGTCATCAGCCCGGCGGGCGAAGTTCTCGTGAGACTTCCTGTCGCTGAAGCCGGAGTCGCAGTCTTCATGCTTGGCGCGTCCACCTATGACTGGTTCCGACAAGACGCCCTACGCTGAACGCTCAACCCATGAACCGCTACGCCCTCTGGAAGTACATCCTTATCGCGATCGCGCTGCTGCTGGGCGTGATCTACACGCTGCCGAATTTTTTCGGCGAATCGCCCGCCGTGCAGGTGTCATCGCAAAAGGCCACGGTCAAGGTGGAGGCTGCGCTGATGACGCGCGTCGAGGCCGCTCTCAAGAGCGCCGGCATCGAGCATGACGGCCTGTTCTTCGACACCATCGGCCTGAACTCGACCGTACGCGCGCGCTTCACCGACACCGACACGCAGCTCAAGGCGCGCGATGCGATTCAGCGCGCGCTGAATCCGGACGCCGCCGATCCGACCTACGTGGTTGCGCTCAATCTGGTGGCGCGCACGCCGCCATGGCTGATTGCGCTGCGCGCGGCTCCGATGTATCTCGGGCTCGACTTGCGCGGCGGCGTGCACTTCCTGATGCAGGTCGACATGAAGGAGGCGGTCAACAAGCGCGCCGAAGCGATCGCCGGCGACCTGCGAACGCTTCTGCGCGACAAGAACATTCGCCACGGCGGCATCACGCGCAGCGGCAATACGCTGGAGATCCGCTTTCGCGATGAGGCGGCACGCGCCGCGGGGTCCGGCGTCATTCGCGACACCAACCGCGATCTCGCATTGCGCGAGGAAGGCGAAGGCGCCGATCTGCGACTGATCGCGACGCTCGCGCCGCAAGCCGTGAAGAACGTGCAGGACTACGCGCTGCAGCAGAACATCACCACCTTGCATAACCGCATCAATGAACTCGGCGTCGCAGAGCCGGTGATTCAGCAGCAGGGCGCCGATCGTGTCGTCGTGCAACTGCCGGGCGTACAGGACACGGCGAAAGCGAAAGAGATTCTCGGCCGCACCGCGACGCTGGAAATGCGGCTGCTGTGCGAATCACCGGAGGATTTGTCCGCGCTCGCGTCGGGCAGCGTGCCGTTCGGCTGCGAGCGCTACAGCGAACGCAGCGGTCAGCCTCTCCTGGTCAAGCGGCAGGTGATCGTTACCGGCGACAACCTGAACGATGCGCAGGCGGGCTTCGACAATCAGACGCAGGAGCCGGCGGTGCACCTGACGGTGGACGCGAAAGGCGCCCGCATCATTCGCGACGTGACGCGTGAAAACGTCGGCAAGCGAATGGCGATTTTGCTTTTTGAAAAAGGCAAGGGCGAAGTCGTCACCGCGCCGGTCATTCGTTCCGAACTGGGCGCGCGCTTCCAGATCTCGGGTCGCATGAACACGCAGGAAGCGAACGATGTGGCGCTGCTGTTACGAGCGGGCAGCCTGGCTGCTCCGATGGAGATCATCGAGGAGCGCACGATCGGTCCGAGCCTGGGGGCGGACAACATCCGGCGCGGCTTCAATTCCACGCTCTACGGCTTCACCGCAATCGCGGTGTTCATGATCGCGTACTACCGCCTCTTCGGCGTGATCTCGGTGATCGCGTTAAGCGCGAACGTGCTGCTGCTGATCGCGTTGCTGTCGCTGCTGCAAGCCACCCTCACATTACCGGGCATCGCCGCCATCGCGCTGACACTCGGCATGGCGATTGACGCGAACGTGCTGATCAACGAGCGCGTGCGCGAAGAGCTGCGTGCCGGCCGCACGCCGCAGCAGGCGATCTACGACGGTTACGACAAGGCGTTCGCGACCATTCTGGACTCCAACATCACGACCTTGATCGCCGGGCTGGCGCTGCTGCTGTTCGGCAGCGGCCCGATCCGCGGCTTCGCGGTCGTGCACGTGCTCGGCATCCTGACATCGATCTTCACCGCGGTGTTCGTGTCGCGCGCGATCGTCAATCTCGTCTACGGCACGCGCAAGAAACTGGGCGAGTTGAGCGTTGGCCAGGTCTGGCGGCCGGGAATCTCGAACAAGGCTGCGGTCGAGGTCAAGTAATCATGGAATTCTTCCGCATCAGCCGCACGATTCCTTTCATGCGGTATTCGCTGGTCCTGAACGCGATCTCGCTGATCTCGTTCCTGATCGCGGTGGGATTCCTGGCGGTACGCGGACTCAGCCTTTCGATCGAGTTCACCGGCGGCACCGTGATGGAAGTGTCGTACACGCAAGCCGCAGATCTGGAAAAGATCCGCGGCGCAATCGAGGCGCAGGGCTTCGGCGAATTTCAGGTGCAGAACTTCGGCACCTCGCGCGATGTGTTGATCCGCCTGCCGCTGAAGCAGGGCGCGAATACCGGCCAGCAGGCCGAGCAGATGATGGCGGTGCTGCGCCGGCAGGACGCGGGCGCCGAGCTGCGCCGCGTCGAGTTTGTCGGCCCCCAGGTCGGCAAGGAGCTCGCGCAGGACGGCGGGTTGGCGCTGCTGATCGTGGTGATCGGCATCATGATCTATCTCGCGTTCCGCTTCGAGTGGAAGTTTTCGGTCGCGGCGATCGTCGCCAATCTGCACGACGTGGTGCTGGTCGTCGGCACATTCGCTATCTTCGGCTGGGAATTTTCGCTGCCGGTGCTGGCCGCCGTGCTCGCGGTGCTCGGCTATTCCGTCAACGAGTCGGTGATCATCTTCGATCGCGTGCGCGAGCATTTCAAAAAGTTTCGCAAGATGAGCACGGTCGAGGTGATCGACTCCGCCATCACCGCCACGATCTCGCGCACGATCATCACGCACGGCTGCACGCTGGCAATGACGCTGTCGATGCTGTTCTTCGGCGGCCCGGCGCTGCACTACTTCGCGCTCGCGCTGACGATCGGCATCTGCTTCGGCATCTATTCGTCGGTGTTCGTGGCCGCGGCGATTGCGATGTACCTCGGCGTCAAGCGCGAAGACCTGGTCAAGCCGCAGAAGAAGGAAGAGCAGCAGGTCGTTCCATGAGGGAAGTCGGGCGTCGGCCGTCGGGCGTTGGCCGCGAACAAACACCCGACGCCCGACGGCCGACGCCCGACGCAGTTCGCATCTGGGATCTCCCCACGCGACTCTTCCACTGGACGCTCGCGATACTTGTCGTCTTCTCATTCATCACCGGAAAGCTCGGCGGCGACCTGATGGAGTGGCACCTGCGTTCGGGTTACACGATCCTGACGCTGGTGCTGTTCCGCGTTCTGTGGGGACTGGCCGGCGCGCACCACGCGTTGTTCGCGAACTTCGTGCGCGGACCGGTCGAGATTGCGCGCTACGTGCGCGCGCTCGTGTCGGGCGCGAGTGCGGCACACGCCGGACACAATCCGCTCGGCGCCTTGTCCGTGCTGGCAATGCTGGCCGCGTTGCTCGTTCAAACGTCGACCGGCCTCTTCGCCAACGACGATATTGCCACCGAGGGACCGCTCGCCAAACTCGTGTCCGACAACATGAGCGATCGGCTGACCAGCGTGCACAAGATCAATGAAACAGTGATTCTCGTCCTGGTCGTCCTGCATCTTGCCGCCGTCGCGTACTACTACTTTGTCAAACGCCATGATCTCGTGCGGCCGATGATCACAGGCGACAAGGCGATCGCCGCCGAGCCGTCGGAAGACAACCTGGCGCTGCGGGCGCGCGCGGTGATTTTTCTCGCGCTGTGCGCCGGCTTGGTGGGCTACGTCGTTCGTTTGTAGGGCGCACGTGGCCTTTGAGATCACGCGCTGCACCGGAGTCGATCCGCGCTGGATCGCGCTGCGCGGTCAGCTATGGCCACATATCAGCGCCGCCGCGCACGGCGACGATGTGAAGCAGATGCTTGCCGCAAGCAATGGCTATGCCGGCTTTCTGGCCTTGGCCGGCGATCACGCAGCGGGGTTTGCGGAAGCGACGATTCGTCGCGACTACGTCAACGGCTGCGACACCGGCCCGGTGGTCTTCCTCGAGGGAATCTTCGTCGTTTCCGAATACCGCCGGCGCGGCGTTGCGCGTTCAGTGATCGCGGCGGTCGAGACATGGGGCCGGGAGATGGGCTGCACCGAACTTGCTTCGGACGCCGCGCTCGACAATCTTGAGAGTCACGCAACGCATCGGGCCACGGGATTCGAAGAGACTGAGAGGGTGGTGTTCTTCCGCAAACGAATCGCTCCAGTGGCTACTTATCCTTAAAGTCGTCGTGGCAAGCCTTGCACGCCTTACCCACGCCGCCAAATGCCGTTCGGATTGTCGACACATCACCGCCTTTCGCCGCAGCGTTCAGCTTGACCACTTCGCCCTGCATGCTCTCGGCGAGCTGGTTGAAGCGCGCGGTGTCCTTGAAGATCTCCGGCTTCGCTTTGGTATTCGCAACCAGATCGGTGCCGGGCAGAAACGCTTCGTACGGAACCTTCGACAGCGTTTCAATCAACGCGGCACTGGTCTGGATCACCTGCACATTGGGCTTGTCGGTTTTTAGTTGAGCGTTGATGCGGCCGGCGTTCTGGCCCATCAGGAACATGGCCGACTGGCGATACTTGACCGCGTCGTCCGGCTTGGCGAACTGCGCCGCTGCCGACGCAACAACTCCGATTCCCGCGACAACGAACAACAGCTTGACTGTCTTTTTCATGAAGCTCCCCTGGGTTAAACACAAGCGCGCGCAGCGCGCTCAACATCGTCGCGCCAGCTCTTCCGCCTTGCCGACATAGGTCGACGGCGTCAAGGCCAGCAGCGAATCTTTCGCCTGATCCGGAATCGCAAGTTTGCGCACGAATTCGTGAAGTAGCTCGCGCGTGATGCTGCGTCCTCGCGTCAGAGCCTTCAGCTGTTCGTAAGGTTCCGCAACACCGTGGCGGCGCATGACGGTCTGCACCGGTTCGGCCAGCACCTCCCACGCATCGGCAAGGTCGGCAGCGAGCGCGGCGGCATCGACTTCGAGCTTATCCAGGCCACGCTCGCAGGCGTCGTATGCGACCGCGCAGTAACCGAACGCAACGCCCAGGTTGCGCAGCACGGTGGAATCGGACAAATCGCGCTGCCAGCGTGATACCGGAAGTTTTTCGGACAGATGCCGCAGCAGCGCGTTGGCCAGACCGAGATTGCCCTCCGAGTTTTCGAAGTCGATCGGATTGACCTTGTGCGGCATGGTCGAGGAGCCCACTTCGCCGGCCACCGGTCTCTGGCGAAAGTAGCCGAGCGCGATGTAGCCCCAGAGGTTCCGATCGAGATCGAGCACTACCGTGTTGGCGCGCGCGATCGCGTCGAACAGTTCGGCCATCGCATCGTGCGGCTCGATCTGGGTAGTGTGCGGATTGAACGTCAGGCCAAGGCCTTCGACGAGCCGGCGCGCGAACGATTCCCAGTCGATGCCCGGCGCCGTGGCCGCATGCGCGTTGTAGTTGCCGACCGCGCCGTTCATCTTCGCGCGCAGCGGCACGCGTTCGATTGATGCGATCGCCCCCGCCAGTCGCACGGTCACGTTGGCGAATTCCTTGCCCACCGTGGTGGGGCTGGCGCTCTGGCCGTGCGTGCGGGCCAACATCGGCACCGCCGCATGAGCATGCGCGAGCGCCCGCAGCCTGCCATGCAATGCGCGCAGTTGCGCAAGCAGAAGTTCGCGGCCGCGCGCGAGCATCAGAGCGTGCGCGCAGTTGTTGGTGTCCTCGGAGGTGCAGGCAAAGTGCACGAACTCGGCCGCGGCCAGAAGCGCCGGCTGCGAGGCCGTGCGCTCCTTGATCCAGTACTCAAGCGCCTTCACGTCGTGATTGGTGCGCGCCTCGATGGCCTTGATCGCGGCGGCGTCGTCCGGCGAGAAGTTCTCGACGAGCGCGCGCAGCGCCTTGACGGCGGGGGGTGCAAGCGGAGCGAACTCCGGCATTCCGAGCGCGGAAAGGCCGATCAGCCATTCCACCTCGACGCGCAGCCGCGCGCGCATGAAGGCGAACTCGGAAAAAATATCGCGCAGCGGCGCGGTGGAGCGGCCGTAGCGGCCGTCCAGCGGTGAAAGCGCGGTGAGGGATTGCAACTCGAGCTGCGACACGCTGCGATTCGGCTCCGAGGGCGCGGCGAGTCTATCACCGGCCCGCGCGTGAATCGCAGCACGCGCTGCCTTGGATATACTCAGTCGCCGTCGACCGCCGAAGAACACATTCATTTCCGCCCGCTGTGTACAAGAGCCTGCGCCTGATCGGATCGCTTTCCAGCCCTTACGTGCGCAAGGTGCGTATCGTGATGGCTGAGAAACGAATCGAGTGCCAGCTCGAAATCGAAGACGTGTGGTCGCCCAGCACAAAAATGGCGGAGGCGAATCCGCTCGGCAAAGTGCCGTGCCTGATCATGGAAGACGGCGGCGCGGTGTTCGACTCACGCGTGATCGTCGAGTACCTGGACACGATGACGCCGGTGGCGCGGCTGATTCCGCTGGAAGGACGGCAGCGCGTCGAAGTGCGGACCTGGGAAGCGCTCGGCGACGGGCTGCTCGACGCGGCGATACTGGTGCGGCTGGAAAACACGCAGCGTCCGACCGAACAGCGTTCGCAGATATGGATAGATCGCCAGATGGGCAAGGTCAACGCGGTGGTGGAAGCGATGAGCCGCGGGCTCGAAGACAAAGCCTGGTGCAACGGCCACAACTATTCGCTCGCCGACATCGCATTGGGCTGCGCGCTCGGCTATCTCGACTTCCGCTTCGCGCACATCGACTGGCGCAACGCGCACCCGAATCTGGCGCGCCACTACGAAAAGCTCGCCGCGCGACAGTCATTCATCGATACGGTGCCGAAGGGATAGTCGGCGATCGTCAGTCACCGGCCACGGACCACCAGCTCCGCGGCCGCCAGGTCTTCCAGCGCGGTTCCCACCGATTTGAACAGCGTGATTTCGTCGTCATGCGCACGGCCGCGTTTTTCGCCCCGAACGAGTTCGCCCAATTCGGCAACCACGTCGTCGCGCGTGATGACGCCGTTCTCCAGAGGAACGGTCAGATCGCCCGCTTCGGCCAGCGCGCCTGCATACGTGTCGACGACGACGCGGGCGCGGACGATCGCTTCATCGTCGGCTTCGCGCATCGCAGGCGTGAACCCGCCGACGAGATCGACATGCGTACCGGGAGCGAGCCAGGCGCCGCGCAGGACCGGCGTTTGCGCGGTGGTGGCGCAACTGATGAGATCGGCGCCGCGTACCGCCGTTTCGAGGTCGCTGGCCAACTCGACCGGGAGGCCTTCCGCGCCGAGTTGGCTTACCACTACAAGTGCGCGCTCGCGCGATCGACCCCATACGAATACACGCGCAAGCGCCGGCAGCAGCGCGCAGTGCGCCTTCGCCATGAACGGCGCGAGTTTTCCGGTACCGATGATGAGCAACGTCGCGGCATCGGCGCGCGCCAGATAACGCGCTGCCAGCGCCGAAGCAGCTGCCGTGCGGCGCAAGGTCAAGGCTTCGCCATCGAGCAGCGCGCGCGGCTTGCCGGTCGATCGGTCGAGCAGCAGATAGGTCGCCGCGACCGTCTCGGCGCCGCGCGATGCGGCGCCGGGCATCACGGATACGAGCTTGACCCCGAGCGCGCCGCCGCCAGCATCAACGCCGGTGCGCCACGCCGGCATCAGCAACAGCACATCGCCTCCGCCCAGTCGATGCACGTGGCGCAACGGCACTTCAGCACCGCGCGCGAATGCCGTTGCCAGCGCGTCGGCCAGTGGAACGAAGTCGAGCGCCGCGTGGACTTCGTCGGCTGAATAAACTTTCAACACCATGCAATTGTAGAAAGCGTTGATCGTGCGTGTAGTAGTTGTGGGCGGCGGCGTGCTGGGCTCGGCGGCCGCGTTTTTTCTGGCGCGCGATCACGGCGTCGCAGTCACGGTGTTGGAGCGCGACGCGAGCTACCGCATCGCGTCCAGTGCGCTCTCCGCGAGCTCAATCCGGCAGCAGTTTTCCTGCGCGGTCAATATCCGGCTATCGCAGGCGAGCCTGAAATTTTTTCGCCGCATCGGCGACGAACTGGCGGCTAACGGCGAACGGCCCGACATCGGTCTCGTCGAGCCGGGATATCTGTTTCTTGCGACCGCGGCAGGGGTCGAGACGCTGCGTGCGAACTATGAGCAGCAACGCGAATGCGACGCGCCGATCGCATGGCTGACCACAGGCGCCCTGCGCGAGCGCTGGCCGTGGCTGTCGGTCGACGGTCTCGCCGCTGCATGCCTCGGTGAACGTGGCGAAGGATGGTTTGACGGCTACAGCGTGCTGCGCGCGTTTCGCCGCAAGGCGATTTCGCTCGGCGTGCGCTACGTGCAGGCGGATGTTCGAACGCTGCGCAAGGCGAGCGTGACGTGCGCCGACGGCACTGTGTTCGATAGCGACGCACTGTTGATCAGCGCCGGTGCGTGGAGCGCACCGCTTGCCGCGCAGCTTGGGGCGCTTCTGCCGGTGCGCGCGCGCAAACGCGATGTGTTCGTTTTCACGGCGCCTGCGACCTTGCCGGCCTGCCCGCTGGTGATCGATCCGTCGGGCGTGTGGTTTCGTCCGGAGGGCCGCGGCTTTATCTGCGGCGCACCGCCGCGCGGTGTTGATGCCGACGACGCGCCGCTCGATGCGATCGATCACGGATTGTTTGACGAAACGATCTGGCCTCTCCTGGCTGCGCGCGTACCGGCGTTCGAGGCGCTACGGATGACGAACGCATGGGCCGGTTACTACGAGTTGAATACGTTCGACCACAACGGGCTGGTCGGCGCGCTGCCCGGTCACGACAGGGTCTTCACCGCCTGTGGCTTTTCGGGACACGGTATGCAGCAAGCGCCTGCTGTCGGGCGGGCGATTGCCGAGTTGATCGCAACGGGCAAGTACCAGACACTGGATGTCAGTGCGCTTGACCCGGCGCGCGTGCTGCGCCATGAGCCGCTTCTTGAACGGAACGTGATTTAAGCGCCCCCTCTCCCCTGACCCCTCTCCCGCGAGGGGAGAGGGGAATCGTCAGCGACCCAGTCTCCGCTCTTGCCGCCGCGTTTTTCCAGCAAGCGCACGCCATCCATCACCATGCCGCGATCGATCGCCTTGCACATGTCGTAGATCGTCAGCAGGCCCACCTGCACGGCGGTCAGCGCTTCCATTTCCACGCCGGTGGCGCCGCGGGTTTCGACGCGCGCGGTGCATTGCACCGCATGCGCAGCTTCGTCCAGGGAAAAATCGATAGCGATGCGTGTCAGCGCCAGCGGATGACATAACGGAATCAGCTCGGATGTCCTCTTCGCACCTTGAATCGCGGCGATGCGTGCAACGCCGAGCACATCGCCTTTTTTTGCGCTGCCTTGCCTGATCTGCGCAAAGGTTTCAGCCCGCATGCGAATGCGGCCAGTGGCAACGGCAAGGCGATGCGTGATTTCCTTGTCTCCGACATCGATCATGTGCGCCTGGCCTGCCGCATCGAAGTGGGTCAGCGCGTCCGCGTTGCGTTTCGTCACGTCTCGTCCGGGGAACAAAACAATCGCGCGACTATCATACAAAGCAGCCACTCTCACCTCTCATCTCGTGCCTTTTCGCTCCTCGATCATCGTTGCCGTTGCACTGGCGCTCACCGCGCCGAACGCGGCGGTGCCGATCGCGCACGCACAGAGTTCCGAGCTGCCGACGCTGGGTGAAGTCGCCGCCGATGACCTTTCGCCCGCCAACGAGCGCAAGCTGGGCGAAGCCATCATGCGCGAGGCGCAGCGCGATCCGCTGTTTCTGCCCGACCCCGACACGACCGACTACCTTGCAAGCGTCGGCTATCGGCTGGTCGCCGCGAGTCCGGCGCGGCATATGGACTTCACGTTCTTCGCCGTGCGCGATCCGATGCTCAATGCGTTCGCACTGCCGGGCGGCTTTATCGGCGTGCACAGCGGCCTAGTGCTGGCGGCGCAAAGCGAATCCGAACTCGCGGCGGTGATGGCGCACGAGATCGGCCACGTCGAGCAACGCCATATCGCGCGCATGCTCGCCAAACAGAAAGAATCGACCGCGATCGCAATCGGCACCCTGCTGCTCGCGCTGCTGGCCGCGCGCAGCAATTCCTCGTCCAGCGGCGATCTGACCCAAGCGGCGATCCTCGGCGGGCAGGCCGCCGCAATCCAGCAGCAGCTCAATTTCTCGCGCGAGGCGGAACGCGAGGCCGATCGCGTCGGCTTTCAGATTCTGGTCGACGCCGGCTTCGACGCGACCGCGATGGCAGGATTTTTCGGCCGCTTGCAGCAGGGTTCGCGTATCTATGAAAGCGCCGCGCCCGCGTATCTGCGCACGCATCCACTGACGGTCGAGCGGATGGGCGACATCCAGACGCGTGTGCGGGAAGCGCGCACGCGCCAGCGCGCCGACAGCCTCGACTTTCATTTGACGCGCGCGCGGCTGCGGGTGCTGCAGGGCGAATCGGTGCAGGGCAGCCGCGACGCGCGCGCGCACTTTGCTGGGCAACTGGCGAACAAGACAGCGAGTTCGGACGTGGCGGCCTACTACGGCCTGGCGCTCGCCAACCTGAAACTCGGCGACGCGCCACTCGCATTGGAGAACGCGCGATCGGCGCGCAAGCTCGTGCGGGCACCGTCGGCGATGCTGGACAAACTCGTATCGCTCGCGAGTTTCGCCGCCGCGAAATCGCCGCAGGAAAAATCGCAGGCGCTCGCGCTGGCGCGCGAGGCGACCGCGCGTTTTCCTGTTTCGCGCCTGACCGCGCTCAACTACGTCGACCTGCTGTATCGCTCCGAGCAGCACGACGAGACGATTGCATTCTTGCGTGAACAGCTCGCCATTGCACGCAACGACGCCAAGTACTTCGAGTTGCTGGCGCGCAGTTACGCGCAGTTGAACCGCCGCACGCTGCAGCATCAGGCCATCGCGGAGGTCTACGCAATGGCCGGCGCGCTGCCTCCGGCGATCGAACAACTGCAACTTGCGCGCAAGGCGGCCGACGCGGACTTCTACGTGCTCTCGGAAGTTGACGCACGGATGCGACAGCTGACGCAGCAGTTGAAAGAGCAGCGCGACGAGCTCGCGCGCCAGGGAAGGAAGCCGCCGGAGGAGGAACGAAGGCGGAAGTAAGGCAGGTTCGAGGTGCGAGGTTCGAGGTGCGAAATCCTCGGCGACAATCGCACTCCTCCCAAAAACTCCCCCGGAAAGTATATGACCGGCACTACTGCGCCGATCGAAACAGACGCTGTCGTTATCGGCGCGGGGCCGGTTGGCTTGTTCCAGGTCTTTGAACTTGGCCTGCTGGAAATCAAGGCGCACGTGATCGACTCGTTGAAGAACGTCGGCGGCCAGTGCGTCGAGCTGTATCCGGACAAGCCGATCTATGACATTCCCGCGGTGCCGGTGTGTTCGGGGCAGGAACTGGCTGACAGCCTGATGAAACAGATACGCCCGTTTAACGCGACGTTTCATCTCGGGCAGGAAGTCAGCGAACTCGCTCGCCGCGAGGACGGCCGCTTCGACCTTGCCACCTCACTCGGCACACGCCTGGTGACGAAGACGGTGTTCATCGCAGCGGGCGTGGGCTCGTTCCAGCCGCGCACGTTGAAGGTCGAGGGGCTGGACAAGTTCGCCGGCACGCAGTTTTTCTATCGCGTCAGAGAACCGCAGTTGTTCGACGACAAGAATCTGGTGATCGTCGGTGGCGGCGATTCAGCTCTCGATTGGACGCTGGCGCTGGTCAAACGCTCGCGCAGCCTGACCCTGGTGCACCGGCGCGACGGTTTTCGCGCAGCACCTGCGTCGGTCACAGAGATGCGCGCGCTCGCCGGAGCGGGAAAGATGCGCTTTGTGATCGGGCAGGTCAGCGCGTTTGAAGAAGCGGACGGACGGCTCGCCGCCGTTCAGGTCACCGGAGAAAATGCGGAGAGGCTCCGCTTGCCGCTCGATGCGCTGCTTGTCTTCTTCGGCCTGTCACCGCGGCTCGGGCCGGTTGCCAACTGGGGCCTCGAGCTCGAGCGCAAACAGATCCGCGTCGACACTGAAAAGTTCGAAACGAATGTGCCGGGCATCTTCGCGGTCGGCGACATCAACACGTATCCCGGCAAGAAGAAACTGATTCTCTCCGGCTTCCACGAAGCGGCCCTTGCCGCCTTTGGCGCCGCGAAAATCGTGTTCCCCGAAAAACCGGTGCGACTGCAGTACACGACCACAAGTCCGAAGCTGCACAAAATTCTTGGGGTTGAGACGCCAAAGTTCGACTGAGACGCAAGCGCCGCGGAGAGGAGAAGTTGCTACTCCGTTGGCGTCTTTACAAAGTTGAATCGCGCCGGCAGAGCGCTTGCGCCTAGCCGCTCGATCCGCTGCGCTCTACCCGGCAAAACGAGCGACGCGGCAGCGACAAACGCTTCGTCTTTTCCCTCCAGCCACCGCTCAACACCCCGTTCGTTCAAAGGCATTCCGGCAAAGTCGGTGACGGCGCGCAGAAACTGCGCCGAGTCGCGATCGTCGATGAGGCCCGCGCCCAGCTCGGTTGCAACAACGAAGCGCCCGTCATCGAGCAGCGCCGCTGCCGTGAGTTCCCTCGGCACGATGCCGGTGTGGGAGACGAGAGCGCGGCCATCGAACCGATATACCCACGGTGTGACTGCGAGCTCGACGAATACGCGCTGCGGACCATTCTGGAAATACCAGCGCCCGCGTTCGTCGCATGCGTAGTTGCGTCCGATGAAAGCGCGCATTGCGTCGTTGCCGATGCGTTCGCCGCGTATCCGCCATTCGCCGCGCGCGGTCAGCGTCAGCCAGCCGAATACCGCGGGCACATTGGGCCAACGGGCTATGGCAGCCAATACATCCGCGTCCATGAAAAGAAAGTGTGCACCCCACACGTCTTGCCGGGCACGCCGTTTGCGCGCACCGTCGTCGTTTACGTACGTCCAAGCAGCGTCAGCATCACGACCTTCGCAAAAGCACTATGACAACACCATATGCGGCAAACAGAAACGCCCCCCTCCCCTGCGAAAAAGTTACCTCCGCGTCGATTGATTTTCTGAATTTCTGGCAGCCATGATCTACCTGATCTGCTGCTGCCAGGTCGCCGATCTTGCCCGATGGAAGCGCGCATTCGATTCACAGGCGACCGCCCATCGCATTGCGACGCTTGGACTGCTGCATATCTGGCGCACCATGGACAGCGCCGACGAACTCTTTCTGGTGTTCGAGGTCGGTGACATCGGGCGGGCGCGCGACTACTTGAACTCGCCTGAGGCTGCGGACGCAGAGAGGGCCGCCTGCATCGTGCGCAGCGAACATCGCTTCGTCGAGAGCGCAAGCCTGTTTACCTGGGGTTCGCTGCAAGCGCTCGAGCCAGACCGACAAACGCTTCAGGATGCAACGTCTCCGCTCTCGCTTTGGGATCGACGCCAGCCGCAATGATCTGGGGCTCGCGCAGCACCCCGGACAGCGCGTTGCGCAGCGTCTTGCGACGCTGACTGAATGCGGCTGTCACGATCAAGCCAAGGATGTCGGCATCGACGTTCGGCAGTTCCTTCACGGGCTTCGAAACGAGTCGCACGAAACTCGACGTCACCTGCGGCGAGGGAGCAAAAGCACCGGGCGGTACGTCAAACAATTTCCGCACCCGGTAACGAAACTGCAACGCAACCGACAGCCGACCGTAGGTCTTGCTGCCCGGCGCGGCGATGATCCGGTCGACGACCTCCTTCTGCAGCATGAAGTGTTGATCGGCAACTTCCGCCGCGATGGGCAACAGCGCGAAAAGCATTGGCGTCGAGATGTGATACGGCAGATTGCCGGCGATACGCAGCGGCGCACGGGTAGCAGCGAACTCCTGCCAGTTAAAGCGCAGCGCGTCGCCCTCGTGCAGGCGCAGCTGGTCCGGCGCAAAGCGCGCGCGCAGCGCGAAGCTGAGGTCGCGGTCGATTTCGAGCGCGTCGATCGCGCCCGCGCGTTCAATCAGGGACGCGGTAATGGCGCCCTGCCCCGGGCCGATTTCGACGATGCGGTCGCCGGGGCACGGATCGATGGCTTCAACGATGCGCTCGATGAAGCGCGGATCGTGCAGAAAGTTCTGGCTGAAGCGTTTGCGCGCGCGATGTGGCGCGAGACTCATTGCCGGCGCGCAAGCTCGAGCGCGAGCTTCAGCGCCGCGCGCATGCTGCCCGCGTCGGCCACCCCGCGGCCCGCGATGTCCAGCGCCGTGCCGTGGTCGACTGAAGTGCGCACGAAGGGCAGGCCGAGCGTCACGTTGACGCCACGGCCGAACGTGGCGAGTTTGAGCGGCGCCAGTCCCTGATCGTGATACATCGCGACGATCGCATCGAAGCGTTGCGCGATCGCCGGCACGAACACCGTGTCGGCCGGCATCGGCCCTTCGACGTCGATGCCGCGCGCGCGCGCGGCTTTGAGCGCGGGCACGATCACGTCGATCTCCTCGCGCCCCAGATACCCGCCTTCACCTGCATGTGGATTCAACCCGCATGCAGCGATGCGCGGCTTCGCGATGCCGAATATTTTCCGCAGATCGCGCGCCAGCACATCGATCGTTGCCAGCAGTTTGTCGGTGGCCAGCGCCGCCGGCACCTGCGCCAGCGGCAGATGCGTGGTGGCCAGCGCAACGCGCAATGGTCCCCATGCGGCCTCGCCCGCCAGCATCATGACGACGGTCGTTGCACCGGCGCGATCGGCGAGAAACTCGGTATGCCCGGTGAAGGCAATCCCCGCGTCGTTGATGACGCCCTTGTGCACGGGCGCGGTGACCATCGCGTCGAACTCGCCGCGCAGGCAGCCCGCGACCGCACGTTCGAGCGTGGCGAGCACATAGCGCGCATTGCGCGCATCGAGTGCACCGGGTGTGGCGGCAACTTCCAGCGGAATGTGTTCGACGGCGACCGCGCGCTCCGCGAACAGCGCGCGGTCGCCGATCAAAACGGCGTCGGCATCCGCATCCAGGGCATCGAGGGCAGCGAGCGATATTTCAGGACCGATGCCGGCGGGCTCTCCGGTGGTAATCGCAATCCGAAAATGGGCTGACTTCATCATTTGCCACCCCATTATTTGTCAACTCTCCTCCAGCTTGTACTCGACATACGTGCGGTCGCGCAACTGGCGCAGCCACTCGGCATACGACTCGTCGCTCTTGCGCTCGCGCAGCGACTGCCGTGCCGCGAGCCGGTTGCGTTCGACCGGAGATTCTTCGGTGCGGCGCTCCTGCACCTGGATCAGGTGAAAGCCGAAAGGCGTCTGCACCGGCTCGCTGGTTTCGCCGATCGCAAGCAGCGTCATCGCGCGTTCGAATTCCGGCACAGTGTCGCCCGGATACAGCCAGCCGAGGTCGCCGCCGCGTGTGCTGCTGGCGTCGACCGAATGCAGCCGCGCCAGTTGCCCGAAGTCCTGGCCGCCGGTGACGACGCGGCCGCGCAGATCATTCAGGCGGCGGCGCACGTCGGCCTCGGGCGTGGCATCGGACACGCGCAAGAGAATGTGGCGCGCGCGCGTTTGCTGAACCGGACCGCTTGCAAGTTTGTTGTCAACGGCATTGCGTTTGCCGACCAAGCGCAGGATGTGATAGCCACCCGGGCTGCGGATCAGCGGCGCGAGATCGTTGGGCTTCAGATCCTTCACCGCGTCGAGAAACACGGTCGGCAGTCGCTCGGCCGTACGCCAGCCCAGTTCGCCGCCCGCCAGTGCCTCGGGTGCGACGGAGAAACTGGCGGCGAGTCGGGCGAAATCGCCGCCGCTGCGAATCTGTTGCATCAGTTCCAGCGCGCGCGTGCGCACCGCTTCGATCGCTTCGGTGCTCGAGTTTTCCGGAATTCGCAGCACGATCTGCGCAATGTTGTACTCGACCGCGCTGACCTGCACGCCCGCCTGCGCCGCGAGAAAATTGTCCACTTCGCCCTCGGAAATCTGGATGCGATTGTCGACTTCGCGGTCTCGCAGCCGGCTCATCACAATATCGTCGCGCACGTCGTCACGAAAGCGCGCGAAACCCACGCCCTCCCTCTCCAGCCGGTCGCGAAACGCCGGCAGGCCCAGACCATTCTGCTCGGCAATGCGCGCCACCGTCGCATTGACGGTAGCGTCGTCCACCCGCACGCCGGTCTCTTTCGCGAGCTGCAATTGCGCGCGATCGACGATCAGCCGCTCCAGCACCTGGCGCGTCAGCACCTCGCGCGCCGGCAACGGAATGTTCTGCCGCTTCAACTGCTGTTCGGCGATCAGCGTTCGTCCTTGCAGTTCGTTGTAAGTAATGACCTCGTCGTTGACGATCGCGATCACGCGGTCGAGCAGTTTGTTTTTCGTCGCGGTCTGCGCGAAAGCCGTAACGCCGGCCGTCACGAAGAGCAACGCGGCGAGCAGATGAGAAACCCGATTCATGTGCTACTCGTAGATGTCGAACCGCCCCGGCTCGCGGGGCGGCAGATTGATGACCTGGTAGCCGGGAATGTTACGCCGCAGTTGTTCGACCGGACTCGTACCGACACTTGCGAGACCCGACAGTTCGAGCTGGAAAAACGCGGTGGTCGTCGCGGTCTGTGCCGCGGTGGCAAAGCGCTGTGCAACGAAACGCAGCGCGTAACAATCGGCCTTGTATTCGAGTCCGGCGAGCACTTCGATCCAGCGCCCATCGCGGAACGAATAGTTGGCCCGACCCACGCCATACCAGCGCGCTGAAATCGGCCATTGACTCGCGAGATCGACCTGCTCGATTTCATTGATCTTGTAGCGATAGGCCACGCTGGCGACACGCGCCGGGCCCGGTTGCCAGCGCAGGCCGAGTGAAGATCGCACGACCTGCCTTTGCAGTGTGTTGTGCTGGACCGCGATGTCGGTGATGAATTTGCGTCCGATGGCCCCGCTCATCGCGAACAGCAGATCGGACTCCTTGTCTTGACGCGCGGCTCCGCCCGGCAGCGTCACGCGCTGCGGAGAAAAGTAAAAGCGCTGCCCGAGCGCCGCACGCAGCCGCTCGCCGCCGGTGGCGGGGTCGAGCACCCGGTGAATCAGTGCTGCGGTAAGTTGGTCGGCTTCGCCGATGCGGTCGCCACCGACAAAGACGTTCTCCGTGAACAACTGTGCGAAGTTGAAATCGGCCAGCGCGCTGTCGAAGTTGGGAATCCCCGACTGATCACGAAACGGCGTGTACGCGTAGTACAGGCGCGGCTCCAAAGTCTGCACCGCGGGCTGCCCAAACCACCGGCTGTCGCGCTCGAACACAAGGCCGGAGTCCAGCGACGCAATCGGCAAGCCGCGGGTGGGACTTGGATTGGCCGGGTGTGCGGCGGCGTCGAGCGAATACGCCGTGTAGTGGTACTGCACGCGCGGCACCACAAACCACCCCGGTGCGAGCCACGGCATCGCGAGGCTGGGATTGACGATCACGCGCCGGCCCTCTTCCAGCTTGGGATGACCGAACTGCGTCGCGTCGAAACCCAGCGCTAGGTCGAGGTTGCGCCAGTCGTAGCGCGTGGCGGCCGCGGTCACCTGCGGCACGCGTTCGTAGGGCTTGACGATCGGCGCGAGAGGGTCCTGCAGCGTCTGGTTTTTCGTAACGCGCAGCGCGGTGTTCCACAGCGGCTGGCTGTACGAGACAAATCCCTCCTGCGGCAACACGACCTGCGAGGCGCTGACGATGGTTCGGCCGAAGTCGACAAAAAACCGGTCGTCGCTGACGTGGTTGTAGTTGATCCCGCCCCCCACGCCGTTGGCGTAGGACTGTGCGTGCTGCACCGATACGTTTTCGCGCGAACCGCCGGTAGAAGCGTCGTCAGGTAACACGTCGAAGCCGACGGTGCCGCGCCAGTTCGGTTCCAGATACCGGAACTCGTTTTGCAGCAGGACACCGCGCCGTCCCATCACGCGCGGCGCGAACGTGTAGTCGCGATTGGGCGCGATGTTCCAGTACATCGGCACCGTTGCCTCGGCACCGAGACGCGAGTTGACGCCGAAGCTCGGGGTGAGAAAACCGCTGCGCCGATCGTCGCCGAGCGGAAACTGAAAATACGGCGAAGCGAAAATCGGCACGCCCTGAAAATAAATCTTCGCTCCCCGCGCGATGGCGAGCTGTTCGGCGCGATCGATATCCAGTCGATCGGCCTCCACCCACCACGATTCGTCCCCCGGCGCGCACGACGTGTAGGTCGCGTCGTTGGCGCGAACCCGCTCGGGTCCGAGAAACTCGATGAGCTTCGACGTGCCACGCCCCTGTTTTGGCGCATAGGAAAACTCAGCCGCCGGCATCTCGCCGGTAAACGCTTCGAGTTTCAAGCGAAGCGACGGACCGGTAAAAACCGTTCCGTCACTGAAGACGCGCGCATTGCCTTCGACCTGGACTTCGTCGGCCGCGACGGTGTACGTGATGCGATCGCCGCGCAACACCTGGCCTTCGCGCCGCACCTCGGCGCGGCCTTCGAGCACGATGCGCTCCTCAACCTGTCCGCTGGCGCGCTCTGCGCGCGCCCACGTGGGAGTTTCCGCAGGTTGCGCTGCCCGGTTGGCGCCGAGCGCGCGTTCGAGCTTTAACAACAGCGGCGGCGCGTCCTGGGCGGCCAGCGGCGCACAACACGCGACGAGCAGTGCAGCCATACCTCTTGGGGACAGACCACGCTGTGCAGCCATACCTCTCGAAGACAGGACCACATAGTGCTCTGTCCCCAACCATATCTAACTGACTGAAATCTGCGTGGCATTATAGGTAGCGATCCCGCAGCGATGTCCAACGTCACCCTCTCGTCCGACACACGGCGAACGGCGCTTTGCAACTGGCTTGCACAGCAGACACCCGATCTGGGTCTCCGCATCGACACGCTGCGACCTGCGTCGGCAGACGCGAGCTTCCGCCGTTATTTCCGTCTCGACGCGAATGCCGGAAGCGTCATCGCGATGGACGCGCCGCCCGACAAGGAAGACAGTCGGCCGTTCGTTCGCGTTGCCGAGTTGCTCACACGGGCTGCGGTGCACGCGCCGGCGATCATCGCGCAAGACCTCGAGCAGGGTTTCCTTCTCCTGTCCGACCTGGGCTCGACGACGTACTTGCAGGCTCTGAACGACAGCAACGCCGATGCGCTGTTCGCCGACGCGACCGGCGCTCTCGTCAAGTGGCAACTCGCCAGTCGCGCCGGCGTGCTGCCGCCGTACGACGAAGCGCTGTTGCGGCGTGAATTGAACCTCTTTCCTGACTGGTACCTGGCGCGGCATCTCGGCCAAACGCTATCGGACGCGCAGCGGACAACGCTGGAGCAGCAGTTCACGCTCATCGTGTCGAGCTGCCTCGCGCAGCCTTGTGTGTACGTCCACCGCGACTACATGCCGCGCAACCTGATGGTGAGCGAACCCAATCCCGGTGTACTGGATTTCCAGGACGCGGTGTTCGGCCCGATCACGTACGACATCGCGTGCTTGATGCGCGACGCCTTTATCAGCTGGGACGAAGAGCGCGTGCTCGACTGGACGATCCGATATTGGGAAAAGGCGCGCGCCGCGAAGCTGCCGGTCGATGAAGATTTCGCGGCATTTTTTCGCGCGTTCGAATGGATGGGACTGCAGCGCCACTTGAAGGTGCTGGGGATTTTCGCGCGCATTCACTATCGCGACGCGAAGCCCGGATACCTAGCCGACACGCCGCGCTTTGTGGGATATGTTCGCGCGGTGGCGCGACGCTATGCGCAACTCGCGCCGCTTGCCCGCCTGTTCGATGCGCTGGAAGGCGTGTAGGGGGTGCTGACATGAATCGTGACCGCGGCGGGGTGGCTTGGGGATGCAAGGCTAGGCGCAAGCCGCTGCGTGGGGCGGGCCCCCACGCAAGGCTTGCAACAACGCCATGCGCCCCAAGCCACCCCGCCCCGGAGGGTGGCTGCCCAAAGCGGGCGCACTCGTTGTTGCGAAGCCTTGACATGGGACCTGCCACGCCAGCGGCTTCGCGCCTAGATTGCGCCCGCTTTGAGCAGCCACGCGGTCACGATTCATATGTCAGCACCCCCTTAGCGCGGGCCGGATTGACGGCTCGAACGCTCAGCCCCCTCTCCCCCCTCTCCCGGGAGAGGGGAGCTTCGCGCACCAAATGACTGTCAGCCATTTGCTGAAAGGTCAGTCGTGCGTGCACTGATTCTTGCCGCCGGTCGCGGCGAGCGGCTGCGACCGCTGACGGATGTCACGCCGAAACCACTGCTCCGCGCCGGCGGGAAGCGACTGATCGAGTGGCAGATCGAAGCGCTGGTGCGCGCCGGTGTCACAGACCTGGTGATCAATATTGCGCATCTTGCCGCTGCGTTCGAGCCGGCGCTCGGCGACGGCGCACGCTACGGCGCCCGCATCGTGTATTCGCGCGAGGGTGACGACGCGGATGCAGCGCTGGAGACGCGCGGCGGAATCGTAAAAGCGCTGCCGCTGTTGGGCACCGCACCGTTTATCGCGGTCGGCGGCGATATCGTCACCGATTTCGATTACCGCCGACTTGCGGGCGCGACACAAGCAATGCACGCCGGCGCCATCGACGCGCATCTGGTGCTCACCACAAATCCGCCCTATCACCCGCGCGGCGACATGGGCCTCGCAGAGGACCTCGTCACACGTGCACCGCCGTGGTTCACCTACGCGAGCATCGGCGTGTTTGCGCCGCGTCTCTTTGCCGATGAAGCCGCCGTCAAGTCAAAACTTTTCCCGTGGCTGTATGCGTTTGCCGACCAGGAGCGCGTGTCCGGCGAGTTCTTTCGCGGCTGCTGGCACAACGTGGGCGCGGCGGCTGATCTGACGGCGCTGGACGGGGAACTGCGTGACGGTTGAGCGTTGAGCGTCGGGCGTCGAACGAGCTAGCCTACGCTGAACGCCGAACGCTCAACCACGCATGCCTCGCACCCCGGACCTCGCACCTCCCACCTGCATTCTGGGCGGCGGCCCGGTTGGATTGACCTGCGCGCTGCTGCTTGCGCGCGCGGGCATTGCGTCACTCGTCATCGATGCGCGAACGATCGAGCAGGCGCAAACCGACCGGCGCTTGCTGGCAGTGTCGCGTGGCTCGTGGCAAATCCTGGCGCCGCTGCTGGGCACTGACTTGCCTCGGCGCGCGGCGATTCGAGATGTCGTCGTCTCATCCGCCGGCGAGTTTGGTATCACGCATATCAGCGCAAAAGACTCCGGCGGCGGAGAACTCGGTGCAACCGTCTTTTACGGCGATCTCGTCGTGGCTCTTGGCCGTGCGGCCGAGTGCACACCGCTCGTCGAATCGATTCGGCCGCGGCGCGTGCTCGACATCGAACAGACTCAGCGCGGCGTCCGCGCGCGTTGCGAAGACGCGCTCGTCGTCGAGGCTCCGTTTGCAATCGACGCTGAAGGATGGTCCGCCGATGCATTGACAACCGCGCCGCCACAAGAGAACGGCGATGTCGCGCTGGTGGGCGACGTCACCGTGCAAGGCCCGGACGCCGGCTGCGCGTTTGAACGCTTCACTCGCGAGGGTCCGCTTGCGCTGCTGCCGACACCAACGGGCGCTGCGCCTGTCTTTTCGCTGGTGTGGTGCATGCGCCGCAGTGACGCGACGCGTCGCCTTGCGATGGCAGGCGAGGCGCTGCAACGCGAGCTGCAGGCGACCCTCGGAACACGCATCGGCCGTGTCGAGCGTGTTGAAACGTTGCAACGGGTACCGCTGAATGAAAGCGCGCGGTCCACCCTCACCCGGCATCGCGTTGTTTCGATCGGCAATGCGGCGCAGACGCTGCACCCGGTCGCGGGCCAGGGACTGAATCTCGGACTGCGCGACTGTGTAACGCTGGTGGATTGCCTGAACGCGGGACCTGAAACGCGGGGGCTGTCGCAGTATCAGCAGCGGCGCAGCGCTGATCGGGCCGTGATTGGCAGCATCACGCACTGGGCGCCTCCCCTGTTCGACACGCGCTTTGCACCGATTGCGGCGGCGACCGCGCTGGGACTTCCTGTGCTCGATCTGGCTCCATCCCTG
>Ga0187892_10004766_pt1 | contig 22290 bp, 12 predicted proteins | sample MA1701073metaG_FD_139345 | JGI IMG/M metagenome (GOLD analysis project Ga0187892, IMG submission 139345) | Bio-ooze microbial communities from a basaltic lava cave in the Kipuka Kanohina Cave System on the Island of Hawaii, USA - MA170107-3 metaG ... | reverse complement strand
GTCAAAAACCTGATATTTCCGTCGCGCCTTCGGGCCAGCCGATCAGCGCGAAATTCAAACGCCCTCGCAGGCCTCTTCTCGGCGGCTCTCACGTCGGCATGAAAACCTGCGAAAGGCCAGTTGTCTAGAGACAAGGAAAGCGGTCTCTTTGTTTGCGTGTGGTCGGTCGCCAATGTTCACCAAAAACGGGATGGTCGGGGACCTGCGCCTGCGCGACTGTGGGTGCCGATGAACCGCTGAGCCCTTCTCCATGGCAGGCGGGAATCTACCACGGAAGCGAGTAAGGGAGAAAGAGCTGCGTCCGCGAGGAGCGGAGGGGTTCGTACTGCCTTTGGAATCGGCCTGGATCGTCGAGCAACCGGATTCGAACCGAGGTTCGGTTCCGGGACCGGTTGGTTCGGTCGTTCGAGTTGTCTCGCGGTCTTCTCTCGACCTTGCCCCAGGGGACGACGTCGATACGCCAAACGACGACGGCGGAACCGCCGGCCAATCCCGGTGAGGAAGACGAATCCGAGGCCAAGACAGCGGATCGCGGCAAAGCGGATTTTTCTCCTCGCTGCTCAGCATCCGGGCGCCCAGCGCCACCGCTGTAGGGTCGAATTCAGAAGTTGCGAAATGCCAGGTTATTACGGCGTCGCACGTGGCGCTCAAGCGTCACGGAGCGCCATCGGGAAGTTGTTCGCTTCGTCCGGGTCGCGGCTGATTTCGAGCGCGATGCCCGGCACTCTCGGTAGCCCAGACACTCGCATTCCGCCGCGGCCGGGCGAGGCTAGGCCCCCGTCGGGCCGGCTGTTAGATTCGCTCCCAGCCCATGCCCGCGACGCCTGAGCCGCTCGCTCCCGCCGCCCGATTCACGGACAAGGACCTCCGCGAGATCCTCTCCGAGCGGATCCTCGTGTTCGACGGGGCCATGGGGACGGCGATCCAGGCCAAGAACTTGTCCGCCAAGGACTTCGGAGGGGAAGCGCTCGAGGGCTGCAACGAGAACCTCGTCGTCACCCGGCCCGATGTCATCGACGCGATCCATTCGGCCTACCTCGAGGCGGGGGCGGACGCCGTCGAGACCGACACGTTCGGCGGGACGCCGCTCGTGCTCGCGGAGTACGGGCTCGGCGACCGCGCGGTCGAGCTGAATCGGCTCGCGGCCGCGATCGCCCGGCGCGCGGCGGCGCGGTTCGACGAGCCCGGCCGGCCGCGGCTCGTCGCGGGGTCGATGGGGCCCACGACGAAGACTATTTCCGTGACGGGCGGCGTCACGCTCCGCGAGATGGCCGACCACTATGCCGCGCAAGCCGAAGGGCTCGTCACGGGCGGCGCGGACCTCCTCATCGTCGAGACCGCGCAGGACACGCTGAACGTGAAGGGCGCGTTCATCGGCATCGAGCGCGCGTTCAAAAAGACGGGCCTCCGCGTCCCGCTCATGCTCTCGGTCACGATCGAGCCCATGGGGACGATGCTCGCGGGGCAGACGGTCGAGGCGCTCCACGCCTCGGTCGAGCACGTGCCGCTCCTCTCGATCGGGCTCAACTGCGCGACCGGCCCCGCATTCATGACCGACCACCTCCGCACGCTCGCGGAGATGTCGCCGCTCTTCACCTCCTGCATGCCGAACGCCGGGCTCCCCGACGAAGAAGGGCGCTACAACGAGCTGCCCGACGCCTTCGCCCAGAAGCTCGAGCGGTTCGTCGAGAGCGGGTGGCTGAACGTCGTCGGCGGCTGCTGCGGGACGACGCCCGACTACACCCGGCGGCTCGCGGCGCTCGTGGCCGGGCGGAAGCCGCGCGCGCCGCAGGCGTCCGTCCGCGCGGCCGTGAGCGGCGTCGAGTACCTGCCGCTCGACGACTTCAAGCCGGTCATCGTCGGCGAGCGCACGAACGTCATCGGGAGCCGCCAGTTCAAGGCGCTGATCCAGCAGGAGTCGTTCGAGGAGGCGTCCGAAGTGGGGCGGCGGCAGGTGCGCGGCGGGGCGCACGTCGTCGACGTCTGCCTCGCGGACCCGGACCGGGAAGAGAAGGACGACGTGACGCGGTTCCTCGACTTCCTCGTGAAAAAGGTCCGCGTGCCGCTCATGATCGACTCGACCGACGCCGAGGTCATCGAAGCGTCGCTCGAGCGCTCGCAGGGGAAGGCGATCGTCAACTCGATCAACCTCGAGGACGGCGAGGAGCGCTTCGAAAGGGTCGTGCCGCTCATCCGGAAGTACGGCGCGGCGGTCGTCGTCGGGTGCATCGACGAGACAGGCATGGCCGTCGCGCGCGAAAGGAAGCTCGAAGTGGCGAAGCGGAGCTTCGACCTCCTCACGAGAAAGTACGGGCTTCCCGCGCGCGATCTCGTCTTCGACGCGCTCGTCTTTCCGGCGGGAACGGGGGACCCGAAGTTCGTGGGCTCCGCGCGCGAGACGATCGAGGGAATCCGGGAATTGAAGCGCGCGCTTCCCGAGTGCCGGACGATCCTCGGGATCTCGAACGTCTCGTTCGGGCTCCCGCCGAACGGGCGCGAGGTCCTGAACACCGTCTTCCTCCACGAGAACCTCGAGGCCGGGCTCGACCTCGCGATCGTCAACAGCGAGAAGCTCGAGCGCATCACGCACATTCCCGAGATCGAGCGGAAGCTGGCGCTCGACGTGCTCGACAACGTCGGTTCGGATCCCGTGAAGGCCTTTACCGAGCACTTCCGCGCGAAGGCGGCGGATGGAAAGACGTCTGCGGCCGCGGCGCGCGAGCCAGCCGAATCGCTGACGCTCGATCAGCGCCTCGCGCGCTGCGTCGTCGAAGGGTCGAAAGAGGGGCTCGTCGCCGATCTCGAGGAGGCGCTCGAGACGCGCGAGCCGCTCGAGGTCATCAACGGCCCCCTCATGGACGGCATGGGCGAGGTCGGAAGGCTCTTCGGCGACAACAAGCTCATCGTCGCCGAGGTGCTCCAGAGCGCCGAGGTCATGAAGGCGGCGGTGTCGTTCCTCGAGCCGCGCATGACGAAGTCCGGGGGCGCGTCGAAGGGGAAGATCCTCCTCGCGACCGTGAAGGGCGACGTGCACGACATCGGGAAGAACCTGGTCGAGATCATCCTCTCGAACAACGGCTTCACGGTCGTGAACCTCGGCATCAAAGTACCGCCGCAGGCGCTCATCGACGCGCAGAAGGAGCACGCGCCCGACCTGATCGGCCTCTCGGGGCTCCTCGTCAAGAGCGCTCAGCAGATGGTGACGACGGCGGAAGACCTCCGCGCGGCGGGCGTGACGGTGCCGATCCTCGTCGGAGGCGCCGCGCTGACCGAGAAGTTCACGTGCGGGAAGATCGCGCCCGCATACGGGGCGGCGGTCGCGTACTCGCGGGACGCGATGACCGGGCTCGATCTCGCCAATCGGTTCGTGGACTGGAAGGCGCGGCCGGCGCTTCTCGCCCATCTCGAGAAGCGGCGCTCGGAGATCCTCGCGCGCGAGGCGGCGCCCAAGCCCTCGGCGCCGCCCGTCGTCGCGCGCGCGGTGATCCGCCACGACGCGCCGCCGCCCGAGCCGCCGGACTTCAAGCCCCACGAGATCCGCGAGTACGACCTCGACGCGCTCTTCGAGTACGTGAACCCGACGATGCTCTACGGGCATCACCTGGGGCTCAAGGGCCGGCTCGAGGGGCTGCTCGCGAAGGGGGACGCGCGCGCCGAGGACCTCGTGAAGGCGGTGCGCGCGCTGCAGGACGAGGTCGTGCGGCGAAAGCTCCTCCGGCCGCGCGCCCTCTACCGCTTCTATCGCGCGGCGTCCGAGGGCGACGATCTCGTCATCCTCTCGCCCGATGGCGGAAACGAGATCGAGCGGTTTTCGTTCCCGCGGCAATCGTCCGGCGAGGGGCTTTGCCTCGCGGACTTCGTCGCGCCTCGGAGCGCTCGAAACGTCCGCGACAGCGTCGCGTTCTTCGTCACGACGGCGGGCGAAGGCGTGCGCGAGGTCGCGGAGGAGTGGAAGGAGAAGGGCGAGTACCTCCGCTCGCACGCGCTCCAGGCGCTCGCGCTCGAGACGGCGGAGGCGTTCGCGGAACTCCTCCACGAGAAGATCCGGGAGATGTGGGGGTTCCCGGACCCGAAAGAAACGACGCACCAAGACCGGTGGAAGTCGCGCTACCGCGGCGTCCGCGTGAGCTTCGGCTACCCCGCGTGCCCGAACCTCGAGGACCAGGCGATCCTCTGGCGACTGCTGAAGCCCGACGAGCGGATCGGCGTGCGGCTCACCGACGGCTTCATGATGGAGCCCGAAGCGTCGGTGTCGGCGCTCGTCTTCCACCACACCGAGGCGCGGTACTTCTCCGTTTAGGAGAAACGGTACCAGGTACCGTTTCGGACGGCGGAAACGGTACCTGGTACCTTTTTCTCTATCGGTAGCGGCTCACGCCGATTTGCCAGTAGAGCGCGCTGTCGAAGCCCGTGCCGAAGACGATCAGGACGGACTTCCGTCCGACCTTGCACGACATCGCGCCCGGGGGGCCGTCGATCACGCCGCCGCCGGGCGGCACTTCCGACCACTGATCACCCACGTAGAAGCGCTGTGGAAACCGATAGATGCGATGGTCCAGACCGGTTGCGAAGATCTGAGTCGAATTGAGGAAGTTCTCCTCGGTGTGCGGCGCCGCCGCGAGACCGCCCGGATGAACGATTCCGTTCCCGAGAACGGTCCAACCGTCCGGGCTCGTCCCAAACTGGCTCACGTCGGTCCAGATGACGGCGCCGTCGTTTCTCGTCATGTAGACGTAGTTGTTCCCGGTGCCGGTCGTCCTGCTCGACGCCGCGATCACTCCGCTCGTCGGCTGCGAGCACTGCAGCTCGCGGTCGACCCATGTTCCGAAAGTCAGCGTGTACTGCAGGTATCTCGGTTGGCCCGAGCCCGTTCGGTAGTACACGATGAGTCTCGTCGACTGGCCTTCGGTCCCGGCGACGACGACCGCCGCCGGGGAAACCGCGGTCGGTTGATGACTGACGAACGTGAACCACCCGGACCACGCGCCACTGGGCGCCTTCGTGTTGACGTAGATCCTGTCGTCGTAGCCCCGGCCGAACAGGTAGATCTGGTCGAACCAGACGACCGCGGAGAACGACGAGCGGAAGAGGCCGTTTCCCGGAACCTCGATCCAGCCGCTGAAGTAGGACTTGAACGTCGTCTGGAAGTACGCGCGATCGTCGAATCCGCGGGCAAAGAGGTAGACGAGCTTCTCGGGCTTGAACCAGACTCCGGTCGGAGTGGATGGCGTCTGGCCGCCGCCCGGGATCTCGCTCCAACCTCGCCAGTTGATCGTTGCGTCGGCGGGGGGGGAGAAGAGCGCGACGCTCGCGGCCAGGGCGACAACTGTGGAGCGCAGCACGGTTGAGATTCTCATGGGGTCCTCGGATCGTTGGAGAGTTCGCCGGACGGGTTCGTCGACTTCGGGACTCTCAAACGCTTAAGCTTCGCGAAGCGAACGGTACTCTTCGCGCGGAATGCTACGGAATGCGCAACCCTAGACCCCTCAACGGCTAGCGATCGGCTTCCCCGAGCGCGACCGCGACCGTCGCCCCCGGCTCGGGCGGGACCTCGAACGGCCTGCGGTAGATGGCGACGGCGGAGACGTCCACGTGCTCGTAGCCGCCCGGCGCGAGGCCGTCGGCGACGAATGGCGCGCCGTCCGCGCGGAGCCCGAGGACGCGGCGCTCGCCCGCGATCGCTCGCCCCTCGTGCGTGGTCCAGCGCAAGTGCACGAACTCGGCGCCGAGCGTCGCCGCGACGCGGCACGTCGCGCGCGCCGTCCCGAGGACGACGGTCGCGACCTCGTCAGCGGAAGGCCCCTCGACCTCGAGCGTGCCGGTCAAGCCCGGCGCCGGACCCTCCTGCGCCTGCGCCGTGACGAGATACCGCCCGGGTCGGAGCGCGGCCGCGAAGCGGCCGTCCTCGTCCGCGAACGCGGCGGCCGATCCGCCCGTCTCCCGTCCGTCCTCGCGAAGGAAGAAAAGCACGACGGGCGCCGCGACCGGTTCGCCGCCGCGCGTCACGCGCCCACGGACGACCGGCATGTCGCCGAACGTCATGTCTGCGGTCTCGCCGGCGCCGAGGTCGACCGAGCGCTTCTCGAATCGGCGCGCAACGTGGTAGCGGCCGGGAAGGAGGGACTCGAAGGCGAACGTTCCGTCGTCCGCCGCGGTCGCTCGGCCGCCGAAGAATCCGTCGTCGGACTGGATCTCGACCGGCTCGCCCGCGGCGGCGCCCTTTCCGCGGACCGCGGCGCCTGGCGCGAGTCGCAGGATGAGTTCCTTCGCGGCCGCCTCGCCGAGCGATGCGAAGTCGGCGGCCGCGGCTCGATCGGCGCCGCCCGAGGCCCGCACGCGGACTGCGTTCGCCCACTCCGGCGGCGGCGCGAGCGACCGCCATCGAGGCCAGGGCGTCACGACGGAAACGGTACCAGGTACCGTTTCCGAACGCCACGCAGGCGAGAACCGCCCGACGTCCGCAGGAAACGGTACCAGGTACCGTTTCCTACTCGAGTCCCGCTTCCAGCGCCAGGATCGAGAACGCGGTGCTCGCGGTCCAGCAGTAGGTTGAGCCGATGAAGTCGACGCTCGAGCCGTCCGCCCACTGCGCCTTCACGAGGTGCGGGCGGAGCTTGGCGTGGAGCGGCGCGCGCTCGTCCACGGGCAGGAGGTTGATCGCTTTCGCCGCGTAGTAGTGCCCGAAGAAGTAGAAGTAGCCCGCGTTCGCGTAGTACGACTCGTGCGGGATCGGCTTCTGGCGCGCGGCGTCGAGGAAGTGGTGCATCCGGAAGAACGCCTCGAGGCCGAAGCGGATCGTGTCGTCGGTGATCTCGGGACGGCCCGCGACTCGGAGCGCCCAGTTCCCGATCTGCGTGCGCCCGAGGCTCCCCTTCAAGCTATTGATCTCCTCGCCGCCGCGAATCCGCGGGATCGGGTTGAGGTCGTACTCGTACGCGCCGTTCGGCAGCCGGCAGCGCGCGACGTACGCCACCGCGCGGTCGATCACCTTCCGGTCCACCGGCCAGCCGCGCTTCCTCGCCTCGATCAGCGCCGGGATCACGCACGCGGTCGAGAAGCTCGTCGACCAGGTCGGGCGGCGCGAGACGACCGGGCCCTCGTAGTAGCCCCACCCGCCGAACGGGTCCTGGTGCTTCTCGAGGAGCCGGTAGTAATCGACGCCGCGCTCGTCGATCTTCGACCTCCACTCGGCGCTCGCGAAGCGGGGGTCTCGCGCCGCCGCCACCATCGCCTGGAAGGCGTAGAGATTCGTCCAGTTGTTGTCGATGTCCCAGTCGTTCCCGCGCCGCGGCGGCGGCGAGTCGACGATGTGCCGGAGCGCCTTCTCGAGCGCGGCCTGGCGCTCGGGCGTCTCCTCCACGTCGAGGAGCGCCATGACCGCGAGCGCCGCGCCTGCCTCCTTCCACGCGTAGAAGCTCGCGTTCGAGTACTGGATCTCGAAGAGCGACTCGACCGTGCTCGTCCCCCATGCGCCGTCTTTCCCCTGCGTGGAGAGGAGATACGCAACCGACCGGTCGATCGACGCGCTGGCCTCCTCGGGTCCCATCGTCTTCGGGACGTTGCCGACGCGGAAGGGGCCGACGGGCTCGCGGTCCTGCGCGCGCGCGACGGGCGCGAGAGCTAGCGCGAGGACGAGGAGCGCGGCGCGCGTCACGGCTTCGCCTCCTTCGCGGCCTCTTTGTCCTTCTCCTTCTGCTTCTTTTCCCGCTTTTCCTTCTTCTTCGCGATCTCCTTCTCGAGCTTCTTCTGCTCGCGCTCGGCTTCGTCGACGGCGTTCTTCGCGCGGAGGAGCTTCAGGTCCCGCTCGATCTCGGTCTTCGCCTTCTTCGCGCGCGCGTCGGAGAGCGCCCGCTCGGCCTTCGCGATCTTCCGCTCGATCTCCCGCTGCTTCTTCGGCAGCTCGAACTCCTTGAGCTGCGCCGCCTCGCGGAGATCGAGCGCCAGGTCTTTGGAGGCGAACTCGAGGTTCTTCTCGCCGCGCATGAGGACGAGCTCCTTCGTGAGCTGGGCGAACTCCTCGGCCTGGTACATCGCCTGGAGCTCCTTCAGCTCCTGCTCGTTCTGGGTGCGGTTCCAGTTCCCGCGCTCGAGCCCGAACTCCGACCTCTCGAGGGTGATCGCCTTCTCGACGCCCATGAAGTTGTCGAGGTCCTTGCGCGCTTCGGAGAGATCGTCCTCCGCGTCCTCGATCTGGTGATCGGCGTCGCGCGTCTCCTCCTCGGCCAGGAGCTCCGCGATCCTGAGCTCGATCCGCGCGTACTCGATCTCGCGCCGCTTCTTGAGGAGCGACAGCTCGTCGGCTTCGGCGTCGTCCTTCTCGTCCTCTTCTTCTTCGTCGTCCTTCGTCGCGGCCGCCGCGGCCGGTGCGCCGTCGTCCGGCTTCGGCGCTGCCGACCGGCACGCGGGAGCGACGAGAAAAAACGCCGGCCACAGAACGAGCGATAGCGCGATGCGCGAGACGGATGTCATGCGGCGGGTCTCCGGGGCGTGAGGTGAGGGATTGAAGCCGGCGCCGCCGGGAGCGCACGGGCCCTGGCAGTGCCGGTCGATGCCGGTCGTCGCTACTTCTTCGCGGGCGCCTGCGCGAGGAGCTTCTCGACCGCCGTCGACAACGCCTCGCCGCGAAGCCCGATGCGGACGATCTTTCCCTCGCGGTCGAGGAGGTACGTGGCGGGGATGCTCTGGACGCCGTAGAGCTGCGCCAGCTCGTTCTCCCAGCCGTTGCCGTCGAAGAACTGCGGCCAGGTCATTCCCTCGCTCTTGATGAACTCGCGGAACGCCTTCTCGTCTTCGTCGAGGCTCACGCCCACGATCTCGAAGCCCTTCGAGGGGAACGTCTCGTACGCCGCGAGGACGTTCGGCAGCTCCTCGCGGCAGGGGCCGCACCACGTCGCCCAGAAGTCGACGAGCACGACCTTGCCCTTCAGATTCTCGAGGCTCAAGGGCTGGCCGTTCTGGTCCTTCACCTCGAAAGTCTTCGGCGTCGTCCCGATCGCCGAGATCTCCGCCCGGCGGCGCATGACGATCTGCCCGACCTGAGGGATCGCCTTCAGCTCCTCGCCCAAGCGGTCGAGCGTCTTGAGCGCGCTCGCCGAGTCGCCGGCCTCGAGATGCGCGTCGGTCGCGTGCATCAGCGCGTTGAAGACGAGCTGCTTGTCGTCCCCGGCGGACGCGACCACGTCGTCGAACCCCGCGAGCGCGTCCTTCATCTGTCCCGGGACGTGGGTCAGCGCGATCGCGCGCGAGAGCTTCACGGCCGTGGCCCCGTCCGCCGACGGGAACTCGGCGAGGAACTGGTCGCAGAGCGCCCGCGCGTCGCCGAAGCTCTCGATCTCGGACGCGATCTGCTGCGCGGCGAAGAGCGCCTGCTCGCGGTCGGCGGGCTTCCCCGCGGCGTAGGTCTTGAGGGCGGACAGCTCCTTCTCCTGAAGCGCCTTCACGGCGGCGTCGCGCTCGCTCGAGAAGTGCTTCCGGAGCTCCGGGAGCGACGAGAATTTCGCCGGCTGGCCCGCCCCCGCCTTCTTCGCCGTCGCCTGCGGCGAGGCGGGGAGGGGACTGACGAGACAAACGAGCAGCGCTGTGGCGACGGCGGCGATGCGGCTCATGGAACGCTCCTTGGGATCGAGGGATGCGCCCGGCGACGACGGGTCGGAGTCCGCCACAGAATAGCCGTTGCGGGGCGCCCCTGCTCGCTCACTGCGTCTTCACGGGCGGGGCCGGCCGCGGGGGCAGCGTCGGCGCCGGCGAGGCGCCGAGCTTCTTCATGACCTCCTCGACGGCACGCTCGAGCTGCGGGTCGCGCCCGTCGCGGATCGACCGGGGATCGTTCTCGACGACGATGTCGGGATCGACGCCGTAGCCTTCGACCGCCCACGACCCGTCGGCGTTCGCGTGTCCGAACTCGGGCACGTTGACGCCGCCGCCGTCGATGAGCGGCCCGCGGTTGGTGATGCCGACGACGCCGCCCCACGAGCGCTTGCCCACGAGGGGCCCGAGCCCCGCGGTGCGGAACATCCACGGGAAGATGTCGCCGTCCGAGGACGAGTTCTCGTCGAGGATGCACGCCATGGGGCCGTGGAAGACTTGCGCGGGGTAGGTGTCGGTGAACTCGCTGTTCCGTGAGTACTCCGTCCCCAGGAGCGTGCGGCGCAGCCGCTCGATCAGCATCTGCGACACGTTGCCGCCGCCGTTGCTGCGCACGTCGACGACGAGGCCCTCCTTCCGGATCTGGCCGTAGTACCACTTGATGAACTCGCGGATCCCTTCGGCGCTCATGTTGGGCACGTGGATGTAGCCGATTCTCCCTTCGGTCAGCCTCGCCACGCGCTCGCGGTTCGTGAGCACCATGTCGAGATAGGCGAGGTCCTGCTCGGAGCCGATCGGCTCGATCGTCACCTTCTTCGCCGCGGCGCGGTCGGGGGTCGCGCCGACCTCGATCGTCACGAGCGTATCGGCCTTCCCGCGGAGAAGGCGATACGGATTGTCGTCCGCTTTGAGCTCCTCGCCGTCGATCGCGAGGACGTAGTCGCCCGCGCTCACGCCGGCGCCGATCTCGGTCAGGGGCGAGCGGTAGATCGCCTCCTCGTTCTGGCCGCGCAGGATCTTCGCGACGCGGTAACGCCCCGCCGCCGGATCGAGCGCGAGGCGCGCGCCGAGGAGCGCCACGCCGACCCGCTCGGGCTGCCGCCACTCGCCTCCCGTGATGTAGGCGTGGGACACGTTGAGCTCGGCGATCATCTCTCCGATGAGGTAGTTCAGGTCCGAACGGTGCGCCACGTGCTCGAGGAGCGGCTCGTACCGCTCGCGGAGCGCCCGCCAGTCGTAGCCGTGCAGGTTCTCCACGTAGAAGAAGTCGCGGAACCGCCGCCACACCTCGCCGAAGATCTGCCGCCACTCCTCCTTCGGGACGCGGTCGACCCACATCCCCGCGGTCGAGAGCGCCTTCTTCGAGCCGGCGCCCTTCGGCGTCGCGTCGTAGATCGAGAACGAGCCGCCCTCGCGCACGAGGAGCTTCGAGCCGTCGGGCGACATGACGTACCCGCCGGCGTTCTGGGAGATCGTCTCGACCTTGCGCTCCTTCACGTCGAACGCGAGGAGCGACGGGCTCTCTCCGCTCGGTCGGCCGTAGTAGAAGGGCCCCGTCTTCACGTAGAAGAGCGAGCCCTTTCCCGCGAGGAGGCCGCGGTAGTTGTCGGGCGGCACGGGAACGCGCGCCACGCGGGTCTCGATCCCGTCGAAGTCGATGCGGAGGGGCTCCTTCTCGGGCTTCTTCTCCCCTTCGCCTTCGGCCTTGTCCTCGCCTTCCTTCTTCTCCTCGGCCTTCTTCTCCTCGGCCTTCTTCTCTTCTTTGGGCTTTTCCTCGACCTTCACCTCGTCGCTCTGCGGCGGGAACGGGTGCGGCACGTCCTTCCTGAGCGCCATCGCGAAGATTCCGGTCGTCTTGTTCCCGGCGAAGTTCCACTCGACGTTCGAGATCTGCGGCGCGTACTCGCGGTCGGAGAAATAGTAAAGGTATTTCCCGTCCGGGTCCCACACGGGCTCGCTTTCGTTGAACTCCTCGCCGGTCACGCGGCGCAGACGGCCTTCGTCGACGCCCCAGAGATGGAGCGAGCGGAAGCCGTTCTCGTCGCTCAGGGAGAATGCGAGCCACTTCGAGTCGGGCGACCAGGTGAAGTCGGAGACGTTTCCGCCCTTGTCCCGCGCCACTTGCACCATCGCCTTGGTTTCGATCGTGAGCGAGTAGAGGCGCCCGCTCTTGTCCGTGAACGCGAGGCGGCTCCCGTCCGGAGAGAAGGACGGAGCGTAGCGCATCTCGGCGCCGCCGTCGGTGAGCTGTATCAGCTCGCCCGAGCCGTCCTGCGCGATGGAATAAAGCTCCTCCTCGCCGCTTCTGTCCGAGATGAAGACGATGCGCGAGCCGTCGGGCGACCACGCGGCGCCCTTGTCGTGCGTGCCCGAGGTCCGCGTGAGGTTCCGGATCGGCCCCTTCTCCGCGGGCACCGTGAAGACGTCGCCGCGGGCGGCGATGACCGCGCGCTCACCCTTGGGCGAGAGCGCGTACCCCTCGACGAGCGACGAGGCGTCGACGCGCGACGGCCGGCTCGAGACGCCGTCGTCCGGGACGAAGATCGGAACCGCGCGGTCCTCGCGCGTCCTCGTGTCGAAGATGCGCAGCTCGCCTCCGAACTCGTAGACGATCTCGCCCGACTCGCCCTGGCTCGCCCAGCGGACGTCCCACGTCCTGCTGTGCGTGAGCTGTTCGACGCCGTCGTCCGAGGGCGGGGCCGAGTAGAGGTTGAGAGTCCCGTCGCGGTCGGAGACGAAGTAGATCCGGCCGCCGATCCACATCGGGTCGCGCTCGGTGCGCTTCGAGTGCGCGACGGGCGAGATCGCCGCGGTCGCGAGGTCGAAGACGAAGAGATCCTGCGCCCAGCCTCCCTCGTAGCGCTTCCACGTGCGGAAGTCCCGCGAGAGCGGCGAGTAGACGACCTTCGTCCCGTCGGGCGAGAAGGCGCCGGCGCCCGAGACCGGCATCGGGAGCGGGCTCGCGAGGCCGCCCGTGAGCGGCACCGTGTAGAGGCGCGTCTCCGACTGCGACCAGCTCTCGCGCATCGAGCGGAACAGCACGGCCTTCCCGTCGTTCGTGAAGCCGTAGACCTGGTTGTCGTAGCCCCATCGCGGCGGGAACGGGCCGCGGGCGGGGTAGTACGTGAGCCGCTGCGGCGGGCCGCCCTCGGCCGGCATCGCGTACACCTGCTCGTCGCCGTCGTACTGGCCTGTGAAGGCGATCGTCTTTCCGTCGGGCGAGAACTTGGGGAAGACCTCGATCCCCTCGTGCGCGGTGAGGCGAGCGGCCGTGCCGCCCGCGCTCGGAGCGATCCAGATGTCGCCCGCGTAAGAGAAGACGACGCGGTCGCCGTGGACGTCCGGGAACCGGAGGAGCTTCGTCGTCCGCGTCTGCGCGGACGAGGGGGAAGACGCGAGAGCGGCGGCGGCCGCGGCGGCGATCGCAAGGGCGGGGAGGACTCGGGGCATGGCGGGGTTCACCTCTCGGACGAAGGGGACGACGGGCAAGCGAGCGTCACGGGAGCGCGCGGAAGAAGCGGCCGCCGCGCGGCAGGTAGAGGCGATCGCGGTCGAGCGAGAAGATGACGCGCGTCGCGCGTCCGACGATCCGGTCCTCCGGCACGAAGCCGAAGACGCGCGAGTCGGCGCTCTCGTCGCGGTTGTCGCCCATGACGAAGAAGTGCCCCTCGGGCACCGTGACGGGGCCGAAGCTGCGCTCGACGGCCCGGCTCATCGACGACATGACGGGATGCTTCCGGCCGGAGAGCGTCTCCTCGGCGAAGTCGTGGGCGCGCCTCTCGCTCTCGTCGATCTGCGAGATCGTGTCCTCGTCGAGCGGGCCGTACTCGCACTCGGCGCCGTTGACGAAGAGGTGATTGCTCTTCATCTCGATCTCGTCCTTGGGAACGCCGACGACGCGCTTCACGAGGCGCGTGCCGTCGGGGGCGGGCGAGAAGAGGACGACGACGTCGCCGCGGGCGGGCGCGTCCCAGCGGGAGATCCAGGAGAGAGTGAAGGGCAGGCGGAGGCCGAAGGCGAGCTTGTTGACGAGAATCCTGTCGCCTTCGATGAGCGTCGGCTTCATCGAGCCCGTCGGAACGTCGTTCCAGTCGGCGACCGCCGATCGGAACGTGAAGAGGACGAGGGCGGTGACGGCCACGGGGACCGCGAACTCGCGCCAGATCTTTTTCAGGCGTTCTTTTATCTTCATCGGCTCACGGAGTGATCTTCATCGGCTCACGGAGTCTCTCTCGGGCCCGTCCACGCGCCACTCGAGGATCCCTCCCGAGGCGCCGTCCGCGAGGCTCGCCTCGATGCGGAGCGCGCCGGTCTCGACCTCGCGGAATCGGACGAGGTTATATCGGTCGCCCGCCGTGCCGAACCGCGTTCGCGCGTCGACCGGCCGGAACTCGCCGTCCTCGCCCCGGTGGAGAAGGCGCCATGATGTCGGCAGCCGGCAGCCGCTGCCGTCGTCGAACCAATAGATCTCCGTCCGGGACACGGTCCGCGGCGGGTCGAAATCGAGCTGGACCCACTCGGTCCCGCCTTTTCTGTCCCACCATGTGAAGCGCGGGATCGAATGGTCGTTCGAGCCCGAGGGCTCGACGCCGTCGTTCAGCGCCGCCACCGTGTCTCGCTCGAAGCAGTGCGAGGCGGACGGCTTCGCCCCCGCGGCGAGCGACGGCGGGCGCGGCGCGCGGGCGAAGGCCGGCGACTCGGGAATCCAGACGAGCATCGCGCCCGGCTCGCGATGGTCCCATGCGCAGTACGGAACGGCTGTCAGGATGTTGCTCGCGATCGGGGCGGCGTCCGAATAGAGGCCGCCCGGCCCGCTCGTCCGGCCCGGGAGCGCCCGTCCGCCGCGCGCGACGAGGACGGTCACGCCGTTCAGGAGATCGGGCTCGAACTTCGCCTCGATGGCGGCGTCGCGGGGGAGGAAGAGCGTCTCGAGCGAGGCGTCGCCGTGATCGGCCGCCTCGAGGCAGTAGACGAGCGGCCCGCGCGCGAGCGCGACGCGCCCGCGGTTCGCCTCGACGGCGGGGTCGGCGACGACGCGCCGGGGCGGCATGTCGAACTCGATCTCGACCGCGTCGGCGGTGCGCCACTCGCGATCGATCTCGAGGAAGCCTCGCCGCGTGGCGTTTTTTACGTCGATCGCCCGGCCGGCGACGGCCGCGCGCGCCGAGTCCGCGCCGCACCATCCGGGGATCCGGACGTGAAGCCGGAACCGCGCCGCGGGCCGTCCCTCCGGCGAGACTCGGATCGTGACGCGCCCGTCCCACGGATAGCGCGTCTCCTGCTCGATCCTCACCTCGCCGCCTGCGAGCGGGATCCGCGCCTCTCCCGCGACGAAGAGGTTGACCCAGACGCCCTCGTCGGGAAGCGACGCGTAGACGGCTCCGCCGATCGACGGCAGGTACCGCACGACGTTGACCGGGCAGCAGGCGCAGTCGAACCATGGCTGCCGGTGGTGCCCGCCGCGGCTCTCGAGCGGGTTCACGTAGAAGAACCGCTCGCCGTCCATCGAGACGCCCGCGAGGAGGCCGTTGTAGAGGACGCGCTCGAGGACGTCCGCGTACTTCGCGTCTCGATGCAGAAGCAACAGCCGCTGGTTCCAGAGCGCGAGGCCGATCGCGGCGCACGTCTCCGCGTAAGCCGAGCGGTTGGGAAGGTCGTAAGGCCTCGTGAACCCCTCGTTGCGCGCCGACGAGCCGATGCCGCCGGTCGCGTACATCTTCGTGCCGACGACGTCTTCCCAGAGGGCGTCCATCGCGTCCGCGAGCGCCGCGTCCCCCGTCAGCGCCGCGACGTCGGTCGCGCCCGCGTAGAGGTACATCGCGCGGACGGCGTGGCCGACGATCTCGTCCTGCTCCCGGACGGGGAGGTGGTCCTGGCAATACTCGCCGTACGTCTTTCGGCCGGACGCCTTCCCTCCGCGCTCGTCGATGAAGTACGCCGCGAGGTCGAGCCAGCGGCGGTCGCTCGTGAGGCGGTGGAGCTTCACGAGCGCGAGCTCGATCTCCTCGTGCCCGGGGACGCCCGCGCGCTTTCCCGGGCCGAAGACCGAGTCGACGTGCGCCGCGAGCTTCAGCGCGACGTCGAGAAGCGTGCGCTTGCCGGTCGCCTGGTGGTGGGCCACCGCGGCCTCGATCAGGTGACCCGCGCAATAGAGCTCGTGCATGTGCGCGAGGTCGGTGAAGCGCTTCTCGGCCGGCTCGGCGAGCGTGTAGTACGTGTTGAGGTAGCCGTCCGGCCTCTGCGCCGCCGCGATGTCGTCGATGATCGCGTCGATTCGCGCCTCGAGCGCCCCGTCCGGGCGCGACGCGAGAGCGTAGGCCGCCCCCTCGATCGCCTTGTAGACGTCGGAGTCGTTGAAGTAGATCCCTTGGAACGGCCCCTCCTCGCGCCCGGCCGCGCGTCGGAAGTTCGCGAGGCGGCCCGTCCTCTCGCAGGTGTCGAGACAATGAGGGAGCGTCCGGGCGCGGTTCGTCTCGATGCGCGGCGCGAAGAACGCGTCCGCCACCCGGACGCGCGTGAACGGCACCGGCTCGAGCGGCCGCGGAGCCGCGGGGAAGGCGGAGAGAGCGGCGAGCAGGGCGGCGAGCATCCCGGGGATCTTATCCCACGGACGTGCTTCCGCGCCCGGCTCTCTCCCTCAGAACTCCCGGATCGGCACGATGATCGTCGAGTCCGCGTACGCCGTGTGACCCGGCGGCGTCCATCCGAGGAGCGCGAGCCGGATCAGGACCTGCCGCGATCCCGCGTGGCCGATGATCTTCGACTCGAACCCGTGGGGGAAGCCGTCGCCGTCGTCGAGGCGCCGCGCGTACTTCGGGACCGGCACCTGCGTCTCGCCGCCGTTCCACGCGACCGAGCTCCGCTTGTCGAGGAAGAACTCGCGCGTCGGCGCCGCCGAATCGGAGCGGATCACGAACTCGTCCTCGGGCGACGTCGCGAGCCCTCCGGACGCGTCCACCTCGTAGAACGCGATGTCGACCGGCTGCCCCGGGTCCCACAGGTGCTCGACGCCGAATCCCGCGCGCAGCTCGGCCAGCGCCTCGGCCCGCTCGTCCGGATCGGAGACCGCGATCGCCTGGGTCAGGCTCGCGAACGGGACGCTCTGCCAGCGGATGAGATCGAGACGGTACGGGTTGCCGCCGACGGTGGGCCCGGGCTTCTTCGTCAGGAAGTAGGCAACGAAGCGGAAGAGGTCGAAGCGGAGCGTCCGCGCGGCCGGCCCCTCCTCGGTGTCGACGACGGCCGTGCCCTGCTCGCGGACGAAGAGGATCGAGTTGCCCGTCGTCTGCGCGGCCGGGGAATCCGGCTCGAACGTGCCGAGCGGACTGACGAGGGGAAGCGTCGACGAATCGATCGGCCGCGCGAGCCCGTTGACGGCCCGGGACGTCAGCGCGTCCGTGGCGGCCGCGTACGCGCGGCCCTCCGCGTCGTTCGAGTAGACGCGCCGCGCGGCGGTGAGGTCCGACTCGATCTCGTTGCTCGTGCGCTGGCCCTTCGTCGCGGCCGCGTTGAAGGCCGAGACGTACCGGTCCGCGCCCAGGCTTACGATCATCGTCTCGCCGAACATCGCGCCGAGGGCGGCGAGCGCGGCGATCACGAGGATCACCTCGACGACGCTGAAGCCGGCCTCGCGCGAGCCGCGGCCCGCCGGACGGTCACCGCTCGATGAAGATCTTTTCCGTGTGATAGCCATAGTGCAGCTCCTGGGATCCTCGGTAGACCTCGACGCGGATGAGGTAGGAGCCCTCGGGGAACGTCGCGGCCGGCACCGGCCACTCGAAGGTCTCGTCCGCGCCGGGGTTCCCGTCCGGAAACGCCACGCTCGGATCGAGCGAGCGCCGGCCCGGCGTCGCCGGGGTGCCGTCGCTCAGGTGGTACCAGTCGCGCCCGTTGTCGGGCGAGTACATGAGGACGTAGTGGAGGTCGGCCTCGTCCTCGGCGAAGTTGTCGGCGAGGATCGGGACGTACTTCTTCCCGTCCCAGCGCCGCCAGCTCGACGTCCACCGGATGGTGATAGCCGCGGGATCGGAAAGCTCGGAGATGGCCGTCGGCTCCGTGATCGTGATCCGCGGGAGCTGGACGATCCGGCGGGGGAGGAGAGGATCGCCGGCCGAGAAGAACGAGTGGAGCAGCGAGAGCATCGCGTACTTCGCGATGTGTCCCGAGCCGCTCTCGACCGTGCGGTCGATTCCGTTGACCACGACGTAGCCGGTCCGCGTCCCGTCGGGCGTCGTGAGCGCCACGAGCGACGAGCCCTCGGCGCCCGAGGAGTGGCCGTAGAACGACCGGACGACCTGGGCCGTGTGGCGCGGATAGTCGCTCGTGAAGCTGAACTCGGTCGGGTTCGTCCTGGCCGCGTTCGTCGAGAGGCGGAAGGGGCGCGAGATCTTCGTGCTCGTCGGGAGCGGGAAATTGTAGGACGACGCGATCTCGGTGCCGGCCGTCTGGAGCGAGCCGAAGGTGCCGTCCTGGAACTGGTGGTGGAACGTGGCGTTGAGAACGCCGATGTTGAAGAACGAGGTGCAGCCTTCCTCGCCGAGGCGGTGGTACGCCGGCCGGAGCGACGTGCCCCGTTGCAAGCTCCAGTTGTACGCCGTCGACCCGCCCGTGACGCTCGAGCGCAGGATCCTCCGGAAGTACCCGAATCCGCTTCCCGCGTAGAGATTCCCTTCGTTGTCCGGATCGATCCACTGGTCGTAAGCCGTGTCCGGGTAGAGCTCGCCGATCCAGAACCGGCCCCACCAGTACGGGGTGGCGCCGTTGTTCTCGCGGATGTACTTCACGCCGCTCCCGAACGACGACGCGGCGCTCGTGATCGACTGTTCGTAGCCCCAGCCGACTCCGCCGAAGGGCTGCGACGACACCGGGATGCTGTTCGGGTAGCCGTTGCTCGAGTCGTAGCCGATCTCGTTCCCGATGCCGATGTAGTAGTAGGAGAACCCGGTCATCGTCGTGTACACGGACTCCGACCGCGTCACCGCGCCGCGCAGGAGCTGCATGAAGCGAGGCACGTCGAGATCGACGAACGTACGCCACCCGTCGTTCGTGGTCGAGCCGTCGTTCATGATCCGGGCGGCGTCGAACCCCGGCCAGCGGCTGATCTCGTTGCCGTTCGAGTTCTGGAAGTCGTCGAAGTACCAGTTGTATCCGTTCGAGAAGCTGGGCCAGGGCGGGATTCCGCCGGCGGGATTCCCCTTGTACCAATCGGGCCAGTTGGCGCTGGCCTCGGTGTGAAGCGCCTTGAGATCGGCGTACGGGCAATGCCGCGGATCGCCCTGGAACTGGAAGCGCTCCGTGAAAGGCACGGCCTCGGGCGACGCCGTCCACCAGCAGTAAGAGGTCGAGGCGTTCTCGAGATCCCAGGGGAGGTCCGGATCGAGCGGCCGCCTCCGGACGAAGTCCTCCCATTCCGGGTCTCCCTTCACCGGAAGGTCGTCGGCGATGGTGCGGTCGGGATCGATGAACGTGTCGATCCGCACCATGCGATCGCGGAGCTCGCTCAAGGGGGGCGTGAGGAGCATGCGCTTCGGCACGGTCACGATCCAGCGGGCCGTGTTCTTCGGCTTGTCGCCCGTGGAGGAGAGGTCCGTCGCGAAGTCCGTGGGGACCGCGCGGTTCAGCGTGTCGTAGGGCAGGTCGACGCTGCACGGGACGTACTCGTAGCCGTAGAGCCGGCGCGTGTCGCGGAGGCCGCGGTCCGCGAGGTCGGGCGTCGTCTTCGTCCGCGAGTTGTAGAGGTAGATGATCGCGGTCCAGCTTCCGTCCGCCTCCTGGTGGCCGCGCACGGACCGGCACATGTCGTCGTCGGTGGCGCGGAGCGCGACGTCGGGAGAGTCGGCCGCCGGCAGGTAGTTCTGCACGAGCCCGATCGGATTGGGGCCCCCGGCGATCTGGCGGATCCTGAGCGTGAGCGGTCCGGCGCCCGTCCCGTTCACGTTCCCTGTGGGGTCGGAGGCGAGCCCGGGGATCTCCACCCGGATCGGGTGGTGGAACGTGCTCTCCCAGTGGTTGGGATCCGTGAGATAGGAGTACACGCGGACGCGGAGGTCTTCGGTCATCGCGTCGTCGACGTCGCCGGTGCGGCGGAACCAGAGCTTCTCGGGGTGCGACACGGCGCGCCAGTGGGGGTGCCACTGCACGAAGAGCCCCGAGACGGGGTCGATGTGGCCGGGATCGCGCGCAGAGTCGCTGTAGTTCCGGAGCGGCGGCATGGGCAGGAGCTCGCCGTGTAGGTTCACGATGATCGCGTTGTGGTAGCGGTCGGGATTCCGGTTGAGGTCCTCGAGCAGCATGCGCCACGTGGGCACCGACGGGTCCTCGAGGCCGGCCGCCACGCGCCGGTTGAAGAGCGCCACCTCGTCGGGGTAGCGCATCGCGTGGTTGTACTGGTCGGCGAGCGTGTAGTGCAGGTCCTCGAGGAATCCGTCGCCGTCGTAGTCCGCCGTGTCCGTGTTCGCGACGCTGCCGTCGATCGAGATGCGGCCCTTCACGATGTCGGGGATGTAGTAGTTGGGTGTCGCGCTGCTCTCGGGCATGGTGCCCGGATAGAAGTAGACGCGGTCGATCGGGCTCGTCGACGGGAGGGCCGAGTTGAAGTAGGGCGTGTACCTCGGATTCCGCCCGTACGCGAGCTTCGTGATCCAATGGGTCCGGAACTTGAGACCGGGATTCCGGGACTGGAGATCGGTCATGGTCAAGTCGACGAACGGCTTGATCGAGCCCATGTGGACCCACCAGCCCGGGATGTTCTCGGCGGCGACGAGATACACGTCGTAGACCTGGCTCGCCGGGTAGCTGTCGGCGACGGTCCGCACGACCGAGGAGACGTCGGCGACGACGGGCCCGCGGCCGGCGTCGTTCGGCTGCGCCTCGAACACCTTGACGTTGACGAGGCGGATGTCGCGCGCCGGCACGCCGCTGAAGCGGCGGACTGTGATCTGGCGCGAGTACTTCCAGCGGCCGCTCGTGTACGTGTTGCCGCTCACCGGGGCGTCGGGATCCACGAACTCGCCCGAATCGGAGTTTCGCGTGATGGTGAGCGAGGGGTTCGTCTCGACGCCGTCGTCGAACGCGTCGAGCTCGGAAGCCGACTCCGCCTGCCCCGTCTCCACGTACGCGTGCAGCTCGGCGAGGATCGACGTCGCCTTCTGGTAGGCGAAGACCTTGTCGCGGATCTGCCGGTTGTAGGTCCAGGCGGTGCCGAAGTACGACGCGGCCCCGACCGCCGCGACGGCGAGGAGCGAGATCGCGAGCGTGAGCTCGATCAGGGAGAAGCCGCTCTCGCCGCCTGCGCCGCCGCGCCTCCGGTCGCCGGGCTCAGTTCTGCCGCGGGAAGTAGATAGCGCGCGAGAACCGGTACTGTCCCATGTAGACCAGGAGCTGGTCGATGATGGCCGCATCGTAGTCGATCTCCGCATAGTCGCCGACTCCTGAGACGCTGCACGTCCCTCTCGCGACCACGATCCCGCGCACGAGAGAGGGCGCCTGGATCGTCACGTTTCCCTCGACGTAGAGAAGCCCGTTGAAGAACGAGTTGGAGCCCGCCGCGATCGTGAGATTCCCGCTGACGACGAGGATCCCGGTGCCGCGGAGCGGGCGAGCCGCGTCGAACACCGCGTTGCCTTCGACCAGGACGAGCCCGTACTCGGGAAGCTCCGGAGGGAGCCCGTCCACGGACGAGACGCGGATGTCGGCGTACGACTCGAGGTCCTGCCGCGAGATGCCGAACACCGCGGGTACCGAGTCGTCGTAGGCGATGAGGGACGTCCGCTGGCCCAGAATCTCGCCCTGGATCGAGGGGAGCCCGGTCGAGAGAGGCCAGACGAGCGCCGAGCCCTCGCCTCCGTCGAGCTTGCCCCGATTACCGATCGTGCAGGAGTCGCCGCGGCTCACGCACAGCGCGGCGTTGGCGGGAGGAACGATCGTGAGCCTTCTGAGCTCGGTCGCCGTGACCGCGGACGCCACCGGGTCGTTCGGCGCCTCGTTCCACGCGGCCGTGTTCGAGAGCTTCCGGTAGACGAACCCCCACGAGCGGACGAGCCAGACGCCGCCCTGGCCGGCGACCGCGCGCTCGGCCGAGACGTCGCGGACCGGCAGTCGGTTCTTCTCGTCGTCCGGCTCGGTGGGATCGGCGAGCCGCACCTCGTACCGGCCCCAGAGGTTTCCGCCGATGGGGAACTCGCGGACGAGCCCGATCGACGGGTCGATCGTCTCGTTCACCTTCGGCACTGCTTCGAGGTCGCGGCGCGGCAGGAAGTCGAGCACGGGCTGGACCTGCTGGCGCCGGAACCACGCGAAGGCGTCCACGAGCCCCGCGCGGCTCACGTTCAGGGCCTGTCCGTGCAGCGTGAACTCGCGCGACACGACCCGGTCGCTCGTGATGAGGTTCTGGGAGCCGGCGGCGATGAGGCCGCCGATGATCGTGACTGCGAGCAGCACCCAGACGAGCGAGCTGCCCCGCTCGGACGCGAAAACTCGACGCGAACTGTCATTCATGGCCGCCTCGTGCGTGCTGTCGTCGCGCGCGGGTTCGCGCTCGGGGCGCGGAGCGGTCGCGAACGGGAAGGGGAGAGCGCGTCTCCTGGGAGGGAGAGGGATTGCGACCATCATTATCGAAGGCCCGCGCGGGACCCTTGAGAGTCGAAATGAAAGTTGTTTCCCGGAAGCGCGAAGGCGATGCGGCGCCGAAGCCGCGATCGAACGGCG